>Ga0310916_10002412_pt1 | contig 11433 bp, 20 predicted proteins | sample GREbulkMGLF176_FD_203444 | JGI IMG/M metagenome (GOLD analysis project Ga0310916, IMG submission 203444) | Lab enrichment of tropical soil microbial communities from Luquillo Experimental Forest, Puerto Rico - GRE.bulkMG.LF176 | ecosystem: Environmental > Terrestrial > Soil > Tropical forest >...
GTCCCTAGCTATAGGCATTATGTTGCGTATGCGCACACTCCCGGCCGGATTCATCGTGCCGTGCCTCCCAACCAAAACCGATAAGCTGCCGTCCGGCGACGGATGGCTGCACGAGATCAAGCACGACGGCTTCCGCATCATTGCGCGCAAGAACGGCGCGCAGGTGAGGCTCTACAGTCGTCCAGGTAACGACCTCACCCGTCGCTTCCCGCTGATCGTCGAGACGTTGGCTCGCTTACGCTCGCACTCCTGCATCATCGATGGCGAAGCTGTCGCCTGCGATGACAACGGTGTGGCTTCGTTTGATCTCATCCGTCACGATCGCGCTAATGAGCGCTCCTTCCTCTACGCCTTCGATCTCATCGAGCTGAATGGCGACGACCTGCGGCGTGATCCGCTGGAAGTCCGCAAGGCCACGCTCGCATCTATCGTGGCCAAGGCCAGCCCCGGCATTCGGTTCAATGAGCATATCGAGGGCGACGGCCCGACCGTCTTCGCCCATGCCTGCAAGATGGGGCTTGAAGGTATCGTGTCGAAGTGGAAGAACTCGGCCTACGGTTGCGGCCGCTCGCCCGATTGGCTCAAAATGAAGAATGCCGCTGCACCAGCCGTGAAGCGTGAGGCCGAGAAGGATTGGGGCAGAGGCCGTGGAGCTTGAACCCGTACCTCAGCAAAGTGTTATGGCTAAGCACCTATTGGGCTGCGTGGGCCGTTTTAGTCCGCAGCAGATTGATCTGATTATAATTGCACTTGGTTTAACGCCCGCGCAGTTTAAGCAGCAGCAGAACTGGCGGGGGCAGATGGCGTTGTTGTCGCCTCAGCAGCTGAAACGCGCACTGATTAACGCTGTGGGCAAAGGGCGCCTGACCTTTAGCGAAGCCCAGGAGATAGCCTCGATAATCGGCGAGCGCCTCTATAATCGATGACCGGCATTGGCCCGAAGACTGACGGCACATATATGTCGTCGAGTTCAGAACGGTCGCGGGCGAGGCGCTGACGGCTCAATCCCTAGAACCGAGACGGCAGTGATCCGGCACTTCCAGGAGCGCCGCGCGCACCCATCACCTTGCGGCAGGGCGCGCGAGTGATTGAAGACAGCCGGCGCCTGCGCGTAGTCTGACAAGGCCAGCGCTCCACCGCGCGGGCCGTCACGACTAAATGCTAATTTCGCTCGGGAGACCTAGTGCGATCTGTAGCAGTGGCCGCCGCCCCTGTGCCTTACGCGCGCGCGACACTTATCAAGTGTCGAAAATGAGCAGTCAGGATGTCCTTCGGCTGTTGCCCCTCTTAACTGCGCACAGTACTTGGCAGCATTTGCAGAGCCCTGAGGATAAAGAACGAAGCCCATCGGAAGAAGCATCATCGTAGCGATAAGCCAAACCGGCAACTTTGAACTCGACATGGTCAACCTCCCTATAAATTTAGATTTTTGAAATTTAGCTCCTTTTTTGCTAGCTTGAAAAGGCCCCGTATCGCCAAGCCCGTGCATGAGGGTTCCCGAGACCCCGCCCTTGGGAATCGGGCGGGGTTCTCGTTTTGGCGAATGGCACGCCCCGGCTCTTCCACCCGGGCGAGTTCCGCACGAAACACAATTGAAACCTTTTTTGCCTTCCACGAAACCATATTTCGTCTTCCGCATTTGAACCCTTACTCTCAGCGGGTGACCAACAGGCGACGGGTGGCTGAGAAGGACCAGCAATGAAAAGATGCGCCCAATGTCACGGAAAACTCGGATTAGGTGTCCGCTCCCGTAATTTGTGGAATGGCCGCTGGTGGATCCACGTTCGCTATTGTTCGGCTCGCTGCGAGGCTCGTCATGAGCTGGAGCGACGCGAACGCCCAAAATATCGCTGGTACATACCTTCCTCTCTCGGAGCAGTTTCCGCAGCAGCGGCCCTTTTCGTTAATGCACCGAACCGCGGGGATACCGAATTGGCCTGTAAAAATTGCCCGCGGCGCCCTTCTCGCGGAGTAGCCGCTTAGCCGCAACCTCGGCAGAGTCTCCCGGTCGCAAAGGCGCACTGCCTAGCAGGTTGCCGTCCGTGTCATAGACGCGAACCAAACTGTCGGGGTGCCTGTACACACCCCGCGCAATCACACCAGCGAGATTGCGCTCATCGGGTGCCTGAAGCTGAATCCATATTTCCTTCGGCTCACGCACGACCGGCTCCGGCGCCGGCGCGGCTCCGGTCGCCGCGGAGCGGATCGCCCTCGGGTGGGCGTAGCGCTTCGCCTTATTGTCCGCCCGGATTTTCCGTGTCGGACTTGGTTGCCTTGCGAACTTGCACGGGAGGATCAGGGTCGGGAGTATCCCGCCCGCTTCTTGGGACGCCGGTAACAATCGTCATTGGCCTCGTGCAATAAGTCCCGCGTCCATCCGGGCCTCCCACGAGGTAATAAATCTCACGCCCCTCGGCATCTCGCTCGATCGGCCCGTCCCCACCGTTATCGCGGGCAACGCCCACCACGGCGATATCACGACGCAGGACAGCCTCACCGCTCTCGATCTTCGCTTCGATCCGACGCTGCCGCTCAATCTCTAGCTGCTCAAGCGCCGCCTGGAGCTTCTGCTTTTCGGAATCACTGATCATATTCGATCATCTTGAGTTCGTCGGCCTTTAATTCGAGCGCGCGTTCCCCGCGGATTTGCTCTCGCAGCATTTCGATCGCGCGGTCGATCTCGTCGTCGGTCAATTCACCGGCGACATTGTCGACCCAAAACTCGCGGGGCATGACCGCGGCGTAGAGCTTCGCAAACTCACCCGGCCGCTCGCGCCACATAAGGCGCAAGGCTGCCTTGCCGCGCGTTGACTTGCCATCGGCAGTGGGCTCGTCCCACACCTCGGACATGTCCTCGAAGAAGCGTTTTGCGAGCTTGTTGCGGGCGCCGCGCGGGCGGCCGCCAAGACGGTTGCCGGGTTCAAAGCGCGGCATTGGCTAGTGCCCCTCTTTGATCGCAGCGAGGTAGCTCATCAGCGCTTCCCGCACTACAGCGGCCTGGCTCATTTCCCGTTCGGCAGCCGCCGACTTGACGGCCATAACCAGACCCGCCGGCTGTAGCGAATAGAGCGGCAATCGGCCCTCGGGCGGCTCAAACGTCGTCTTCCACATCATCTCAGTTTTCCTGCATTCGCTTAGCGCGCAGCCTTTGCCGGTAGCGGCGCTGCTTCTCCGCATTCGATAGCTTGTCCGGCTTGCGAGGACGCCCGCGTTGAGCAGAGGCGCCGAATGGACGGTAATCCGTCCGCAGGACGCCGCGGTGCCGATAGCGCCACCATTGCCCCGGTGTGCCGGTAACCCAAAAGCGGCGATCGCTGGTAGCCCAATCAGACGGCGGATCAGGCGGCGGAGGGCCCCATGCGGCCTTCCAATCCGGATTGACCGCCCCGCAGCTATGCAATCCTTTTAGGCGCTCATGAGCCTCGCCCAAGTTAACCCAAACCTTTTTCGTCATGAAAACGATCTAAAAGTCCCCTCTACTATATAGAGAGCAATTTTGGTAACGCGGCCAAAATACCGGCATTAACAGCTCCCAAGGGCATCCGCGATACCCAAAAATTCCAGGAAACGAAGTCCCCAGAAAATAGGCCAGGGGAAATGGGGGGTAGGCCCAGATCGACGCGATGGTGGCCCCGCTCCACCCGCCGGGGGTTTTTCTGGCGAAAAGGTAGGGCGGGTCCGCGCCAGGCGTCGCGCCGGCCGGATCGCTGCTGTCAGGACATGCGTTACAATCCGTTTTCCGCCGGCGGATCGCGATGGATTTGTGCATCCGGTTGTAGGCAGACTATTTCTTTTGATCTGCGCCGTTGTTTTCATTGGCATTGTCTGAGGATATTTCATCCTTCCACCGCCACAGCCATGGCCTTCCCCTCGTCGGACCTCTGCCGATTTTGATCGCGCCCATCGCCGTCAGCGTGCGGCGGACGGTGGCATTGAAGGCGTTCCGACGCTCACCCCGATGGAGGCGCAGTGCGTAGGCAAATGCGATGATGTCGCTAGTGCTGGGCGTCTCATGGGCCCAGAAGGCCCTCCGACAAGCCCTTTGAACGCGCCCGTTGCCGAGCGCCGGCCTTGCAGGTCTTCGTCGCAAATTACGAAGCGTTGCGGATTTTCGTTGAGACATTTGCGTGTTGGCACTCTTGTGCAGCGCTTCCGGCACGATTGCGCCCAACCCAAGGTTCATGCGGCGTTCAATCCCAAGGAGCCGGTGCTGCGTTCTTGCCGCCGCTTCTTAGCGGCAAGTACGCGGCTCCGGCGTGTTTGGCACGACGTGCGTGCGTGCGTTCTATCTTTAGGGGGTATGGGGGATATGTACGCACGCTAGAACCACGCAAGAACCACGACATACCACGCCATCATGCTTCGACGATTTTGGCCGCCTTATTGCGGTGGCCCGTGGTGTATTCCTCAAGGCGGATTTTGTTTTTATCGAACAAACGACGCATGGCCTCACCAAGGGGTGCCTTGCCCACCTTGGCGACCTTTGCTTCTCGCTCCTTGGCGAATTCGGCTGGCGCGTTGTGGGGGCCGCGCTCGTGAACATGGCGCCCTGCCAAGGTGAGGCGGCGCAGGATTTCCAGGAAGACGTGTTCGGCCTTACGCTCGGCTTCGGTCCTCTCTGGCGATGGCGCCCCATCTTGACCGGGGAACAGCCAGGGCGTCACCACGCCTACGCCGTCCCCATTGGGGAGGTCTACGTTCACGAATTGGCGCCAGATGGCTGTCTTGGCCGGCGGTGAATAGTTGGCTTTGCCCCGGTCAATGCGGAAATAATTGGAGCGCTCTAGGTCTATCACGGCGGCACCCTCGGCGTCCTTCGAACTCATGACGTTAAGGATTCGGACCATCCGCATGGCATCGCTGACCGCCTTGGCGCCACGCATGTCGTCAATATCAACGTCCACACCATTCGAGCCGGGCGGCAGTTTCCGCGTGTGGTGCGATAGGTCGATGGCGCAGTTCTGATCATCCGCTATTTTCGCAAAAATACGGATTACGGCATCCATCTGCCCGGGGTCTGATTCACGAACGCCATGCAGCGTCACTAGCGGGTCGAACTTCGCGGCAGCGATTTTGTTGTCGCCGATTTGCTCCGTAATGCACTTGACTAGTCGATGGTCGGTTTGCAGACGTATCTGGTTGTAGCTCTCGGCCACGCGCAGTGGCATCTCAACGCCAGATGTCATAATGAACCATTCTGCCAGCTCTTGCTGCGGAATGTCGTAGTGTTGGCAAATAGCAGCGACACGCCGTCTCAGTTCCAGCATGTTGTCTTCACCGTTGTGATACCAAACGCGCACCCGCTCCGTGAGTGAGCCGTCTTTGAAAAGATCGCGTCCGGCCGCCATAGCGATGCTTTCGACCATCACCAGACTAGATTTTCCTGTGCCGCCGGGCGCCACCGTCCCGCTGACGGTGCGACGCTGATAATGTTTTCCGAATAGGAATTCCCTTGGTGGCAGCGAGGCCGCATCGAATGGCTCGAAAAAGCGCAGAATAAATGGCGCCTTCGGTGCGTCATCTTTCGGCGTTTCGGTATTCGGCGCGTCGCCGGCTTCGCCATGCGGTTTCGCGCCGTCGTCTTCCATTTTGCCGTAAGACCTGATGTGCCATCCCGCCCCATTTCGGGACATCGTTGGTCGCCTGCCATCGGCAAGTGCGGCGCTCCATGTTTGATGAAACTCCATCGGCAACCAAACCGGAATGCCGCTAGCTGGGTTGTAGTCTTTCTCAAGCAGATTGTGATACGCGGCGAGGATGCGTTCATTCGTTTGTCGCTCCTCTTTTTTCCAATCCCAACTAAGGTTGTCGCGCTGCGTCGCCGCCCTGAGTGCCTGCATTACCTTTTGGTGAATGTCTTCGGGGTGCGCCGCCCTCCAAACCATGGCCGGAATGACGTGCTTGAGCGTGGCATTGACACCCCGGCCGGCGCTGTTCCCGACCCGCATGATGGCAAGCCGTACCTCGGGATCGACCGGAAGCTCTTCTGTCGCAGTATTTATTTCGTTCGGTTCTTTACGCGCGATAAACAGCGGCCCTTTGCTTTCAACCCGATCGAGGTACGTCGCAATGTCGGACAGCTCGCAGCGCGCGCCGGTATCCAGAATTGTTTGACATCGGCCGCCGCCTTCCTTTGAGTTCGTGGTGCCGGGGCGCCGCATCAGCGCGGCGAAGTGCTTCGGTGCCGGATCGGCACCGAGATGCTCTGCCATGCGGGCGAGGATTTGCTCAGCAAGCTCCATTTCCGGAGTTTCCGCCTCAATTGATTCTCGGAAGGTGCAGTAGACGTGTATGCCGCGGCCGCTATCAACCAGGCGCGAGAGAAGACCGAACGCCCCTAATTTTTCTTTCACGCGTTCGATAATCTGTTCCTTGGGTTCATTCACTTGGCGCTCGTCAATGTCCCAATGCAGGCTGGAAATTTCCGCGACGGTTTCTTTTGCGCGCCGCTTTTCTTTCAGAAGCGATACGCAATCATAGACGCCTATGCCTGGCTTATCGTATTCGCGCGCGAACGCCTCTGCCTTGGCGCGCCCCTCTTCCGTGTCTTCATAGAACCGCTGAATGCAATTCCCGCCATCATTGGGAATTGCAGCAACACACTTGAACGCCATGTCTGGCCCTCTGTTATTGTTTGGCAGTTTCGCCCGTCCACAGGAATCCGCCGCTTACCGCGGCTTGCTTGGCTGCGCGATGAAAACCCAATTGTCCAACCTTTCTGGCGGTTCCAATTTTTTTCATATCAGCGTGGAGGGTGTCACACATCGAGGTGGCACATCTGCCGCAAATGTACCTCACCCCAAAATCATCGCCGACATCATCGTCGGATAGCTCCTCGTCAAAGGTAACATGCCAGATGATTAGAGGTGGACGCAGGCGACCTCGGCACATCATGCACCGATCACCTTTATTCGGCCCCCAACAATCATCAGCGTCCCAAATAATCATCGGCGCCCTTCAAGAAGGGGCGCCGCGCATTGCGCGCGGCGTAGCTGGCCACTAGAACGGAATTTCGTCATCTAGGTCGCCGGCGATTGATGTTACCGCCGCCGTGATGTCTGACTTCGGCACGCTGCCCACACGCTCGAAGCCGGGCACCTTCACCCAACCGAAGCGCTTGTGTTCGTAGCCGCCGCACCTCAGCTTGATGACGGGATAGCTGTCGCCGTCCTTCGCCGCCGCGCGCGCGCATTGCGCAAGAAGGTTCGACACCGCCCGCAGGCCCGTGACGGACATGGTGCTAAAGACGTACACCGTTCCGTCTTCGATTGACTGCAGCGGCACCATTTGCACCTCTCGCCAAGGGTCTTCGGGTTCGGCGGTGAGCTTGCTGATGGGCCACTGGCTCGGATCACGATCTGGCAGTTCCTCACGTTCCGGTGGCTTGCTGCCGAAAATCGGGGCTACCCGATATTCGGGGCGTTCGCCCTTCTCTCCGAACTTTTGGAAGCCGCCGCGGGCCTGGGGCCAGATGACGGCAAGCTGGGTTCCCTCCGCCAGCGCTTTGTCTCCCTCCGTTGGGTAGATGAATTCCCCCTCCTTATTGAAGCGAAGTGGAAGTCCGGTGGAGGCGTACTTCGACAGGTAGTTCAATCCGGTGTTGAGTTGCGCCGCGACGCTAGTCTTTGCCAACGGCACGATTGCGCCTTGTTCTTGTCTTTGCTGTTTCAATGCTTCACTCATGTGGTTCCCTTCCCGCGCTGTGAATTGCCTACTTCGATGCGCGCGGTATTCATCGGAATAGGTTTCTGTCGCACTATGATGATGTCGCGCTCGCTGCCCGGGAATAGTCGCGCCACCTCAGCGATGATGCGCAGCGCGGCGTCTGAAAGTTTGGCGTCGGGCGGCCGCACGAGCGGCAAGTCGCTCTGCTTCATGTTTCCTCCTGGCCGCCGCCGAGGAGCTGGCCCACGGCGCCAGCGGCGGCCTACGAGCGCCGCGCTTAGGCCCCCATCTGTTTGAGAACGTGGTCCCAGATGCCGCGCTTAATCCCGCGTCGGTGATCGTCGCCTGCTAGGCGCTTAATGATGTGCCGATACACGGCCTCTAGGCTGCCGCGCTTTTTGATTCCGGACTTCAAATCCTGGCGTGTGAATGACGTGGTTGTGGGGGGCAAATAGGATTTTGGTTTTCTCCTGCCGTAAAGCTGGCGTAGCACTTTCTTAGACATGACTTCCCCTCTGTTGTGCAGCATCGGCTGCCGTGCGGTTAGGCCGGGGTTTCATCCCAGATTTTTCGAACCTCTTCCTCCGTGAGCGTGTCTCCTACGAGCGCGTCTGCGTCTCCCGCCTCCCCTAGGCGCCGACAAAAACTGGCAACGCGAACGCCGCGCCCGTTGCTCGTCGCTCCACGGCAGTCTCTCGATGATTGCCATTTGCTCTTCGCTGAACAGTCTGAGATCGGGGAGCTTTCCCCCGTGCGCCAGATAATTATCAATGTCGTAGATGCCCCAAGCTGCTCCGCGCCCCGCCATGTCTAACCCTGCCATTTCTCACTTCCCTCTTGTTGCTGCGGCATCGGCTGCCGCGCGCCTTATTCGGCTTTGCCGGTAACTCCATTAGGTTTTCTGTGCGCGAACTCGAACCGCCTTGGTCCAATGCACCGCTGTGTCAAAAACGCCTCGCCCTAACCGAGGCCAGCAACGCGGCCTCGGCCACCTTGCTTAGGTCCGCCGCCGTCGGCGTCTTGTTGTGAAATGCCTCGGCGGTGTCGGCTGCAAGAAAGCCGGTTGCATAGACGATGATTTGGCCTGGCTTTGCCGTCGTCAGCCGCTCGTTAAATTCTCTTACCGGGAGACGGTCGCAGTTCCCGGTCATCATCGCGCCCTCGATTTCAGCTTCGAAATGACGGGGGCGGCGACATCGCGAAGCTGTTGCCAGCTATCATCAGCGGGGCGCCATTCACGGCCGGCCTTGCGGGCCTCAACCCACTCGATGAGTTGATTGAACGACCACGCGATTGTGTTTGCGGTCAGCCGAAAAGGCTTCGGCGCCCTCCCCGCGTTCTGTAGCTCGCGCCAGGTAGAGCAAGGAACGCCAGTGATGTGTTCTCGCTCTGGCTCGCGCACGGCGCGATCTGGTCGGTTGTCGTTCATTGCAATCGCGTTCAAGGGTGAGGTCGCCAGCGTCCTGGCGACCTCGTTGCCTTGCCTTGGCTTGTTGCTGTTGGACCGCGTCGGCGATGGCGCTTACGCGCAGAGGTGATCTGGGTCCGTCAGGTCAGGTTCGTCTGCTGACGACGACCTTGTCTCACAGCCTGATTGGGGAATGGAGGGGGTTATTCCCCCTTAGGAGCTCGAGGTGTGATTTTCAGTGCGGCTTCCAACTGGCGCTCCCAAGTCTCCCGCGACAGCAGCTCGCTTACGAAAGCTTTTTCCCTAAATAGCCGCGCAGCGTCCCTCTGGAGTTCTTCAGCGCTCGCCCCCTCGAGCCACGCCATCTCCTCTTTGTACCATTCCATAGCTTGGCGGTTTTTTACCTTACCCTTTTTAAATTCCCGCCGCCACGACAAGGTTTCTTTGTTCGACACCCCGTCAAGCTTGTAGCCGCGAATTACTTGTGGCGCGGCAGCATCATACGTTATGCCCGTTGCATGAAGCAGCTCGATAGCTTAATATATGCCGCCAGCTCTCCCGTTTCGGCGCGCCCCAAATACGCCTCGCGAAATCTGATCAGCGCATCCTGCAATATCAGCGGCCTATGAATTTTCCACCACTCTTTAAGATATTCTTCGTGGGCGGCTGTGGTGCCTGGCGGCATACGCGCCCTCCACCATTCTTCTAAAGATCGTTCCCGGTTGTTTGTCATGGCGCGCCCATTGGTGCGGGGCTTCTCTTAACCGATCTGCCGCAGTGCCACCACATCAGCTTCGACGCGCGGGCCGGCCACAATATTCGCTCCAAGCTATGCCGGCGCTCCTTGACGCAGCGGCACCACGTCGCCTTTGGCGTGTGGCTTGCTGCAATATTTGCTCCACGCTTCCATCAACTGCCGTCGCCGCGCCAGCATATCGCCGCGGTTATAGGCTTCCTCCGTCGCATCACCGACGGCGTGCGCAAGGCTGACCTCGATTAGCTCGCGTGGGAAATTGGTGCGTTCCCCAGCCCACGTTCGGAAAGATGCGCGAAAGCCGTGCGCCGTCACGCCATGCTCCATGCGCTTCAGCAACCGCCGCAGGCCATGCGGATTCGACCTGACGCCCGCGGAACGGCCAAGGAATGCGTTATCGCTGCCGTCTCGCGGCAAGCCGGCCAACAGCTCAACCGCGCGGCCGGACAGCGGCACGCGATGCGCCCGCCCGCCTTTCATGCGCTCTCCGGGGATCGTCCACATCGCGGACGCCAGGTCGATTTCGGACCAACGCATGCCCAGCAACTCACCGGGGCGCGCCGCGGTTAGGATCAGAAGTTCGAGCGCCCGCGCGACTATGGTCGGGCGCTGTCGCAACTCGTGTATGAACGCCGGCACCGCGACATAAGGCATAGCGGTGAAATGCTGCCTTGTGCGCTTCCGTTTTGGCAACAAATTCGGCCGCCTGGCCGGATTGTCGTTCTGCCGTAAGTCGCGCGCAATGGCCCAATCCAAAACCTTGGCGATGCGATGCCGCACGCGCTCAGCAGTTTCGGGAATTTCTCGCAAAATCGGATCAAGAACGCTCAACACATCTGTGACAGTGATGTCGGCCACCGGGATGGCGCCAATCTTGGCGAAGGCGTGCTTTTCGAGGCTTTGCGTCCACTGTTTGCGGCTTCCATCGCCGCGCCAGGTGTTTTCGTGCGCCGCGATGTATTCGCGCGCGGCCTGCTCAAACGTCTTCTTGCGGGCTTCGGCGCGCCGGTCTTCAAGCACTTTGCCGCGCTTCGTGTCGAGCGGATCGACGCCGCGGGCAAGCATACGCCGATATTCAATCGCTTCGTCGCGCGCCTCTTTCAGCGATTTATAGAGACAGGAGCCAAGGCCGACATGACGCGCGCGACCGCCGTGGCGATATCGAAAAATCCATGCGCGTGTATTCCATTCAGAAATTTGCAAGTAGAGCCCGTGGCCACAAGCATAGCGGCCACGCTCGGTGAGGCGGTCAAGCTCGCGCACTGTGGGAAGCCGTTTCACGGTCGACTCCTTAAGCAGCGTTTTTTCTCCGTGACACGCCTAACCTCCCATCTGCCTACCATTCGACCCTACCATGCCCCGCACTGCCTCGGAAGTGCTCAGAAGACAAAAATGTGAAAAGTGCCTATGGAACTTGGCTAACCTGCAATGCCTCGGAACGCCTCGGAAGCCAGCCGACTGGAATCGTTCTCCTGCGCCCCCGCCCCCAATTTCGCCAAGCGCAGTGGCGCCGGCAAGAGACCACGGCGAAAAATTGCCGATTAGCGACTGCTGGGGACATACACCCCGCCGCGGCATTTGGATTGCGGTCGGTTGGGGGACGAGA
>Ga0310916_10002415_pt1 | contig 11426 bp, 9 predicted proteins | sample GREbulkMGLF176_FD_203444 | JGI IMG/M metagenome (GOLD analysis project Ga0310916, IMG submission 203444) | Lab enrichment of tropical soil microbial communities from Luquillo Experimental Forest, Puerto Rico - GRE.bulkMG.LF176 | ecosystem: Environmental > Terrestrial > Soil > Tropical forest >...
ACATTCTCGCCTGGACGAGCCTCAAGCCGGACACACGGAAAAAGCTCCTCTGGGACAACGCAAGCCGTTTCTTCAAGGAGACCTAGCCCTTCCGCGACGTGCAGGCAGTTTGCCGCGCGTGTGCTCGACAGCGATGATGTCGTGGGGCGAGGCCTGCTCAACGGGTCTGGCCCGCCGGCGCGGTCAATAAAAAAAGAGCCTACCCGGTCGTTCCTCTTCTGCAAGAGGCGTTTGCAAAGCACGACGCGCAGCAAGTCTTTGGGAGATAATAGGACTCTGGAAAATCTCTTGGGCCGGCGCCATTCTCGCGTGAACGCCCTGCTGCTCTAGGGTGAGACAAAATGCGACTGAAGGATCAATTACAAAAACGCCCGGTTGCTGGTGCTATTGCCATCGCATGTTTTTTTATTTTACAAAGTATAATAACAATATTATTTGACGAGATGCTCGGCCCGGTAAAATGCCGTGATGGTTACGCCTCTTCGGCGATTGGTCGAAGCGGAGCCTGTTCATCGCATGGCGGCGTCGATAGAAGTCGCGATACGCTTATCGCCTTGCTGAGTGTGGCCGGAGCCGGCGCCATATTCATCTGGTGCGCACCTATCGGCCAGGCACCGCCACCTGCTATCGGCTCTGGGACGCCGCCTCCCGCTTTGCGGAGGAAACGCGGCGGAGGAACGCGCGGGGGTTGATGGGGCTCGGAAAGCTGCTTGCTTGATCGGCTCCTGAGAACCGGACTGCGAGCGCGGCGTAGAGCTCTCCGAACAGCGGTCGGAAAAAGTCCTCCAGGCTTCCTAGGGAGAACGAGCTCGAGCTCGACAGCGATGTCGTGGTGGATGCGAGGGCTGCTTGAACGAACCAGCCCCGCACGACTGGTCGCCGGGTGGAAACCTCCTTGCCGTTAGGGTTCGCCGGGGTTGACAATCCGGGTAGAAAAGTTGCGTGCGGCTGATGCTGACGCGCGGTAAAATCACACCCGACAGGAGGTTCGCGTGATGAAGAGAGCCCCGTTCCTTAAGACTCGCTACAGTGGCTACCACCACCGCCAGGTGCCGCAGGAAGATGCCGAGCTGACCCATGTCGGCCCAGAGACGCCCTGCGGCGAATACATGCGCCGTTTTTGGCAGCCGGTCTGCTACTCGGACGAGCTCAAAGACCTGCCCCTCAGGCTCCGGATCCTCGGTGAGGATCTTCTCGCCTTCCGCGATGGCAGCGGCGCCGTCGGCCTGCTGGAGCTGCACTGCCCGCATCGCGGCACGTCGCTCGAGTTCGGGCTGGTCGGTGCCAAAGGGATACGCTGTTGCTATCACGGTTGGCTTTTCGACGTCGACGGTGCGATCCTCGAAACCCCGGGCGAGCCGGTGACCAGCACGCTAAAGGATAGGCTGTGCCACGGCGCCTATCCGCTGCACGAATATGCCGGGATGGTCTTCGCCTATATGGGTCCGCCCGAAGAGATGCCGGCCTTTCCGATTTATGACAGCTTCAATCGGGCGGGCTACCGGATGATCCCCGGGCAAAAGTATTGCTATCCGTGCAACTGGCTGCAGATCCTCGAAAACGCGATGGACCCGGTGCACACCGCATTCCTGCACACGATTGTCAGCGGCGCGGTGTTCACCGACGAGTTCGGCGTGTTGCCGGAGTTGGAGTTCGCCGAGACCCCGGTCGGGATCATTTACATTGCCACACGGCGCGTCGGCGACAACATCTGGGCGCGGATGGTCGAAAACGTGCTGCCCAATCTGCAGCAGGTCGCGCCGATCTGGGAAACCGGCCATCACGAGCACCCGTTCAGCGGGCCGATGATGAGCCGCTGGATCGTGCCGCTTGACGACACCAACACGATGCTGATCGAGTTTCGCCATGTCAGCGAGACGGCAGGCGTCGTCACGCCCGATTGGTTTGCCGACCCCAGCATCATGCTGCCCGGTCAGCTCGGTGCCGATACCTATGAGAAGGGCCAGCGGCGGCCCGGTGACTTCGAGGCGCAGGTGTCGCAGCGACCGGTTGCCGTCCATGGTCTCGAACATCTCGGCACGACCGACCGAGGGGTCACGCTCTTCCGCAAACAGATCCGAAGCGGCATCCGGGCGGTCAAAGCCGGCAAGGACCCCGTCGGCCTGTTCCGAGACGGCAGCGCGGTGATTCCGACCTACTGTAACGACACCGTCGTGTGCGTACCTCCGGCGAAGACGCTAGAACTCGACAAGAAGCTGATGCGCGAGACCGGGCGGCGGCTGGCCCAAGGCTACGTTGCGGCGCTACCGCTACTTGCTGCCGCAGAATAGCCGCCACGCCCAGAAGCGCCACAAAGCCTGCCCCAAGCAGGCGCAGTGTAGAGCCTCGCGCCAATTTTGCAATTGCTCCTCCGACCCATAGGGCGCGCCTTCCGCGGCGCGCCAGCGGAGTTCCAACTGAGCTTAAACGCGTTGATGACCATACGTCCGTCCCCGATAGTGGCACTCAACCGCGCCATCGCGGTCGCACAGAACGAGGGCCCCGAGCGCGGGCTCGAAGAGATCCGCTTGATCACCGATTGCGATCGCCTCGCCGCATATCCGGCCTTTCCGCGGCGGTCGGCGAGCTCGAACTTCGCCGTGGGAGGCACGACACCGCGCGCGAGCACTTCCGAGCAGCGCTCGCATTGGCGCGCAACCCGATGGAGCGCCGGTTCCTCGATCGCCGCCTCGGCGCGTGCGAACCAGGCGGCACGCCGCGGGCATTTTACGAACAATTTTGGGAAACTCATTTCGAAGCCGAGGACCGAATCTGAGGAACTAGAGCCGAATTACTGCTTCGGGTGCCCCGGCGCATCGCATGACCATCCGATGATTGCGGGGCCGCGCGGGCATCTGGCGCTTGATGTGAGGGCATAAACGTCCAAAATAGGCGTGTATGCACGCTTCCGGCGAACTGAGGCGCCATCAAGTTCCGCAAAGAGCAGGACGTCCGATGCCCCCATCCACAGCCGCCGCCCCGCGAGCGCGGAGCTTCTGGATCGCTGTGATCTGCGGAGCCGTGATCCTCACAATCGGGGTCGGCGCGCGCCAAAGCTTCGGTATCTTTCAAAAGCCAATCGCAGCCGACCTCAAGGTCGGGCGTGAGCTGTGGTCGTTCGCCAATGCGCTGGCGGTGCTGCTGATGGGCGCGTTCTCGCCGTTCGTGGGCGACGTCGCGGATCGCTTTGGCACGGCGTGGACGGTCGCCGCGGGCGGTGTGCTTTATGTGATCGGCATGTTCATGATCGCGTTCGCGAGTGAAGGCGTCTCGCTCACGCTCGGCAACGTGTTGTGCGGCAATCGGCATGGCGGCTGCGGGTTTCGGGCCGATCTTTGGCGCCATCAGCCGGCAAACACCGCCCGAGAAACGCTCGATCGCGCTCGGTGTCGCGACCGCCGGCGGATCATTCGGCCAATTCGCCATCGTGCCGTTCGCCTCGCTGCTGCAGTATCGGCTCGACAACTGGCATACGACAATGTTGATCCTCGGTGTGATGTCGATGGTGATGGTGCCGCTCGCCTTCGGACTGCGCGAACCACACGCGGCGGCCGCAAAGTCAGGCGCGGCTATCCCGCAAGGCACCAAAGACGCACTGCACGAGGCGTTCCAGACGCAAGGCTTCTGGCTGCTGACCATCGGCTTCTTCGTGTGCGGCTTCCATGTAAGTTTTATCGGGCTCCATCTTCCCTCGTACATTTCCGACAACGTGGTCGGCATGTCGTTCTTCGGCACGCGGGTTTCGGCCCTCGAGGTCGGGGGCTGGGCCATCGGTCTTGTCGGCCTGTTAAACCTCGCCGGCTCGTTGATCTGGGGCTGGCTCGGGAGCCAATATCCGAAGAAAGACATGCTGGCGCTGCTTTATGCGTTGCGCGCCCTCGCGTTTGTTATGTTTCTCGCTTTGCCGCTGTCGTTGATCTCGGTGCTGCTGTTCTCGGCTTCGCTCGGCTTCCTCTGGCTCGGCACCGTTCCGCTGACCAGCGGCCTCGTCGGTTATATGTTCGGTCCGACGCACATGTCGATGCTGTGGGGCATCGTGTTCTTCAGCCATCAGCTCGGGGGCTTCCTAGGCGGCTGGGGTGCCGGCCGTCTCTACGACATCAAGGGCAACTACGATCTGATGTGGTGGATCGCAGTCGGGCTCGGTGTGTTCGCTGCCGTAATTCACTGGTGTATCCGCGAGCGGCCGGTGCCGCGGCTTGCGATGGCCGCAGCGACCGCATGAGCACTGCCGGATCGCGCAAGGGCCTGACACCCAGCAATACGCCCCATGGGCTGCTGTGGTCGACCGGGATCATCGCCTTCATCCTCGGCATTGTCGCCTTCGTGCTGTGGGGCATCAACGGCGCCGGCACTCTGTTTGATATGCTGGCCGCGCTCTGCACCTGAGCATGTCGGCTGCGGCCGGATCACCGAATAGTGAGCCGCGCCGCGAGCGGCGTGTCCCAGCGGAGTTATCGTCGCCAAGGCGCGCTTGCCCAGCCGCGCCGCGGCGACCTAAGCTTTGGGGGTCGTGCCGCGGGAGCCTCGGATGTGCGGGATCGTCGGGTTGTTCTTCAAGCGCGGTGCCGCAACAGCTTCCCTCGGGTCGCTATTAGCCGGGATGCTGTCGCAGATGCGCGAGCGCGGTCCCGACAGCACCGGGTTTGCGGTCTATGGCGAGCAGGCGCCGCCGGGGGCGTTCAAGGCGACCTTGCGCGCCCGTGACGGTGGATACGATTGGGCTGCACTCGAAGGCGAGCTTGCTAATGCCTTTGCGCTGGCCTGCTCGGTCCGACAGTACAGCAGCCACGCGGTTTTCACGGTCGGCTCTGATCCGGAGGCGCTCTTTGCCTGGTTCGCCCAACATCACCCTGAGCTCGACATTTTCGGCTTTGGTGAGCGCATCGAGGTGTTCAAGGATGTCGGGCTCCCGGACGCGGTCGCTCAGCGCTTCGCTCTCGAGCAACGGGCCGGCACCCACGGGCTCGGGCATACGCGGATGGCGACCGAAAGCGCGGTGACGACCGAGCACTCCCATCCGTTCTCGACCGGGCCGGACCTCTGCCTCGTCCATAACGGGTCGCTGTCGAACCACAACCGGCTGCGTCTTTCTTTGCGGCGCGAGGGCATCCGGTTCCAGACCGACAACGATACCGAGGTTGCCGCGGGCTATCTGACCTGGCGCCTGCGTCAGGGAATGAGCTTGACCGAGGCGCTCGAAGCCGCTCTTTCCGATCTCGACGGCTTCTACACCTTTGCCGTCGGCACGAGGGACGGGTTTGCCATCCTGCGCGACCCGATCGCCTGCAAGCCGGCCGTCCTCGCCGAAACCGAGGACTGGGTCGCCATGGCGACCGAGTATCGCGCGATTGCGACTTTGCCCGGCGCTCCCACGGCCGAGATTTGGGAACCGCGTCCGGCGACGGTCTATTCCTGGCATCGCCAATAGGAGTTGGCGTGATCGAGGTCGACCTCGCGCAAAGCTCGGTTCGGGAGCTGAACCAACGGCTGCACCGGATTGGCTCCGGGGACAACGAACATCATTGGCGGGTGGTCAACCCGAACGGCGCCCACGCCATCGCGGTCGGGCTGACCGCGCCGGCGCAAGTCGAGATCAAGGGGCATGTCGGCTATTACTGCGCCGGCATGAACGAGTCAGCCGAAATTGTCGTCGACGGCCATGCAGGAACCGGTCTCGCCGAGAACATCATGAGCGGGTCAGTGCGGGTGCGCGGCAACGCCGCGCAGTCGGCTGCAGCGTCGGGGCGCGGCGGCCTCGTCGTCATCGAAGGCGACGCCAGCGCGCGCTGCGGCATTTCGATGAAGGGCGTCGCCATCGTGGTCAGTGGCTCGGTGGGCCATATGAGCGCCTTCATGGGCCAGGCAGGTACCCTCGTCGTTTGCGGCGACGCCGGGCATGACCTCGGCGATTCGATCTACGAGGTCGACATCTTTGTCGCCGGCAAGGTCGCCAGCCTCGGCGCCGACTGCATGGAGAAGGAGATGATGCCGGCCGATTTCCATCGGGTCGCTGCGCTCCTCGGCTGCGCGCAAATCATTGCCCATGCAGGGCGGTTCCGGCGTTACGGCTCGGCCCGGCGGCTCTATAATTTTCACATCGATCACGCTGCCGAATATTGACGATGGTCAGCACTCCGCGGCGATATTCCGTCGCTTTTTCCCCCGATGTCATCGCCGAGATCGAGCGCGCCGCCGATCAGGGACTCTACCGGATCCGCGGGTTCGGTAGCCTACGCCCGTTGCCGAGCTTCGACGACCTAGTGTTGCTCGGCGCCTCGATGTCGCGTTATCCGCTCGAGGGGTACCGCGAGCGCTGCGCGACGGACGTGACCCTAGGTACCCGATTTGCCAAGAAGCCGATCGAGCTGAAGATCCCGATCACGATCGCCGGCATGAGTTTTGGCGCGCTCGGCGTCAATGCCAAGCGTGCGCTCGGGCGCGGTGCGAGTGCGGTCGGCACCAGCACGACGACCGGCGACGGCGGGATGAGCGAGGCGGAACGCGCAGAGTCTGACATTCTCGTCTATCAGGTATTGCCCTCGCGCTACGGCTTCGACCCCGCGCACCTGCGGGTCTGCGAGGCGATCGAGATAGTGGTCGGCCAGGGAGCAAAGCCCGGTGGCGGCGGCATGTTGCTCGGTCATAAGATCACCGAGCGGGTGGCTGAGATGCGGACCTTGCCGGCCGGGATCGACCAGCGCAGCGCCTGCCGCCATCCGGATTGGACCGGCCCCGACGATCTGACGATCAAGATCGCCGAGCTGCGCGAGGCCACCGATTGGGAAAAGCCGGTCTTTGTCAAGATCGGCTCGGCGCGGCCGCGTTACGATGTCCAGCTCGCGGTCAAGGCGGGCGCCGACGTCGTCGTTCTCGACGGCATGCAAGGCGGCACCGGCGCCACGCAAGAGGTCTTTATCGAGCATGCCGGCATCCCGACCCTGCCGGCATTGCGCCAGGCCGTGGAAGCGCTGGAGGAGCTGGGCATGCACCGCGAGGTGCAGCTCGTGATCTCCGGCGGTATCCGAACCGGTGCGGATGTCGCCAAGGCGCTGGCGATGGGTGCCGACGCGGTCTCGATTGGAACCGCCGCCCTGGTGGCACTCGGCTGCAACCGTGCCGTCCATATCGAGGACTACGCGGCACTCGGGACCGAGCCCGGCGCCTGCCATCATTGCCACACCGGCCGCTGCCCGGTCGGCATCACAACGCACGACCCGGCGCTCGAAAGCCAACTCGATGTCGCGGAGGGTGCGCGGCGCGTACGCAACTTCCTGACGGTGCTGACGATGGAGGCGCAGACCCTCGCTCGCGCCTGCGGCAAGTCGCACCTCCACAATCTCGAACCCGAAGATCTCGCCGCACTGACCGTCGAGGCCGCCGCGATGGCCGGAGTGCCGCTGGCCGGCACCGACTGGATTCCGGGACGGAACGGCTATTGATGGGCCGGCTAGGAAGACATTGATGTTGCAGGATCTCGCCAAAAGCGCAGCGGATCGGGGGATCCGCTATTTTCTAATCAGCTTTGTCGACCTGTTCGGCGTGTTGCGGGCCAAGCTCGCGCCCGCTTCGGCGATCGGGCAGATGCAGCGCGACGGCGCCGCATTTGCCGGGTTTGCGACCCACCTCGATTTGACCCCCGCCGACCCGGACATGTTCGCGATCCCCGATCCGGCGAGCCTGATTCAGATGCCGTGGAAACCCGAAATCGGCTGGCTCGCAGCCGACCTCCATTTGGCCGGCGAACCGCTCGAACATGCCCCGCGTCAAGTCCTAAAGAGCCAGATCGCCGCGGCCGCAGCGAGCGGGTATCGGATGAGGACCGGGGTCGAGGCCGAGTTTTTTGTACTGCGGACGGATGGCCTCGCGGTCGCCGACGAGGCCGACCGGCAGGCGAAGCCCTGCTATGACCAGGGACTCTTGCGCCGATATGAGCTGATCCGCGCGATTAGCGATGCGATGCTGGAGCTCGGCTGGGCGCCTTATCAGAGCGATCATGAGGACGCCAACGGCCAATTCGAGATGAACTGGGCCTATGACGACGCGTTGGTCACCGCCGATCGCCACGTGTTCTTCAAATTCATGGTCAAAGAGCTTGCGGGGCAGCACGGACTGCGCGCCACCTTTATGCCGAAGCCGTTCATGCATTTGACCGGCAATGGCTGCCACGCTCATGTCTCGCTGTGGGACCACGTGGGCGACATCAACCTGTTCCACGACCCCGAGGGCGAGCTCGGTCTTTCCGCGCTCGCCTACCATTTCCTCGGCGGCATCCTTGCGCATGCCGAGGCGCTCTCAGCTCTATTCACACCGACGGTCAACAGCTTCAAACGCATCAACGCGGCGCCGACCGTGTCGGGCGCCACCTGGTCACCCAATGCGATCAGCTATGGCGGCAACAATCGCACCCATATGGTGCGCATCCCGGAGCCGGGCCGGTTCGAATTGCGGCTGATGGACGGTGCGGCCAACCCGTATTTGCTGCAGGCGGGCCTGCTCGCCGGCGGTCTCGATGGGATCGAACACCAGCGCGATCCCGGCAGGCGACTCGACATCGATATGTACGAGCCGGCCGCCGCTCCGGCCGGCATCCCCCGGCTGCCGCTCAACCTGCTGGACGCCCTGCGCGCCTTTGCCAGCTCGGCGGTATTGCGTGAGGCGCTGGGCGCCGCCTTTGTCGACTCCTACGTCAAACTGCGCATGGCCCAGTGGCACGATTACGCGCGCCACCTGACCGAATGGGAGCGCGAGCACACCCTCGATGCATAAGGCTGTCCCGCGCTCGCGTAATCGTGATCCGAGGACCGGGCTCTTGCCGGAATAACGCGGTGCGACTCGTCGTCTGTGGTATAATCGTCCGGAAAACCCTCGGCCTGGCTGGTCTCCCGGTCCGCAATGCAGGCTGTCCCGCGTCTTCTCGCCGTAGTTACCGCGGTGCCGCCCTATCGGCTCGACCAAGACGACGTGGCGAAACGCGTCAAGCTATTGTTCGGACCCTCGGAGAACCTCGACCGCCTATTGCCGGTCTTTACCAACACCGGAATTCGCACGCGCTACTCCTGCGTGCCGATCGAATGGTACGATCAGGCGCACGGCTGGGCAGAGCGCAACCGCATCTATCTCGCGACCGCACTCGATCTGCTCGAAGCGGCGACCCGGCAGCTCCTCAACCATACCTGCCGCGACAAAAGCGAGATCGACAGCATCGTCGTCGTCTCGACGACCGGGATCGCGACGCCGAGCCTCGATGCGCTGCTGATCGAACGGATGGGGCTGAGGCGCACGGTACGCCGGCTTCCGATCTTTGGGCTCGGCTGCGCCGGCGGCGTCATCGGGCTCGCGCGCGCTGCAACCCAGGCCGCGGCAGCTCCCGGCGAGACCGTGCTATTCCTCACCGTTGAACTCTGTGCGTTAGCCTTTCGGCGAGACGACTGGTCGAAGAGCAATATCGTCGCGACGGCGCTGTTCGGCGACGGGGCCGCGGGTGCGCTGCTTTCGACCGACGGCGAGGGCCCTGCCATCGTCGGTTCGGGCGAGCATACTTGGCCCGACAGTCTCGACGTGATGGGTTGGGAGGTCACCGACAACGGATTCAGCGCGGTCTTTTCCCGCGACATCCCTCAGCTCGTCACGACACAACTGCGCGACGTCGCGTCGGACTTTCTTGCCCGCCATGGGCTCGCGCTCGGCGACATCGACCGTTTCGTGTGCCACCCGGGTGGTGCCAAGGTGGTCGCGGCGCTCGAGCGCGCCTTCGGCCTCGGGCAAGGGGCGCTGGTCGAGGCATGGGGTGTGCTCCGCGATTACGGCAACATGTCGGCCACCACAGTGATGTTTGTGCTCGAGCGCATGCTGGCTGAGGCGCGCGCGACCGGGGAAGGATGGGAGCGGGCGCTGATGAATGCGCTTGGGCCGGGGTTCACAGCAGGGTTTTTGGTGCTCGACAACCGGTGACGGTCCTCCACTGGACACTCGGTCTGGTCCTATTGCAGCGCGTTGTCGAGCTCGTTTTGGCCCGCCGCAATACCGTCCAGTTGCGGCGGATGGGCGCCGTGGAGGCCGACGCCGAAGGCTACCCGCTTTTCGTCATGTTGCATGCCAGCTGGCTCGTAAGCCTTGCCCTCTTCGTACCCGCCTCTGCTACGCCGGTCTGGCCGCTGCTCGGCCTGTTTGCACTGCTCCAGCTGGGTCGGCTCTGGGTAATTTCCAGCTTGGGTCGGTATTGGACGACGCGGATCGTGACCCTGCCCGACGCCCCTCTAGTGCAAGCCGGTCCGTTCCGCTGGTTTCGGCACCCGAATTACCTGCTGGTGATCGCGGAGATTGCCGTATTGCCGCTCGCCTTCGGGGCCGTCCCGATTGCGGTGTCATTTTCGGCCGTCAACTTGATTCTGATCATCCGGCGCATCCGGATCGAGGAGAGCGTTTTGGCACCCCGGCGAGGGCTGTGAGATCGCAAGGGTGACGGTGATCCAGACGCCGGCCAGTGTGGTCGGCGTCAAGACCTGGGCCGGGTTCCTTGCCATGGCCTTCGGCATGTTCATGGCGATCCTCGACACGCAGATCGTCGCGAGCTCCCTGCCGGAGATCCAAGCCGGTCTCGACATCGAGCTCGACCGATTGAGCTGGGTCCAGACGGCCTATCTGATGGCCGAGATCGTCGCGATCCCACTGACCGGCTGGTTAACCCGGCTGATGTCGACGCGCGGAGCCTTTCTCGCCTGCATCTGCGGTTTCACTACCGCCAGCCTCGCTTGCGCTGCTTCTTCCAGCTTCTGGTCGCTGGTGCTGGCGCGGGTGGTGCAGGGTTTTTGTGGCGGTGCGCTGATCCCGCTTGTCTTCTCCTCGGTTTTCCTGATGTTCCAGTGGCCTGCACGGGAGCGGGCGATACTCTGGGCCGGGCTCTTGGCGATGCTGGCACCGACGCTTGGACCGAGCGTTGGCGGCTTTATCACGGACCGCTTTTCCTGGCACTGGCTGTTCCTGATCAATGTACCGCCGGGTATCGTCGTGGCTCTTCTGGTCGCCTGGGCAGTCGACGTCGATCGCCCGGACCGACGCGCTTTCGGCTCGGTCGATCTGCTGGCGTTGCCGCTGCTCGCGGTTTTTCTCGCGAGCTTGCAGCTGCTTCTCAAAGAGGCGCCGCAGCACGGCTGGGCGAGGGCCGATATGCTGCTGCTCGCGGCTCTTTGCGCGGCTTGCGGGGGTGGCGTAATCCGCCGCTCGTTGCACGAGCCGATGCCGCTGATCGATCTGTCGGCGTTCCGCGACCGCAATTTTGCTGCCGGATGCTGGTTCAGCTTTGTTCTGGGCATGGGGCTCTACGGCGCCACTTACCTCTTGCCGGTGTTCCTCGGTCTAATCCGAAATTACGACGCGGTGGCGATCGGCGGGATCATGATGGTGACGGGCGCGGCCCAGCTGGT
>Ga0310916_10002428_pt1 | contig 11400 bp, 9 predicted proteins | sample GREbulkMGLF176_FD_203444 | JGI IMG/M metagenome (GOLD analysis project Ga0310916, IMG submission 203444) | Lab enrichment of tropical soil microbial communities from Luquillo Experimental Forest, Puerto Rico - GRE.bulkMG.LF176 | ecosystem: Environmental > Terrestrial > Soil > Tropical forest >...
GCGGTCCCTCGAAGCCCTCAGGCCGGTACAGCCAGCCCGCGCACCAGTCGTCGCCGGAGCGGAAGGTGACATCGGTGCGCATCGGGTTCTCCTCGGGGTTCGGCGTGTGCGGTCCAAAGCGGTGCCTTTATGGGTGGCAGCGTAATGCCTGCGAAGGTGAGCAGAAGTGAGGATGGTCACTTTTGCGCTGGGGAAACGCGCCCAGGCCGAGCGCCGAACAGAAACGGCCCGGCGCTACCAGTTGCGCCCGTGGTTGACCACTCTGAACAGGGGCACATCACAGGCATTTATGATGGATCAAGATCAGTCGCCGTTTGTTCGTCGTTTATGGTTCGGAAAAGCGTGCAGAGGCGGCCCGATCAACTATTCAGACGCGGGCTTGGGCGATCTGGTTCCCTGATGTCAGCCGCAAGATGCGCAGCGCGGTGGTGATCAGGATGACCGCCAGCGGCAGTTCGACGAGCGTCGCCGTCAGCGCGGACGCCCACAGGTCGTGGGGGCCGGCCGTCATCACGTCGAACCACGCATCGCAGATCAGCAACACACCGGTCGTGAACGCGGTCAGCGGCACCAACTGCCGACGAACGAAAACGAGCACCGCGGTCATGACCATGAATGCGACAAGCAAGACATCGAATCCCAGCGCGACGTAGTTCGCCGGCAAGGTGCTCGCCAAGAACACGAACCACGAGATCAGCCCGATCGCCCCGCCTACCATCAGCGCCAAGTGCAGTCGTCGCTTTCGCGCCACCTCCGGCGCCGGGACCAACTCGTCGAGCGGCCTTTCCAACCGATGCGTAGTGGGCTCGTAAAGGGGCGATGGCGCGGTGTACATAGCGGGTTCGGTCCTTGCTAGATTGTAAACGGTCGCGTTCACTATTTGCAGGAGCATACCCTACTCGGCCAAGGAACGCTAGCGGCTACTAAGGATCGTGATAGATATCGCGTTCATCGCCGGCTACAACGCCCGACTCAACAATTCCCTGCCCCGAAGCGACGTCGACCCGAACCAAATCGCCAAGGATGACGTCAGGACCTGCTCGTGAAGAGCAGGGGCGACCCGATTAACTACTCAGTCGCAGACTAGGGCGATACGGTTCCCCGTCGCGGCCTAGTCGGCCCTGCAGTTCGTCAGCCAATGCGAGTGCTTCCTCACCCAGCCTGCGGGCCTGATCCACGGTTAGGTGTTGGACGCCGTTGGCGTCGATGAAGATCCGGTACTCGCGCTCGCGCGGGGCGCCGTGGATGCCGATCCAGACGGGGCCGATGTACCGTCCCCGCTCTGATCGTTGGAATGCGGTCACATGCCCTCCTTCATTTTGGGCGCCACGCGGGAGTGAGTCTGTTCGCTCCCGCGTGGCCATGGGCGGAGCCGTCGCCCGAGTGAGATCATACCGCTGATACGCTCAGATAGGTATGTTTCATACTAAAAGATTGCTGCTGACTATTTACCTGACTCTTAGTCTGCGCGGGCTCCGGGAGATGGAGGGTGTGCCGCGGGAGCAAAGGCTTGATCTGAACGTTTGGCGGTGATCGACGCCGCGTGTCCTACTGAGCGGTCCACCCCGGCACGGGATACGGGGGTTGGCTGATCGGGTTGGTGGGGCACCACGGGTTGCGCGGCACGCCCAGGCACGGATTGGGCATGCTCGGCTGCGGCGGCAGCGCCATCATCTGGACCGCCGTCTGGCGCGGGTAGTTCGTGATCCGGGTGCTCGGGCAAGAGCCGAGGAACTGAGAGTCGCAGGCGACTTGCAGACTGAGGATGCTGATGATCCCTGCGCCCGCGTCCGGGATTCCACAGAGGCCGTGGGGGAAGAACTGGATGAAGAGCGGATCGCTCGTGACCCGTGGGCGGCCCTCAAAGAGCGTGGGGCGCATGACAGTGCCCGAAGGGCCGACGTTGCCGTGCCAGCAGTTGCCGGGATAGGCGATGGTCGAGATCTCCGCAAGGTCGACGTTGGCCGGGTTGCCAAAGAAACCGTTGTGGCTCAGCGTGTTGTTTTCAATTTCGTTGCCCCGGTCGTTGAAGTAGCAGAACGACAACGCCCTCAAACCGATGCCGCCCTTGCAGTGGGCGATCGGCGGCGGTTTCGCGGTGTCAACCTCAGGGACCAGCAGCACGCCCCACGCCCCGTTGTCGCGGATGTCGTTGCCGTCGACGGTGTCGAACCGGCCGCCGGAGATCAGGACGCCGGTTCCCACCGGACTGGAGGCGACGATGCCGGGGCTGGTGGGCACGTTTGCGTTGTTGTTGTCGTGCACCGAGTTGTGCGTGAACAGCCAGCACGAATGGGTCCCGGTAGGACCCCTCCCGTCGCCCGGGCAGCGGCCGGACTGGGGCGACGGTTGGTCGTCGTTGTTCTGGCTGTTGGTGGAGAACCCCGTGTGGTTGTGGTCGAACTCGGAGTTCTGGATGATCAGGTGGCCGCCGGAGTTGGTTCCCGAGTATCCCTGGGCCGAGTTCTGGGCGTGGGCGTGGTCGAGGATCGTGTTGCAGTCAGGGCAGGCGCCGATGTAGAACGCGGCGTCGGCCATGTTGTTCGCGTACACCTGCGTGAACAGTCCCGGCCCGTAGGTGTTGGAGGCGTAGATCCCGTACTGGGTGGACTGGTTAGGGCCGCCGTTGTACGTCGAGGTGGACGACAGGAATGCGCCGCGCCAGCTTCCGATCTGCTGGAAGCCGGTCGAGCCGCCGCCGTCGAACCAAATCTCATCGGCCGGGGTGAGGTCGCCCGCGATGAAGTTGCAGACGGTCAGGTTCTCGACGCTGACACCGGACGCCTTGAACACGATCAGGCCGTTTCGCCCCGCCGGGAGGCCGTTGGGATCGAGCGGTCCGAAGTCCTGGTCGGCCGTCGCAGAGCTGCACGGCGACGCCCCCAGCCTGGTGCCGTCGAGCACGACCCCGTTGCGGTCCATCCCGCGGATCCAGATGTTAGGCGTGGTCACGAGCACGGCGGCCCCTGCGGCGTCATCGCCCCCGGCCCCGGGAGGAACACGATTGCCGGTCTCGTGGTAGTCGCCCGGCCCGACTAGCACCCAATCCCCGGGCTGGGCGGCATCGACCGCTGCCTGGATACTCGGGTACTGCCCGGGAATCCCTTGATAGCTGCCGACGAGCAGGACCGCGCCGGGGGCGGCCGGGGCCGGGGGCGCCACGCACACGCCCCCAGCGACAAGCACGCACGCGCCGCCAGCGAAAAGCAACCGCCGCCACCGCGAAATCCAGCCACGACAATCTTCCAGGGCCGGCATCCCCACTTCTCGTCTGTTTGGAGTGCGTCTACCACACTCAAGCCACGTCAAATAACACTGATTTATCGCCGTCACTTCTAGAACACGGCGAAATAAATGTTCGACCTCAAGCGCGGCCCCGACCATCGGTTTCGCTCAATTGTCATAGCCATTTTGAACGAATCGGAAATTTGAGCCCGCGCGTGCGTGCTGAGCCATCCGAACCTCCCAGAAAGCGCACCTGAATGGTTCTCGAGGCGATTCAGTTGGGTTTACTGACGCGGCGCAAAACACGTCACAACAAAAGCGCCCGGCCCTGCACGCACACGGCCCGGAACGCAGAGGCTACGGCAGCACGGTGTGCATCAACATGACGTCGTATGCCGACCACAGCGAAAGGTTGAAGTACAGGTCCCTACCTGACGACCAGGGATGGATCATCGGCGCATAGATACCGCCGGGCATCTGGAACGACGACACGAGCGGTTGCTCCGGACTCCACGGTCCTTGCGGAGCCGGTGCGGTCCTGGCCACGACGTCGTTGCTACCGCCGTTGGTGTAGAGCACCAGGTACTGCTTGAGATAGCTGTTGTACTGGGCCGACATTTCGCCCGCGGGACCCGGGAAAATCGGTGTCGCCGCCGCCGGATTGGCCGGTACCCAGTGCCCGCCGTCGTCGCCGTTCCAGTATTGGTACTTGGTCAGGTCCGGCAGTTGGCCAGGGGGTACTCGCGACAGAAACGCCGCACCGCTGCGACCGGACGGGGTGCCGAACTGGTAGAGGTAACCGTCGTTGCCCCTCATGAACGCGCCCATCTGGAAATTCTCATTCCCCGGCGTGAACCCGACTCCCGAGACGGCGTCCGCGGAGGCCGTGCGCATGCTGGTGGGGAAGATCCCCCAGTTCTGGCCGTTGTCAACGGACCTCGCGATTGCCGAGTAATTCGTCTGCCATTCGCCGTCGCGGCCCCACTGCCTGATGGACATGTAGCTCAGGTATTGCGTTCTCCCAAGGGAGATGCCGGCGGTCGGAATGATTCCCGTCTCGTGCCCCGCCCGATGGATGGTGTTGACGACCTGCTTGGAAAGGTTGGACGCCCACACCGGTGAGCCGGAATACCTATCGTTGGGCACCCCATCGGCAATGTGGATTCCGTGGGACAGATCGCGGTCCGAACTGCGGAACAGCGTGTTGTATCGCCATTGCTGGCCGTGGACCTTGCAGTAGCCGAACGTGTCACCGAAGGCCATGAGAACCTGGCGGTTGGCGGGATCGCCGTTGTCCCAGGAAATCCCGAGGTCCGTCCCTGAGATGCTAAATCGTTGGAGGGTCTTGTTCGGGCCGTTCGGTCCGGTCACCCAGTCGACGAGCGACGTCGGCGCTCCCGCGATCGACGCAGGAGGTGGAGGTGCCGGCTGCGGCGCCGGCTGCGGTGCCGGCTGCGGGGGAACCAGGGCCGCGTTCGGCTGTAACTGGGCGGCATTCGGCGGCGAAGGGACGCCGGGCGCGGGAGGATTGGGGCCCGGCGGTACCACGCCCGCTTGCTGTTGGATCGGCGCCGAGTACCGCTGACCCGGCGAAGTCGGCCTGAGCAATGAAGAGATCAGCGGACCCAACTTGGGTAGCGGCGCGCGGTCGTTCGCGTGGGAGGGCCTGCGCCCAGTCGGTGGTTGGACGACCGGCTGCGGCGCAGGCATCGCCGGCGGCGCGGCCGGGGGATCCACTTGCGCTTCCGGCGCCTCGCACGGTGTGGCGTTCGCTAACGGCGCGGGGCCTGTCGCGACGAAGAAACCGACCGCGGTCACCGACGCCACCGATAGCGACACGATCCGGAGAATCGCCGTCAAAAGTCACACCTTTCCGGGAGCGGGCCGCCGCATTGACGTCCGCAGTTGGCTTATGTGACGATAGTGATTCGCGTGACTTGTGTGACCAGTGATCCGTGGATAGGTACGTATCCGTGACCGTGTCGCAACGCTTCGGTTTCGCGGTAATCGTGCGCTGCGATGAATCGCCCGGCCAGGTACGCTCCGATCCGCCGGAAAACATCAGCCGCCGGCGGGTGAGGACATCCGAATGAGTGTCCGCGATGAGTCGCAGCACGACCCATTCCAAAGCACGACGTTCCTTCGCCGAGTGGTCGCGGCGTCCATGGCCGGCACCGTCGTCGAATGGTACGAATTCTTCCTCTACGGCACCGCAGCCACGCTGGTGTTCAGCAAGGTGTTCTTTCCGCGCGGCGGCAATGAGCTCGACGCCATCCTTGCCGCGTTCGTCACCTACGCCGTCGGGTTCGCCGCCCGCCCGCTGGGAGGAGTGGTCTTCGGCCAACTGGGAGACCGGTACGGGCGCAAGAAACTCCTGCAGTTCAGCTTGCTGCTGGTGGGCGCCGTGACCGTGCTCATGGGCTGCCTGCCGACGTTCGGTCAGATCGGATACTGGGCCCCCGCGCTTTTGGTGGTGCTGCGCTTCCTCCAGGGCTTCGCCGTCGGCGGCGAGTGGGGTGGGGCCGTCCTGCTCGTCGCCGAGCACAGCCCCAGCCCCAGCCGTGGTTTCTGGGCGAGCTGGCCGCAGGCCGCCGCGCCCGTCGGCAACATCCTGGCCACGGCGATACTGCTGATTCTCACCTCGACGCTGCCGGATGCGGCCTTTCTCAGCTGGGGCTGGCGCGTCGCGTTCTGGTTGTCCGCGGTCGTCGTCCTGGTCGGCTACTACATCCGCACGAAGGTGACGGACGCGCCCATCTTCGTTGATGCGCAGCGACAAGCCGAGCAGACCAAGACGACCCGGCTGGGTGCTGTCGAGGTATTAAAGCGTTACCCACGTGGCGTTTTCACCGCCATGGGTATGCGCTTAGGTGAGAACATCATGTACTACCTGGTGGTCACCTTCTCCATCACTTACCTCAAGGTGCACGTGCACGCCAACACCAAGGTCATCCTGTGGTGGCTGCTTGCCGCCCACGCCGTCCATTTCGTGGTCATCCCGCTGGCCGGACGCCTCAGCGACCGATTCGGCAGGCGCCCAATCTATTTCGTCGGCGCGGTATGCGCGTGCACCTGGGGGTTCTTCGCATTCCCGATGATGGACAGCCACCGCAACGCGATCATCTTGGCGGCAATCATCATCGGTCTGGTGTTCCACGGCACCATGTACGCGGTCCAGCCGGCGGCCATGGCGGAGATGTTCCCGACCCGGATGCGCTACTCGGGCGTGTCGCTCGGCTATCAGGTCACGTCGATCGTCGCCGGTTCGCTGGCACCGATCATCGCCGTCCGCTTGCTCGACACCTACAAATCCTCGGTGCCCATCGCTTGGTACCTGGCGGCGACCGCGGCGGTCAGCGCGGTGGCGGCCTTGGTCGCCCGCGAGACCAAGGGTATCGATCTGAAGTCCATCGACCTCGCCGACGCCCAGCGCCTACGGCGAGATCCGAGCGCCCCGGCCCGCGGCCCGGATGGACCCGAGCCGACCGAGCCTTGTGGAAGGCACCGTCTAGTCCAGGCGCGCGCGACGCGGCGGGCATGTTTGTCGAACGCCGTCGGGGGCAATGTTCCAAAAGAGGTGGGTGCATAGGCCGGCATACGCGCCCACCCAGGTCCCGTCGGTTCAGCCCGAGAGCCGACGGGGCCGCTCGCTTCTACCGACCCGGCGAGTCGTCAGGAGTAGCGTGCCGCGTATGGACGGCGCGACAGGCGTGTGGATTCTCGGCGGCTACCAAAGCGATTTCGCCCGCAACCTCACGAAAGAGGGCCGCGACTTCGCAGCTCTGACCGCTGAGGTCGTCGACGGCACGCTCGCCGCGGCCAAGATGAACGCCACCGACATCGGGGTGGTCCACGTCGGGAACGCCTTCGGTGAAATGTTCGCCAGTCAGGGTCACCTCGGTGCGATGCCGGCCACGGTCTGCGACGAGTTGTGGGATACCCCGGCCTCGCGGCATGAAGCCGCGTGCGCGTCGGGCAGCGTCGCGGCGCTGGCGGCAATGGCCGATTTGCGGTCGGGCACCTACGACACCGCCCTCGTGGTGGGGATCGAGCTGGAGAAAACGGTGCCCGGTGACACCGCCGCCCAGCATCTCGGCGCCGCCGCATGGACCGGGCACGAGGGGGCCGGAGCGCGCTACCTGTGGCCGTCGATGTTCGCCCAGATCGCCAACGAGTACGACCGGCGCTACGGCTTGGATGACTCACACCTGCGCGCGATCGCGCAGCTCAACTTCGCCAACGCGCGGCGCAACCCCAACGCTCAGACCCGCGGCTGGACGGTCCCCGACCCCATCACCGATGACGACGCGGCCAACCCGATCACCGAAGGCCGGCTGAGACGATTCGACTGCAGCCAGATGACCGACGGCGGCGCGGGACTGGTCCTGGCCAGCGACAGGTACCTGCGCGACCACCCCGGCGCCCGCCCCATCGGTCGCATCGATGGCTGGGGACACCGCACCGTCGGGCTCGGTTTGCGGCAGAAACTCGACCGCGCCCAAAATAATCGGGACCACTACGTGCTACCGCACGTGCGGGCCGCGGTGCTTGACGCGCTGAACCGCGCGCACCTGACGCTCGACGACGTCGATGGGTTCGAGGTGCACGACTGCTTCACACCCAGCGAGTATCTGGCCATCGACCACATCGGCCTGACCGGGCCGGGCGAGTCGTGGAAGGCCATCGAAAACAGCGAGATCGAGATCGGCGGCCGGCTACCGATCAACCCCAGCGGCGGGCTGATCGGCGGCGGACACCCGGTCGGGGCTTCCGGCGTGCGCATGCTCCTCGATGCGGCCAAGCAGGTCAGCGGCACCGCCGGGGATTACCAGGTCGACGACGCGAAGACCTTCGGCACCCTCAATTTCGGCGGCAGCACCGCCACCACCGTCAGTTTCGTCGTCAGCGAAGCCAGGGGTTCGTGACCATGGATATCGAAATCGTCGGCAAGTTCCTGTCGACCCTGCCCGAAGACGACGACCACCCCTACCGGACCGGACCGTGGCGTCCGCAGACCATCGAGTGGAATGCCAACGATCTCACCGCTGTCGAGGGAGAAATCCCGCGCGACCTGGACGGCATCTACCTGCGCAACACCGAGAACCCGCTGCATCCGGCGTTCAAGACCTATCACCCGTTCGACGGCGACGCCATGGTGCACGTGGTCGGCTTCCGAGACGGAAAAGCCTTCTACCGCAACCGCTTTGTCCGCACGGACGGATTCTTGGCGGAGAACGACGCTGGCGAGCCGCTGTGGCCGGGGTTGGCCGAACCGGTGCAACTGGCTCAGCGGGAAGACGGCTGGGGTGCGCGGACGCGCATGAAGGACGCGTCGAGCACCGACGTGATCGTGCACCGCGGCATCGCGCTGACGAGTTTCTACCAATGCGGCGATCTGTACCGGGTGGACCCGTACTCGGCCAACACGCTCGGCAAGGAAACCTGGAGGGGACGCTTCCCGGTCGACAGGGGCGTGTCGGCGCATCCGAAGGTCGACAACAAAACCGGCGAGCTGCTGTTCTTCAACTACAGCAAGCAAGAGCCTTACATGCGCTACGGCGTGGTCGACGAGAGCAACGAGCTGGCCCACTACGTCGACATCCCGCTGCCGGGACCGCGGCTGCCGCATGACATGGCGTTTACCGAAAACTACGCCATTCTCAACGATTTCCCGCTGTTCTGGGACCCGAGGCTGCTCGAACACGATGTGCACCTGCCGCGCTTCTACCCCGACATTCCGTCGCGCTTCGCGGTGATCCCTCGCCGTGGCTCGACGGGCGACATCCGATGGTTCGAGGCGGACCCGACGTTCGTGCTGCACTTCACCAACGCCTACGAGGACGGCGACGAGATCGTGCTCGACGGCTTCTTCGAAGGTGATCCCCAGCCCGTGGAAAGCGGGGCCACCGGCAAGTGGGAGAAGCTTTTTCGCTTCCTGGCCCTGGACCGCTTGCAGACCAGGCTGCACCGCTGGCGATTCAACCTGGTCTCCGGCGCGGTGAAACAAGAGCAGCTGTCGGAGTCGATCACGGAATTCGGGACCATCAACGCCGACTACGCCGCGGGCAGCTACCGATACACCTATGCCGCCACCGGAAAGCCGGGCTGGTTCCTGTTCGACGGGCTGGTCAAACACGACCTGCTCACCGGAAACCAGGAGGGCATCTCATTCGGCGACGGCGTCTACGGGAGTGAGACCGCGATGGCGCCACGGGTCGGCGCGACGGGTGAAGACGACGGCTACCTTGTCACCCTGACCACTGATATGAACGCGGACGCCTCGTACTGCGTCGTTTTCGACGCCGCCCGGATCGCCGACGGCCCGGTATGCAAACTCGAACTGCCGGAACGTATTTCCAGCGGCACGCATTCGACGTGGGCACCCGGCGGTCAGCTGCGTCGCTGGCATACCGCGGAGTCTGCGGCGAGCGCCATCGGGCTGTGACGGTCACAAGCGGAATTGGAGTAGCAGTGGAAAACAAGAGGCGGCATTGGACAACGCACTGGCCCGCGCAGTTAGCGTCGATCGGCGGCATCCGGTTTGCCCGCCGCTCGTCGAACTTCGAAGAAACGGTGCGGTTTTACCGTGAGCTGGTGGGGCTGCCGCTCTACGAAAGGTTCGAGGCCAGTTACGGCAGCAACGGCGCGATATTCGGCCTGCCCAGCTGGAACCTGACGCTGGAAATCATTGAGTCGGTCGAGCCGGTCGGAGTAGACCACCACGAACACGTGTGCCTGTACTTCCCCGACAAGCAGGCACAGCAAGCGGCAGTCGCGCGCCTTCAGGCGGCGGGCGTGGCACCCGTTGAGCAGCACCCGTATTGGGAGGCGACGGGTGCGATCACCTATCGCGACCCGGACGGCCGCGAAGTCGTCTTCGCGCCCTTCGTCTTCGGCGTCAACGAGCCCGAGGGCAGTGCCACGTCGGGTAAGCACGAGTACCCGTGGGGGTGAAGCCTCACCGGTGGGACCTACCGGAAGCCAGGGCCGCGATCACTGCCGCAACGGAGCATGTCACCGCACAGACAGCGCCGGCCGCTCCGACGTAGAGCCCGTATTCGGCCGACACCTGCGGGCTGACGTTGAGCTTGTAGTACCACACTGTCAGCGCCCCGATGAGCAGCGAAATGACCAGCGCGGCAACGGAAGCGAGCCTCACGGACAGGCCACGGCCCACCATCGCCCCGACCACCATCAGCGTCGAGGACAGCAAAACGATGAGCTGGCCCGCACCGAATCCCCTCGGCAGTTCCAGGTTGCCGTGAGTGCCCCCGATGGCGTTGGCCCAACCCCCGCCCTTGACCGTCGTCGTCAGCCACGGCATCCAGGCGCTGGCCGAAATCAGCAGGGCGAAAAACGCCACCAGCCAACCAGGGCGCAGCCGGCGAATCATGGCTGCGAGATTAGCTGACTCAGGACTGCCCCTGTGACGGAACGTCACGCTGGCGTGGCGCCCGTCGGCGAGGGCCACGCCAGCGTGACGCTCGCCGCTAGCTCTCCAGCGAGGACAGGTTGAAAATGACGCCTGTCGGGTCGGCGGCCGCGGCCAGCCGACCGTAGGGGGTGTCTTCGGCCTGCCGCAGCACGGCGCCGCCGTTGTCGGCGATGACCTGCAGCGTCTTGTCGACGTCCTCGGCGCCGAAGAAGATCGTCCAGTTCGACGGCACGCCTTCCGGCAGCAAGCCCACACCGTCCATCACGCCCAACAGTTGTTGGTCACCGAACCACGCTGTGGTGTAACGGAACTCGTCGGTGTCGCCAACCTGCTCGGTCCGCCATCCGAGAACCTCGCGGTAAAAGTCGATCGCTGCGCCGTAGTCGCGAGTGGTCAGCTGGTGCCACACCGGAGACCCGGCCTCGCTGATCACCTCGAAGCCCCGGTGCTCCAACGGCTGCCACAGCCCGAACAACGCGCCCGACGGATCGGCTGCCAGGCCCATGTGGCCGATGGCGGGTATCTCCATCGGCCCCATGCACGCCGAGCCACCCGCCGCAGTCACGGCGGACATGGTCGGGTTGATGTCGGCGGTGTGGAAGTAGGTGGCCCAGTTGTCCGGGGCCTGGAACTCGGGCCGGTTGGCCATCAGGCCGGCGATGCGGTGGCCGTCCTTGGCGGCATTGACGTATCCGCCGTACTCGGGCCCCGCGGACTCGAACGTCCAGCCGAATACTGTG
>Ga0310916_10002436_pt1 | contig 11380 bp, 18 predicted proteins | sample GREbulkMGLF176_FD_203444 | JGI IMG/M metagenome (GOLD analysis project Ga0310916, IMG submission 203444) | Lab enrichment of tropical soil microbial communities from Luquillo Experimental Forest, Puerto Rico - GRE.bulkMG.LF176 | ecosystem: Environmental > Terrestrial > Soil > Tropical forest >...
ATCCGGACCACCTCCGGGGTCGTGGTCTTGCCCCAGGCCGGGTGCGGCGGGTTCGGTTCCCCGGCCTGCTTGCTGGCCTGCGGCTTACCGGACGTGCCCGGCGGGATCTCCGCGGTCATGGTCAGGTCGGGGCTGTCCTGGTCCCGGGCGGGCGGCAGCGGAGTGACCGGCTGGGTGCCCGGCGCGGTCATCGCCTGCCGGTTCGAGCTGGTCATATTACCCGCTGCTTGTGACGTGGCAGTTATAGAGTTATCAGCGAGACTGCTGAGGTCCTGCATCGCTCCTCCTACGCCGAGATCCAGGCGACCCTGGCCTTGCCCCGCTCAGTGCGCCCGTACAGCACGTCCGGGGCCATGTCGTCGGCCGGGGCCGGGATGACGACCGACTCACGCGGCAGCGGGGCGCTGAACGTCTCGGATTCCCGGCCGTCCAGCGGGTAACCTGCGCCGTCGCCGTCCGTGGTCACGTCCGGGCCGCCGACGTACACGGTCGTGCTGTTGTCCAGGTTCTTCACCTTGACCGTGCGGCCCCGGCCGACCGGGCAGATCGGCGAGGCGGTATCGCCGATCTCCACGGTGCCCGAGCTGAACGGCACGGCTCAGCCGCGGACGGCCCGGCCGCCGCGCATGACCCGGCCGCCGGAACCCGGCTGGAACGGGCCGCCGTCCGGGGTCGGTTCCTTCATCCCGGGCAGCTTCGGCCCGTCTGTCCCGTAGCCGCCGGAGTTGGCCTCGGTCCACTCGGCCGGGCCATCGACCTTGCCGCGGACCGTGTCCTGGGCGTAGCTGCCGGACAGGTAGGACCCGGGCCGGGTGAACTTCACCGTGTCCGGGCCGGCCCCAGCCGGGATGTCCGCGCCATCAGTACCGGGCGCGCCCGTATCGGTGATGTCGTCCCGGGACAGCCCGGTGAAGCTGTCGCCCAGCTGGCCGGCCTGGCTGGTGTCGGGGCCGCCGTAGTCGCCTCCGGCGGTGCCAGGCGCGCCGGTCCCGGTGGGCAGCGGCCCGCCGAAGATCGTGGTGTCGCCCGGCGCGACCGGCGGGTACTGGCCGGGCTCGCTGGTGACGAGGTCGCCGCCGCTGCCGGTACCGGACCGGCCCGGGGGCTCGCGGTTGGCCAGGGTCCGGTCGTAGCCGGGGACCTGGGTGCTGTCAGCCATGATGGGCTCCTATCTCGGAGCCCGGCTCCCGTAGGCCGCGGGCAATCCCTCTTATTGGACAGTCTAGAGCCGACCACCGTAACGGGACATCAGGTCGGCCTTGGTCATGTTGTGAGCGGTATCCGGATCGGCGCCCTGGCTGATCGCCCAGTCGATCCAGGCTTGCTTGTTCTGGTGCGGCGCCGGGGCCAGCGGAGGCGGCTCCGGGTTGTTCCCATCGGTGGGAGGTTCCGGGGACACGGGCGCCTCGTCCGGCAGCTGCTCCGGCTCCGGCGGCGCTGGCTCCGGCTCGGGTGCGGGCGCCGGGGGTTCTGGCTCTGGGTCCGTTGCCCCCGCCGCGGTCCCGGAAGTCTCGGCCAGCACAGACACCTCGGCCAGCGGGGAGACGCCCGTGCCGTCTTCATACTCGGCCGGCTCGGCGGGTGCCCCGGCCCCGGGCTCGGACTCAGCGGCCGGGGCCTCCGCCTCGGGCTCGGGCGCGGCGGAAGCGCCCTCGCCCCCCTCCGGACCGGCGACGGCGAGCCCGATCCGGATCAGGTCCTCGGCTTCCCAGTCCTCCACGTCCAGCGACGCCCCGGCCGGGAAGTCCCGCCAGTCCCGGCCGCCCGGGCCGCCGCCGGACAGGTTGACGATCATCGTGACCGAGCGCATGCTAGCCTCGCTTTCCTGGCTCCCCGGCCCGCGCGGGCGGCCACTCGCTGCGCGGGCCGGGGCTGCTTGCTACGTCGCCTCCAGAGCGGTTCGTACCTCGTCGGGGTAGTACGTCACGACGAACTCGATCAGGTCGGACAGCCGCTGGCCGTTCGGCTGACGCCACTTCACCCAGAGTTCCAGGTTCCCCGGATCGTTGTCGTCCCGGATGCCGTTCTTGTGGTGCGGCTCCTCGTGCCGGTGCAGCGGGCGGCCGATCACCTGCTCCATGACCAGCCGGTGCTCAAGGACAGGACGGCCGTTTCGCCGGTCGGGTGCCATCCGATAGCCGTCTGATGTGGTGTATCCCTGGCTCTGCCGCGGGTTAGCGCCCCACTTCCCGGCCGGGTCTCCGGTGCGCTTCCAACGCTGGTAGTGCATATTGCACCAGGTCAGGCACTTTACCGGCCTGGTGCATCCTTCGACCGCGCACTCCAGTCCCTCGTACTGGCTCCGGCGTCGCAGTCCTGCCTGGGAAGCTGCTGTGCCGGGCTCTCCGTTGCGCCGGACGCGCATGTAGTGCACGTCGCAGTACCCTGCGGCCTTCACGGGGGACTCGCAGCCATCGACGGAGCAAGTCGTCCCTGGCTCGTACTGCGTCTTGACGCGCTCCAGGCGGCCGTAACGGGACAGCCGCTGCCAGTGGACCTTGCAGTATCCGTGCGAATGCGGTTTAGCCGTGCATCCGTCCGCGAGGCATTCAGGTCCGCGCCTGACATACGGCCGGAGCGGCTTGAGCGGCTTGCCGTTGAGAGCCTGCCGGTAGTGCGCTGTGCAGTAATCCCGTGAGTAACGAGGCTTCTCACAACCCTCGAATGAGCACGTGCGCGTAGTCTCGGGCATAGCTGGCACCCTCCTATACAGGGTCCTGGCTGAGAGTGGGCGGTGAGCTTACCGTCCACTCTCCCAGTATACCAGCTACTCATTGTGTAACAAACCTTGTGACGTTCCGTGGAAGTAGTGCGGTTACAGCATGCGCTCATCGTCCTGCAGCCAGAGCCTGGGCTTGCCGGTGACGCCTGCATGCGTAGCCGCATTTCCGCAGGTCAGGTAGCTGCGCCCTGGTACATCTTGATCGCGCCCGTGCGGTCCACGAGGGTACCATCTCCTCTAAGTATAGCACGGAAGGTCACAAGGTCCGAACCGAAGGCGAAGTCGTCCGAACGCTCGAACCTCACGCCTCCCACCAGCCTCACGAAGTACTGGCTGAAGTCGCCGAACGCGATGGACTTGGACCCGGTCGCCATGGCGGGCATGAACGGGTCGGCGACCAGGGGCTTGCCGAGCAGCAGGTCGGGAGACCCGAGGACCGCGGACGGTTCCCAGATCGGCCTGCCGACCGTGTCGGTAATTTTCCTGAACCCGCCGATGGTCTTGTCCGCGGCCAGCCAGTAACACGACCTTGATTGTCGGTATGGAGCTATTACGCTGTACTCCAGGTCGACCAGGTTGGCGTAGCTGGGCGCGCCGGCCACGCCGGTCACCGAGCCGGTCACGCCGACCGTCGCGGTGCTGACCAGGCCGGCCGGCTGGCCGGTGCCAGTCCCGTTGACCAGGTCGTTGCCGAAGGCATTGCCCAGCGCGCGTCCCGCCTGCATGGCCAGGTACCCGAGGAGATCGACGGCCGTGTCGTCAATGAGCTCGCGGGCGACCTGGAGCATGATGCCGTACTTGAAGGCCGACAACGGCTGCATGCCGAACGTCGGGTCCGACGTCGGGAGCGTGCCTGCCTGGGCCGCGGAGGCCGCGGTGGAGTGCGCGGTCGTCTTCGGCACCTGCAGCGTCTCGCCGCCTCCGGTGTTGAGCACGGTCGGTCCGCACTGCATGACACCCGAAACTTCGATCAGGTGTGCGATGAGCATGTCGTAGAAATCGATCGGCACGATACTGCTAGCGGAACCGCCCGTCCCAGCAGTCAGGACGCGGTAGTTGATCGGGCCGAGCTCGGGTGCGCGGCGGATCTCCAGGGCACGTCCGGCGCCCTCGTCTCCGCGCGCCCACTTGCGGACCTCGTCCAGCATCTTGGACCCGCCGGCGGTGCGGGCGGCCTGGCCCTCAGCGGGCTTGCGGCCGGACAGCGCGTCGAACGCGTCGTCGGCTTCCTTGGCCCGCTTCTCGGTGTCCAGGACCGCCTTGATCCGGACGTCAAGCTTCTGCATCTCCTCCTGCATCGCGTCCCACTTGCCCTGCTCCTCATCGGTGAGGGCGCGGTTCTCGGATGCGGCGGATTCGGCGATGCCCTTGGCCTCCTCCCATACCTGGAGGCGCCGATCCCTCAGACGCTTTGCGACTTCAGAAGGCATTTTCTTTCCCTTTCGCGTTGGTTGCCTTCTGCACCTGCGCTCGCTCCGTCCGTTGATCAGCTACGGCCTCAGCGCGCTTGCACTGGTTACTGCGTGGTTGTTACTCCTCGTCCACCCAGGGGTCTTCCATGTTGGCCTGCAGGGTGAGCAGGGCCTGGGCACCGGTCAGTACCGGCTTCTTGGGCGGCCGGACGCGCTGGTCAGGCTTCGGCCTGCCGCCGTCGATGTCGCGGTAGCGCTTGAAGAACTCCATCGCCCGGCCTTCGTTGAGCCTGCTGCGGACCTCCTCCACGTCGGCCTGCACCCAGTCGGCGAGGCTCTGGACTGCGCCGTTGAGCGCGCGGGCGCCGGCGGTGGCATCCGGGTAGGCCGGGTCCAACACGGGCGCCACGTCTACCAGCTGCACCGACAGCAACGTGCGCATCGGGTAGTTGAACTCCGACACGCCCCACTCGTCGCCGCCGGGGAACACCCGGAACGCGAACGAGCTGTGCCGCACGTCGCCGCGGGTCACGTATTCGAGGACGTCGGCGCGGGCGTGCGGCGGATTGACCTCATAGGCGAGCCCGGTCTGGTCAGTGGCCAGCCGCAGCGTGCCGGCGTGCGTGGTACCCAGCAGGGCGTCGTCCTTGTGGTTGTACCTGCAGACCACGTCGGGCCAGCCGAGGGTCTTGGTCTCGTTGAACGCGGTCGGGTCCACCTGCTCCACGAAGCCGCCCAGCTTGCGGCTCAGCTTGCCGAACGCCGCCGCGTAGCCGTAGATGAACTGCGGGCCGTGCTCGGCCTCCTGGCGCACCTCGGGCGGGAACCGGGTGAAGCGGCGCTCGGGCATGCCGTCCGGGGGCAGCTCGCCGAACGCGGCGCGGTTGTCGCCGGAGACCGTGACCCCGAACTTGCGGCATGCGGCCAGGATCTTGCTCATGGCCTGCTTGCCGAAGGGCGACTGCGGAGCGCGAGCGAGTGCATTCCTAGCGTGAGCCTCGTCATGCACAGGAAAGTGCCGCTTGCTCCTAGGTATCGTCTTCCCCCCGGCATCCTTAGAGCCACCAGGCTCTATATAGGCAAAAGCAGAATCGGGGAGGTCGTTGATGGCCGCTGACGTCATCTCGGCCCTGGATTCACTCATGTAACAGACCTTTCATCAGTGACCATCGCCGCCGTTTCCGCTGCCATTCGCCCCGGACAGCACCAGGTCCCGCTTGCTCGGGATCCAGGCGCCCACGAACTCGGGGCCGTCCGCCTGCCGGTGGGCCTGGGCGCGCTCCGCCGCGCGCTTGGCCTGCAGGAAATTCCAGATGAGCTCGGCGTCGTCGCGCTCCTCGCGCGTGCCGTAGTGCCGCTGGGATCCGATGATCTGCCCGAGCATCTGCTCCGCCGAGGGAACCTCGGGAGTCGGCGCGGGAGTCGGCGCGGCGAGCCCTTCCTTGGCCAGGTCCTGCAGCTTGTCGGCCGCCAGGTCCATCTCCAGGTCGATCGCCGACTCCATCGACTTGGGGATGCCGCGGATCGACCGGGCCATCGCCACCATGACGTCCAGGGGGATGTACTCGTTGCCCTGCCCGCCGGGGATCGGTTCCAGGTCCTCCAGGTCGCGCATCTCGTCAATGGACCGCAGGCCCATTGAGCGCTGCAGGTCGTAGATCTCGGTGCGGGTCTTGAGATCGGTCTTGAGCATGGCATCGCTGTTGAAGCGGCAGTACCGGTTGGTCGGCAGCAGGTTGAAGAACGCCGTCTCCAGCCTCACGAGCCACGGCCGCAACGCTTCTATAACTTGCAGTGTGCTTTGCTCTACAGTATTATAGGTCAAGCTGTCCCCGCGAGTACCACCAATGCGATCTGGTGGCAGGTTTAGCACCGAGGCAATCTGCGTCGCATTCATCCGTAGCGCCTCAATGAACTGCGCTTCGCTCGGCGGCACCACTACTGGCTTGTAGTCCCAGTCGCGTCCGTACACCAGCGGCTCACGGCGGCGCATCGTGGACACGAGCATGGCCCGGATCTCCTGGGCCTGCTCGTCGGAGACCTCCAGCTCGTTGTTCTGGAAAGTCCCAGGTGGGAAACCCCCGGCCATATACCAGTCGGTCCCGTAGCGCTCGGCCTCCAACCCGGACAGGATGGTCAGCGCGAACGCGCGCAGCGGGGAAATCCCCTCGATGCGCCCGGGCAAGCTGAACGCCTTGACGTGGAACAGCTCGCTGCGGTCCATCAGCCGGCCGTAGACGTAGATCCGGGCACGCATCGGGTTCCACGGCTGCATCTCGTCGTCGGTGACGTTGACGTCCTCGGGCGGGATCCACTCAATGCCGCTGGGCAGCCCGTAGCCGTCGCGCCCGGTGATGTACCCCCACGCGTTGCCCTGCAGCAGCAGCGACGTCATGGCCGTGAACAGCCAGTCGAAAATCGTTCCGGTGGAGCTCGGGTTGTCGAAAATCGACGGGCCGGTGTACCGCCGGGTCCGGTTGTCACGCGGGCCGGGCTTGACGTACAGCTTCAGCGGCAGCGCCGCGCACGAGGACGCCAGCAGGTTGGTGCCGGCGTACAGGGCGGGCAGACCGAGAGCCCGGTCGGTGCCGAAAACCTGTCTACTAGGATGGACAGGCCCTCCAGTATCAAAACGCCTAACCAGTAAGGACTGTCCCAAGGGCGCCAAGGCACCCCGCCAATCACACGTGTCTCAGCCCTGCTCGACTGGATACGCTCGAAAAGTCCCATACTCCCATATCACCCCCTCTCACACGAAAGAGGGTGCGCAGAAGAACCGCTGACGCGGCAGGTGATACGCTCGATCGCCTTCACGGACCTGAAGGCTCCCCTGCGGACGGACGGACGGACCCGGCTCCGTTCCGGCCGCGGGCTATGGCTAACGCAAGGTTACGTCTGTTTATGAACTCCCGCCAGGCTGGCCGGCGTTTTCGATCCTCATTCCTGACAGCCCGGCCTCCGCGCGCTCGTACAGCATGGCCACGATCGCCTCGGCGAGCAGCTTGCGATCCGGCGGCGCGGCGAAATTACGGCCCGGGTTGCACGCGATGGTGTAGGCGATCGCGAACTCGATCTCGCCGGCCAGCGCGGCAGACGGGATGTGCACCGAGACGATGTTCTCATCGGCGGGAGGATCGCTCATTCGTCCGCCTGGCGGAACAGCGTGCCGACGCCGCCGTCACCGGGAGGATTGCGCCCGGCCCGGACGTCAGCCTGATCGAGCAGCAGGCAGTTCTCGCAGATGAAGCCCTGGTAGAAGGGTTTCCAGATGCCCGCTTCGCCGCAGCCTGGCCGCCGTCGCCTGCAGAATCCGGCATGCTGCTCGATGAGGATCACGGTTCGACCATGGTCTCGGTGACGTGAATGAAGATCGTCCTGCCGTCCTCGCGGGCCTGGTATGTCAGCACCCCGGCGTCCCGGACGGCCGCGGCGAGCTGATCGGCCTCTCCGGTGTCGGCGCATTCCAGCCGGACGATCACCGCGGCCATCACGCCACCGTCTCGGCGGGCGGCTCCACCTGGGCCGGATCGTAGCTGGCCACGATGATCGCCGTGCGCACATACGGGCGGTAGGCGGACAGTGTGTCCAGGATCTCCATCAGCTTGTCCCGGCCGGTCCCGTCATCCAGGTCCACTATCAGCTGCATGCCACCATTATCGGACGCGGCGGGCCTTCGGGCGAGACGGCGGAACCTGGGTCATACTGAAGGCTAGCCGCTGCGGCCCGGTGCCCGCGGAGCCGGCGGCCATCCCCGGCACGAGGAGGAGAGATGGCCGACGACAAGACCCCGAAGACCGACCTGGACGCGCACGACGACGGCGCCCCGGACATGAGCCCGGCCGGGCACCTGGCGATGGCCAAGGCCCACATGAGCGCCGCCGGCGACCACATGGACGCCATGGAGGACGGCATGGAACCCGGCGGGGACGGGGGGCGTTCCGCCCCGGCCGGCTCGGCGCAGCAGCGGTCGTTCCGGTACCCGGCCGGGTCCGGCGCGGCCCGGGCACTGCGCCAGGCAACCCGGGGCCGCCAGGGATAAGTCGTCTTCCAGCACCGCGCCGGTCACGTACGGCCGGTGCCGGGCCAGGTCGTCCAGGATGGCGTGCAGGCGCTCGTCCCCGGTCGCGTCATCCAGCTCCACGATCAGCCTCATGGTCCTTATTATCCAGGTCGCTTGGCTTTCCCGTTGGCTCCCAGCCGTGTTCTTTTCCCTCCAGCACGCGGAACTGCTTGGTGGCGACGTCGTGGGTCAGCGGCCTGCCGCCCGGGTTGACGACGTGGCCGGTCTCGGTGTTGATGACGTGGAACCGGCCCTCGTGCCCGGGATAGGGCCGGACGGCGTACGGCATCATGTACCTCCTATGCCCGGGCCGCGCTGGCCGGCTGCGGCTGGGACGGTGCCCGGGGCGGCGGCGGGATAACCAGGCGGCCCTGCCGGTAGCCGTACCGGACGGCGCCGGCCATGAACCCGAGGATGCTCATGACCGCCCCGATTCCCCAGCCGATGGCGAAGCACACCGCGCCGATAACGGTGAGCACGACGTGGCCGGGAACCCGGCCTTCCTGCTCCTCCGGCGGCGGCACCCGGTCGGCCTGGATCCGTTCGGTCAGCGGGTGCTCGCTCAAAGTAGTCATAAGTTTCTTCCATCCTCGCGTGGGGTAACCGCCCCGCGCTGACCTGTAAGAAGGACACGGGCCGCTATAACTTCCCGGACGGCGCCCAGTCGCGCGGGTTGCCCGTCTCCGCGGTCTCCGCCGGGACAGCCGCCGCGGGTGCCGCGCGCTCGTCTGTCCAGTACACCCGGGAGTCGTACTCGGCCGCCCACATCGCGGCGGTCTCAGCGTCCGGCGGCGTTTCCGCTTCCACCTGGCTCTGCGGTTTCCCCGGTGGCCGTTCCCCCGCCGTGGTCGCGGGCGCGGGCTCTGCTGCTTCCCTGTGCCTGGGCGGCATGGTCTCCTCCTGCTGGCTGGTCTGGTTCCGGCGCCGGGACCGGCACCGGGGGCGGCAGTACTGCCATCGTCGCGATCTGGGGCAGGCCCCGGGCCAGGGCGGCGACATCCCAGGGGGCGCGCGGGTCGGCCGCGATCAGGTCGTGCTCGGCCACCACGGCGGTCTCGGCCCGCGGGCCGGCGGCCGGCGTCTTGTCCTGTTTCCCGGTCATGGCTGCCTACCTCACGCTGGCCGCGGGATTATAATTGCGTCTCTTGTGGTTCAGCGCCCACAGCGCGTTCGTACCGGCGCTGACCGGGGTGATGTCGGAGGCCGAGTCGCGGCGGGACCAGGCCCGGCCGCCGTCGCCGACGTCGCGGGTCTCGGCGCTGGCCACCGAGGACCACAGCCCGGGGGCCAGGTCCCGGCCCAGGTGGATGAGCCGGCCATCCTCCGGCGGCTTGCGCACGGTGGTGACCAGGTAGGCGAACGCGGCGGCCTCGTCCGCGCTGGACATCTTCAGCACCTCGATGCCGGCGTTCTCCGCGGTGTCGATCAGCCCGGCGGCCGGGCCGTTGCGGGGGATGGCGATGGCGTCCGGGCGCCAGGTGCGGCGCAGTGCCAGCAGCTGCGGGATGATCCAGTTCGTGCCCTCCCGGTGGCAGCCGCGGGGGATCTCGATCACCGGGCGGCGGATCTCACCCGGGACGGCGCGGTACCAGCAGGAGGCAATCGACGCGCTGATCATGTCCGGGTCGACGTCGATGGCAAACGCGACCGGGCGCACCGCGCCGCCGGGGTCGTTCACCGCGCAGGCGGCCCAGGCTTCCTCGCTGATGACGGCCCAGGCCTCATCGCCGCCGGGCCAGTCTCCCACGCCCAGCCGCTCGCGATCGAAGGTGGCCATGGTCATGGCGTTCATCTCGTCCCGGACGTGATCGACGCTGATCCGGACGCCGAGCGCCGGGTTGGCCTTGCCCCAGGTCCGCGGATCGTCGCGGTCGTCGTGCAGGTCGCAGACCACGTACCGGTTGGCGCGCCGGCCGCGGATCTCGTCCCGCGGGCAGGTGTCGGTGTGCGGGTTGACGGACCACTCGGCGCCCATGATCCGGGGGTCGCGGGCCAGCACCCGGCGGCGCACCGAGGCGAGCTGGACCGAGTCCCGGTAGCCGGCGGAGGCGGTGTAGATGACCTGCGGGTTCGGCACCGCGGACAGGGTCGGTAGCGACGCCCCGACCACCTCGTCACTCAAGATCATTGCTTCATCATAAACAACACAGTCCGCGGTAAAAGCGCGGCCGGAGCCCCGGGACCGGGCCAGGAACCGCAGCCGGGCGGCGACGTTGCGGCGGATCCGCCTGCCGCCGGAGCCGAAGATCAGGGTGGTAGCGGGCCGCAGCTCGATGGCCTCATCCCCGTGGGAGGTGGTCACCGACTTGACCCGGCGGCGCAGCTCGTCGTACCCGGTGACCGCGTCCCGGACCCGCCGGAAATGCTCGGCGGCGGCCTTGAACTCGTGCGCGGTGTGGATGATCATCGACTCACCGAATACGAACATGCCAGCGAGTTCACGTACTTCAAGTGCAGTATTTTTTCCGTTCTGCCGGCTGACAACCAGGTAGTTCTCGAAACTGGCCCAGCGGCCGTCAGGTTTCGTCCCGCACAGCTCGGCCAGCCACCAGCGCTGCCAGGGGTCGAGGTCGTAGCCGAAGCCCCGCGCCCAGTCCAGCATGTCGGCGGACTGGTAGTTGCCGCAGCCGGTCGTATAGTCCCGGTTCGCGCAGGCCGGGCAGCCCTCCGTCTTGCCCCGGTGCCGCTCGGGCGCGGTCCAGAAGCGGGGGGTCTGCACGCCGAGAACCTGACGGCCGCGCGGCAGCCCGGCGTCCGGGACGGCGGTGAGCACGGACATGAGGGAGCCGGGACCTCCGGGGGGAAGAGGGTCCCGGCTCCGTCTCTCCGGCCGCAGGACACAGGGCTGCTGGTACTGGCCCTAGCGTAACGCCACGGGAACGATCCTGGTTAGGTCACCAGCTGCCCCCGGCCCGCTGCACGGCACGCATCCGCCGGGCGTGCGCGCGGGCAAGCCGGCCGGCGGCACTGCGCTCGTCCCGGTCCCGGTGCCGGGAGCCCGTCTTGTCCAGCATGCTGAGCAGGGTGGCCAGCTCGGCCAGGTTGAGCCGGACGATGGTACGGCGGCGCCCGGCGGCTGTCTCGCGTGCGGTGCTCATTGCCTGTCTCCTGATCCTGGTCGTCGTTCCTGACCAGTATACTGCAAGAGACAAAGCCAGGCCGGGCGCTAGTCCCCGGCCGCCGCGG
>Ga0310916_10002438_pt1 | contig 11377 bp, 16 predicted proteins | sample GREbulkMGLF176_FD_203444 | JGI IMG/M metagenome (GOLD analysis project Ga0310916, IMG submission 203444) | Lab enrichment of tropical soil microbial communities from Luquillo Experimental Forest, Puerto Rico - GRE.bulkMG.LF176 | ecosystem: Environmental > Terrestrial > Soil > Tropical forest >...
CTCTATCCGTATGATCCGAGATTCATCGCGACAGCCGCACTCACACTCGGATTATCCGCGCTGATCGCCACTGTAGCTCCTGCTTTGCGGGCGAGCTCGGTCTCGCCGTCGCAGGCATTGCGAACCGCATGACCGTCGTTGCACCTTCTGTCTTTCTTGGTGTGCTAGCCTTTATCGCAATTCATCCCATACGTTGCCATCGGTGGTCTCTAAGAAGAAAACGGCATCCAGATTACTCGTATCCCAGCAATCCGCGACTGCAAAGTCTTCGCTGGTCGCCTGGATTTGAAGCGAGCCGGCGTACCATCCAATCACCGAGCCAAAGGCGATCGGGAGCACCGGCAGGTCATAGCGGAACGGACGTACGGTGTCGTCGCTGGCGGTCTGTCGATACAGAACCTTCACGAGCGCGGGCCGGTCTTATGCTCAGCAAGGAGCGCATCCGTTTGCTTGCTTGCGGACTCCAAAACTCATCTTCCGTGAGTTGCTTTAAGGTGCTCGCAGGGTGTCGAGTGCTTTGGCGCTCCCGCAAAACCCTGCATGGTACGTGCTCACTCATCTTTGATGAATGTTCGTTGGCTATTCTCGCTCATCCTTTCCGATACCCGCTCCGATAACCGCCAAAACGGCGCCCACAGCGGCAGCGGCTATAGCTCCGGTCATTTCTTGGCTTATGCGGCCTTCGAGCGAGAGAATCACAATGATTGGGACAAGGACTGTCAACCCAAGGTACTGAATAAATCGGACACCAATACCTTTGCCTAATTTGAGCCGATTCCACACTCCGCCAACTGCGCCAGCCACCGCGATGACAAGCAGTACGCCTTCCAATACGTTCTTCATCGAGACCTCGCTCCCATTTCGGTGAGGCTGCTGGCCCTGTGCATTCGATGCTGAAAAGAACGTCAGGAGCACGACGCAGCTGACTGAACACATGAGTCGTTTCATCATTCTTACCCTCCCGTGACGCGTACAAAGCCGTCTCTATTCTGGATTACCTATCTTTGAGTCTTCCTTCACCACTCGTGGCGGGGTCTGAATGGCTCTGAGGCAAATTCGGCAACTATTTCGGTGACGTGGCGCGCTCCGTAACCTCCACTCCCTTTGGCCACTCACGGTATTCGTCAAGCCCGGATACGCTCCGATCAGGGGGGACTTCGATCGGAAAGGAGATCTCCGCGCTATCGATGTTATGACCCTGGATGACGCGGGCCACGTCAAGACCTACTGATCTGATGTCCTTCATTCGTTGGAACTTCAGGTCCGTCGCATCTTCTCCGTTGCCAAGAGCCAGCGCAAGCTTGGCATGCTGAAATACCCGGTCACCTTGACCTTTTCCAACGTGGACGGTTTCACCGTTTCGAGGATCGATGAGCCGATACAGGTGCCCATTCAGGCGCTCCGCCATCCCAACCGGGAATTTGCTGACGGTCGTCATGCGGCCCTTCACTTCTTTTTTATCGCCTCGATGATGGACTTGTAGTCCCTAGCCCGCTCCCGATATTCCTTCGCGGTTTCCTTCCACCCTTCACGCTCCGAGTCGGGCAATTTCGGAAGCATCGCTTCCACTCGGCGGGCGTCCCCCTCCAAGGTCTCCGCTTCATCTGTCAAGAGTTTCATGACACGGGCAGCCGGAAGCATGGTGAGCCCCTCCAACAATTGCGAGTATAGCAGTTGGCCTCCTTAGCTCAGGTGGATTTGCCCAACTGCTAAACAGGCGGAAGCGTTGTGCAGGGATCCGGTTTGTCTCTGAAATGCGAGCGCCAAGAGCTAACCTAAGAATCCCTTCCTCTACGGTCTTGGTAGGCAGATTCGTTGACTTATTTCAGGTCACAACCTAAGATGGCCACGCAATGGCGGACCCCGACGCCCTCATCGGACGCGCCACCTCACCCGGCTACAGTGTCCAAAAACTCGCCTGCGGGATGGCAGTGGTTGTCTTCCTATCGGTCTGTTTCTTGTTTCATCGTATTGTCGAGGCGCAGGTCAAACAAACCAGGCGCGTGCTCATTCTTAATGACATTGGCATAGTCTCGTCACCTCGCTTTGCAGAAATCGATCAAGCACTCTTGGCTGGTCTGCAGAAATCGCCTTACCAGATCGAGCTTTATCAGGAGGCTCTGGAACTGACGCTGTTTCCAGACGAAGTTTCCCAACGCTGGTTTCGTGAAGAGTTCACTCGCCAGTCTGCAATCCGCAAACCCGACGTGATCATAACCGCCGGGTCGGATTCCGTTCATCTCTGAGTTGCGTGAACGGTTCGTCGTGGACACGCCAATGTCTTTTGCTCAATTCTGGGTGAAATTCCAGAGCTTGTAAACTCCAGACACGCACTTCACTGGTGTGTGGGGTAGGCTACATCCGGAGGAGACGCTGATCGCGGCGCTGCACATGTTACCCGGCACCAAGCACGTAGTAGTCGTGGGTTGCGTGGGCAAGCTTGAAGAAAGATTCGAGACAATCGCCAAAGAGGCTTTCCACAATTACGGAGTGAAGCTTGAATTCACGTATTTTGCCAATTTGACCATGTCAGATCTGCTTGAGCGGCTCAAACACCTGCCGAGCCATACCATCGTCTATTACACGGCAATCACACAAGATGCAGCGGGAGCCCGCTTTATCGATACGGCTCAGTCTGTACCGTTGGTGGCCTGGGCCGCGCTGGCGCCGGCATTCGTCATGGACGATTTGGATCTCAGGGGAGCAACGGTAGGCGGAGACTTGGTGAACTGGGCCGACGATGGTCGCGTTGCTGCGGAAATGGCAGCGCGGGTTCTCAACGGTGAAGAGCCTGAGAACATGCTCATTGTTACAAGCAACCACAACTACGCGTTCGACCAGGACGTGGGCACGCCGATCCGAACGGCCCGGCGTCAAAATCAACGGTACAGGGTGAGGCGGATGTGCGATATAGCTTGCCAAAAGATTCCGTCGTCTTGGGCGGCCGCATCGCGGAATAGACGCTGCCGAGATGCGCGAAACTGGCTCGGAACAAGAAGCAAGGAATGCTGGATTCACAAGTGGTCAAGGAGAAACCGATGGTAAACGACAGTCGACGCAGTTTCTTTGGTACGATCACGGCGCTCAGTGCTTTCTTGGGCGCTGTCCCCAAATTCTACGCTCAGCAAACGCCGCCGGTCGCGCCCGCTGGAGATGTGCCACGTCGCGGAAGCAGCCACACGCACAACGGGATTTACTACTTTTCTGGCACAGGTGCCAATGACGGCTATCCCAAGGACGATCATGTTCTGGTGACTGATCCTTTCGAGAAGCATGTCACGCGGACCATGGACGCCCTTAAGCGAAACGTCGAGCGAGCCGGCTCCAACCTGGACAGCCTTATCCACCTCGACGTTTTCATCTGCTTGCCTCATGCAGATGCCACCGTTATGCCCGTGGGTAAAGCGCGCTTCGACGCGCACAAAGCCCAGTACGACGCACTGAACAAAATCTACAGCACTTATTTTTCTCTGGGCAAAGCCCCGTCCCGTGCGTGCATGGCCGTCGAATGGATTCCCGGTGATTCACTGATCGAGATTGTTGGCAGCGCGTTAGTCGTTGCTCCGCCCACAACCCCGGCTGATAAATAACTATTCGCCGCGGCGCGGAAGGAGGAAGCGCATGAATCTGAAGTTTGGTTGGAATCGTCGTTCATTTCTAGCCGCGCTTGGAACACTCATTGGCGGCATGTTTGCGCCAGCGGAACTTAAGGCAGGCATATTCGGCAAGAAACACAAACCAGCCGCTGCAAGTCTCGACGGCAGCGCCATCGCGCCCATCACGACCGGGCTAGGCTCTACCGGCGACATTTACGCAGAGCTTGGCGTGACGCCTCTGGTCAACATCAATGGAACACTAACTGTGATCGGCGGCTCGGTGATGAGGCCGGAGGTCATGGAACTGATTCGCAGGGGCAATGAGCACTTCGTTCTGATCGATGAACTCGAGGTCGCCGCCGGGAAATTTATCGCGAAACTGTGCAAGTCCCCGGCAGGCTACACTGGTCTCGTGACCGCCGGTGCTGCAGCCGCCATGGTCGTCGGGTATGCTGGCATGATGACGGAAGACCTTGAGCCCCGGCTGCGTGATATTCCGGATGTGAGCAATTTTCCCAGGAGCGAGGTCATTATCCAAAAGAGCCATCGCTATCCGTTTGACCATCAGATCCGCCAGACCGGGGCGAAATTGGTGGAAGTGGAAACCCGCGAAGAGATGATTGCGGCGATCAACTCGAAAACTCTGGCCATTCACTTTACCAATATCCTTTCCGACAAAGGAAAGGTCAGCGGCACAGAGACCGTGGCCATCGCCAAGGAGCACAACCTCTACACCTTCAACGATGCTGCCGCCGACGTGCCCCCCAAAGAACGGCTTTGGGAGTATCCGGTCATGGGTTTTGACATGGTCGCTTTCAGCGGCGGCAAGGACATCCGCGGACCGCAAGCATCGGGCATCTTGCTCGGGAAAGAGGAGCTGATTCGCTACGCGCTGATGAACATGAGCCCTCAGGAGGACCGGATTGGACGTTGTTGCAAGGTCGGAAAGGAGACTATTCTGGGGCTGCTCAAGGCGCTGGAAATTTTTGTCAACCAGGATTTCGATGCGACGTTGAAAATGTACGATGAGCGGGCAAAGGTGATTACTGATGCTGTTAGGAAGTTTGGCGTGATCGCGCGCCCTCGACAGTTTAACCCGCAGGCTCTAGGCAATGTCACTCCACGCTACAGTTGGCAGATTCCGGCAGAGCTAGGCATCACTGGGCCCGAAGTGATGCAGAAGCTGGCCGACACTCGGCCGATCGGCATAGGCAGCATGGGTGCGGGCGCAAGCGGTATGCGTGGACGAAATCCAGACAGCCCGGCGGCCGAAAACTTCAAGGAAAATCGTCCGCCTCGCGACCCGCACACTTTCGGTTTCCCTGTCTGGCAATTGAAGGAAGGTGAGGACAAAATCATTGCGAACCGCCTTGTTGAGATTTTCAGGGCCCTCCCCAAGGCCTAACGCTCGGCCACTTCCATCACTGCATCACGCCCGCGAGTGTAGCCCATGTGGCCGGCGTAACAGTCACCTTATCGGGGATTGATTCTCAAAATCCAACCATCATGGCAATCTTGGGATGTGATTCGAGGTCGTTCCCCGTGAACGACTAAAGCTGGAGTTCTGCACTTGCTGCGGGGTATTGTCGAAGAAGCAGCGAGGCCTACCGTGATGGTGTGCGGGAACAGGGCAGCGTTCAAGGTCTTTGCAAGATTCGCATACACCGCACGTTCGCCTTCTACGCCCCTGACTCCGAGGGGTGATGCCTTGCGGATGCGGAAAGACATGTCAGGCACTTGCAGGGCGCATGAATTCTTACCGGACATGTTCGTACTGCGCGCTGAGCAGCGCGTTGTTCAGGGGGGTTAAAGTCCCCCTGGCGCTCGAATGAGGGGCGTCATATCCAAAGCCGGCGACGGAAGTGGGTCGGGGAAGGCAGCCGGCGAAGATGGTCAGGATCGAATTTTTGTGCTCATGTCCGCTCCAAGCTAAGAAAAGGCACCGTCGTTGTATTGGGAAAAATTGCAGCTACTTGCTCACGGGCAGGTGGTTGAACTTAACGTGCGAGTCCTTCTTGCGCAGCTCTTTTGATTTGAAACAGTACTACAGGTTTGATGCAAGGAATTCGTACACCGTCATGCAAATGAAGGTTTGTTCATGGTTGAGGCTGATATCGGCATCCGACATCTTGGCTCATGCTCTGCCAGCTTGTTAATCGTCTGCGAAACCAGCACAGAGTCGCCAAACTCGTGTGTGCGGTATTCCCGTACGTTGAGTTCGGTCGTGAGTCGTTCCAGTTCCGCATCTGTTAGGAACGCCCGCAGCAATTCGTAGTGACTGGTGCCGGGTTCGTGCGTGCCTGACAACAGTGCATCTACAACCTGCAGTCGCGTTCTCGCACCAATGCGCTCAGTCGCCAGATTTTCGCCCGCCGCGATCTTGCCTTCATGTACCGCGTGCTCGAGGGCTCTCACAACGGTAGTGCCAACGGCGATAATTCGTTTACCGCTGGATTTCGCCTGATTGATGGCATCCGCGGTCGCTTGGGGAACGCGGTAGGGTTCATCAAAGGGCAAGCGCTTGTCGAGTTCGGGATCACCGGTCGAAGACAATCCCGCCGCATGCGTGATCGTCTTAAATTGCGCGCCTGCAACGCGCGTCTCTGTGACAAGTTGCCAGCTCAGCGCAAAGCCGGCGGACGGCGGCTCGAAGGCAACCGGAGGTCCTGCGATCGGCGTCCAGACATCCCATAGGGCAAGCGGGACCGGAACATACGAGTACTGGATCGGTCGCCCGTGATGAGCCAAGCCAGCCCAAAGCTCATCTCGAGAGTGATCGAACTTGAGCAAAACGAGGCGAGGATGGTCGAGCAACTGCAATATCTTTGCCGACAGTGGTCCCATCTGAAGTCGATCACCTGGAGCAAGCCAAGGGGGCTGAGGCCAATCTTCAGTGCGAGTGTGAAAATCTCCTTCACCGAAGACGACAGCTGAAAACTCGCGATTGTGTGGGTCGAGTGAGGGAACACCGGCCAGTCGAACTTCAATAGGCCGCTGGCTCGGCAAATGTATGCCGCTAAGGCTCGCTGGGATGGTTGCAGCATCATTGGCGACGACCAGATCCCCAGGCTGGATTAGGTCAATCAATGCGGCACGCGGCAAGTCTCGAATTTGGCCGCTTAGGTCGACGACCATAACCCTCCGGCGCGGTGAGCGCTGGACCGGAGCAGTGGCGGCGATCATACTCTCTGTTCCTCCACGGTCTTATTTCGAGCTATGCGGGGCGTGACAGCGCAGTCTCGATGGCGGTGATCAAGTCGCGCGCGGCGGCATCCGCAGTTTTGAGTGTCGTCCGATCCGCATCCGGAATAGCAAGCGCGTGCATCGGGGTATCCATGTCACCTGGATCAAAAGAGAGAAACCGTACGCCCTCGACCGATAATTCCTTATTCCAAATTTCTGTCAGGTGGCGGAGAGCGGCTTTGCTGGCGCCGTAGGCTCCCCACCTGGGATAAGGCGTCACTGCCGCATCGCTCGAGATATTGATCACCAGGGCTGCCCGACCCTCGCGAGCGGATGCTGACAACGCCCCCAGCAGAGCCTTGGTCAGGCGGAACGGCCCCAGAACGTTCGTGGCAATTGCCTTTTCCAGGTCCTCACAGTTGGTATCGGCAAGGAGGGCGAGCGGTACAGTGCCGAGATCAGAGGCGTTGTTGATCAAGATCTCCAGGCCGCCCAGTTCGCCAACGATCTGGAGGGCCGCCGGATAGATTGCGTCTTTATCGGAGACATCTGCGACAATGCCGTGCGTGTTCTTGGTTTCCCGCTCGACTTTGGCCACGGGTTCGGCGTGGCGAGCGAGAAACGCCACATGCGCTCCGCGAGCGCTGAATTCTCGAACTAAGGCCAGCCCAAGGCCTGAGGTGCCACCGGTGAGGGCAATCCGAAGCTGGCTAAAAAGACCGTCGTGGGACCTAACGTTCGAGCCGGTCCTTGTCTGCGATGCCCCAGTTTTCATTTTCTGCGCCTCCGACTTTATAAAGGAATATCTTTACTTACTCTGCCCACTTAGATGCGTTGACTTTCGAAAGGTTTCAGTTTATAAAGTAAAATCATGGCACGTGAAGCGCAGAGCGCCGATGGCGGGAACAACACCCGGCATGAGATCCTGAAGTTCTTGAAGACCGAGGGACCCGCCGATGCGGCTACGCTCGGGGGGCACTTGCGTTTGACGGCGATGGCGGTGCGTCAACACCTGTATGAACTCGAAGACCAGAAGTTTGTAGTCGCCGAGGAACGACCCGTTCCCCTGGGAAGACCCGCAAAGTATTGGCAGCTGACAGCGAAGGCCGATCGGTTATTTCCTCAGGCATATGCAGAACTCAGTCTCTCGCTCATTGATGCGGTCGATCGAGCCTTTGGCGAGAGCGGAGTGCAAAAGGTCATCGCTGCGCGGTACAAGAACCAGGTCGCGGCCTACCTCCAGCAGATCGCACCCAACCTTCCTCTGAAGGAGAAACTCAGACGCCTGGTACGAATCCGCGTCGCCGAGGGTTACATGGCGGAACTGGTGCCCGAAAAAGGAGATACCTTTCTTTTGGTCGAAAACCATTGTCCGATCTGCGCGGCTGCCAAAGTGTGCAGAGGATTCTGCATGACCGAGCAGGACCTATTTCGGGCTGTTTTGGGCCAAAACGTCACAGTTGAGCGGGTGGAACACATTGTCGCCGGTGACCGACGATGTGCTTATGGCATTCGGGAACACGTGAAGTGAAGGGGGAACCTGGAAGCTGAGACTGTCGTCGAGTCCCCATTTTCAGCAATGATAGTCGCGGGTTGAGGGTCACCAAGCAGAAACCACGTAGCTGCTCAAATCTGCGTGAGTCCGGCTCTTCCGCCAGCGTAATGTTAATGAAATGCAAGACCACATCCGCCAATACGCTTCCCGCGTCGCTCGCAAAGCAATCCCCCATCGGAAGTTCACCTCCATCGTCTTCGCCGCGTCAGCCTTGATCTTTGGAGCGTGGGCGCAGCAATCTGATACCTCCAAGGCTCCCTCCCCTGCATGGAATGACAATTCTCTCATCACCGTTCAGAAGCAAGGTGGAGACCCTACTCGTTCAGGCGATGTCCAGATCGAGTTCTATGGACACGATGCCTTTAAGATCACGTCGCCGACAGGTCTGACCGTTCTGACCGATCCCTGGCGAAATGATCCAACAGGACTTTACCCAAAGTGGTTTCTCAATGAGTTCGCGGCCATCCGGGTTGACATCGTTCTTTCGACTCACGCCCATTTCGATCACGATGCTGTCGAGCGGCCAAACGGACTGGTGGTGCTCGAGCGTCTAGTAGGGCAATTTAGGCTTGGCGACATCGAAGTAGTGGGCCTTGCTGACAAGCACAAAGGTGCCACCTCGACAGATTCTCGTGTTGAGACTCGTCCCGCAAATAACGTGATCGGCCTCGATAACGCGATTCAGATCATTCAGACCGGAGGATTGCGAATCGCCATTTGGGGTGACAATCGCGCAGTACCCGATCCATCTCTCGATCATTATCTAAAGAATGTTGACGCGCTCATTCTCCCTATCGAGACAGTACTCACACGCGATGAGGTGGATGTTATTTTGCGCAAATATGGCCCCAAGGCCGTAATTCCAGCTCACTATTTTCTCAATGGTTTGACGACCGACGTGTCCGGTCTGGAATCAGCAGATGGATGGGTAAGTGACCAAGAGAAGGCTCACCCTGCGGCTGTTCATCGCCTCGATAGTGCAGAGTTGAAGCTCAGTGCAGGCAGGCTGACGGGGGCGCGTCAGGTCTATTACTTCGGCAACCATTTTGAGAAGAAATAGAGGCTGTACCGGAATCAAAAGGCACAGCGGCGAAGTCAGCTTCGGCGGGACGTGGTGAAGGATAGTTGAGCAAACTGAACTCACTAGGTCCCACTCTTGTAGAGTGGCTTTGGCATAGGTCAGATCAAATGTCGTTGTTCGCCGGATTTTTATTATATTCCAGATAGACAGCGATCTCTGGATGAACTGCGATTGGACCTGAACTGATTTGAAGATGAATGTGCTGAGTACTATTTCGCCATTCAGCGTTCAGCAAATAACCATCGCCCTTTCCACCAGATGATGGCTTACCAAATTTCTCGGTCAGAAGGGCCAAAACATCACCACCACCTTCCGCATTGCTTACGGTGTACTCGATGAATGTCAACTTGCCGTGAAAGAAATCAGCGGCAAGACCGCAACCAAAACAATCTCCCGGCTTCTCCAACCAGATATATGGCATGTGTCCGGCGAACGAGGCGGAAGAGTCTTTGCACTCCACTTCAACGTCCGAAAAACGGCTGCATGACGCTTGTGCGTTCCGTGCTTTGAATTGCGCGATGGATTCTCCAAGCACGTCACCCTTCAAATCGAACTGACGGGATTGCGCCATCGCAATTGGCGCGAGCGACAACAAGGCAACGAATACCACTTTGAACGACACCTAGTTCTCTCCTTCCTTGCGGGGAATGTTTTTCTCCCACGAGTCGGTTGCTTCCAACGCCAGCTTTCGCAAAGTTCCTCGTGGTTTTTCGCCGTTGGTCATTTCCGCCAGGTTATCTCGATTCATCGTACTCGAAAATGGTACGAACAGTTCGGCAACGTTCATAATGTTTGCTCTATTATGTGGCGGAAACGATTTGCCGTGGGCCAACTGACTTCACCGCAGCGATCAAGTCTCGATTTGCGTGAAGTTTCAAAACATAGCCCAACGCCCCGGCCTTTTTGGCGCCTTCAATAATGAAGGGATCGTTTTCGGCGGAGCAAATCACAATAGCGGGACTCGGCACCAGCTTCCTCGCTTCCCGCGTGACTTCTATTCCGTTAAGAACAGGCATGCGGAGATCGAGGATGGCAACGTCAGGCGCGCACGCGGAATGCATTCCAAGGCCAACTTACCATTTTCAGCCGTAGACACGACCTCGAATTCCGTCTCCAGCAAAGAGACGAGGTGGCGCAACATGGACGACATATCGTCAGCGACCACAACTCGTAGTTTCACCATCTTCCATTGTTTCTTACAAAAGTAGTTAACATCGCCCGATGTTTCTCAGGTGTTTCCAGAATTGTGTCAGACAAAAGGCGACACCCATCCAGCAACTCCGCACTCTCCCGATCTCCGCGCTTTCGATTGAACGTTAAACCGCCGCCTTTCTTAGGCGGAACTCGGCCACGGCAGGTTTCAAGTCGCCTCGTCTCGGGCAATCTCTGAATTGCTGCGGCTGCGCAGGATCACCAGAAAAACACCTTCGATTCACATCGAGCCATCAGTAATTTTGTGCGAGCTAACAGCAATACTGTCGAACGGGAGGCGCTGCGCGGTTCTTCGATTTGCCGCTTCCCTCCTGCTGGGTTTACTGAGCGGTTTCCATCCGTTCCGGTGCGCTTGAAAGCCCATTGACCGTTTCAACCCACACGGCATCTTTGTCTGCCATTCCGCAAAAAATATCAAAAACAGGGACCTTCAGGCCGCGACCAACGAATTGGATTCCCTGCAATACTGGTTTTATGGCTGGTCTCATCTCGAGTCTAGCTCGTACTTTGAGTACGTATCCCAAAGCGCCCGCATCCAGCGCAGCATTCACGACATCGACGTCGGTTTCCTGGGATAAGAAGACTACTCGAGCCTGGGGAGCGCGCTTGCGGATGAATCGACAGGCATCAATCCCATTCAGCTTTGGAAGTCCAACATCTAGCAGAAAAAAGTCCGGCTTGAGGTTTTCAGCTTTGTGAACTCTGTTGTTCGCCAAAAATGCTGGCCGACTTTGATTTCAACAAGCTACG
>Ga0310916_10002442_pt1 | contig 11369 bp, 7 predicted proteins | sample GREbulkMGLF176_FD_203444 | JGI IMG/M metagenome (GOLD analysis project Ga0310916, IMG submission 203444) | Lab enrichment of tropical soil microbial communities from Luquillo Experimental Forest, Puerto Rico - GRE.bulkMG.LF176 | ecosystem: Environmental > Terrestrial > Soil > Tropical forest >...
CCGGAAGCGCGCGCCGCGCTCGGCTTTACGGCCGCCAAGGCGACGCCGGACGAGGTGATCAATGCGATCCTCAAAGCGCCGGTCGATCTTCTCTTCTTCGGCGGCATCGGCACCTATGTGCGCGCGTCCTCGGAGAGCGACGATGCGGTCGGCGACCGCGGCAATGACGGGGTCCGCGTCACCGGCGCGCAGATCCGCGCCAAGGTGATCGGCGAGGGCGCCAATCTCGGCATGACCCAACGGGGCCGCATCGAGGCGGCGCTGCGCGGCGTGCAACTCAACACCGATGCCATCGACAATTCCGCGGGCGTGAACACCTCCGACCTTGAGGTCAACATCAAGATCGCGCTGGTGCGGCCGATGCGCGACGGCCGGCTCTCGCGCCAGGCTCGCGATGGCCTGTTGGCCGACGTGACCGAGGACGTGGCGGCGCTCGTCCTGCGCAACAATTATCTGCAGCCGCTCGCGATCTCGCTCGCCGAGCGGCGCGGACTCGAGGACCTCGGCTTCGAGCAACGGCTGATGCAGACGCTGGAGACGGCCGGCGAGCTCGACCGCGCCGTGGAGTTGCTGCCCGACGACATGGAGATCGCCGAGCGCCGGCGGCGCTCGCAGGCGTTGACGCGGCCCGAGCTTTCGGTGCTGCTCGCCTACGCCAAACTCTCGCTCAACCACGAGCTCGTGCAGTCGAGCGTACCGGACGACCCCTATCTCGGCCGCGAGCTCGACCGTTATTTTCCCAAGGCGATCGCGGACAAATTTCCCGACGCGCTTGAGCACCACCGGCTGCGGCGCGAGATCATCGCCACGCAGCTCGCCAATTCCATGATCAATCGCGGCGGGCCTTCGCTCCTGGTGCGCATCGGCGACCAGACCGGCGCGCCGCCGGCGCGCATCGCCGCCGCCTTCGCCGCCGTGCGCGACAGCTACGGCATGACCGCGCTCAACTCCGCGATCGACGCGCTCGACAACAAGATTTCCGGCAGGCTGCAGCTCGAGCTCTATCAGTCGGTCGAGGATCTGTTGCTCGACCGCCTGGTCTGGTTCCTGCGCAACGTCGACCTCGCGCGGGGGCTGGCCGCGATCGTCGCGCATTATCGCGAAGGCATTGCGGCGGTCGAGGCTGCGCTCGACACGGCGCTGGCGGAGGCCGCCGCCGCCGCGCGCCAAGGACGTGAAATTGATCTGCGCAAGCAGGGCGTGCCGCACGAGCTTGCGCGCCGTCTCGCCACGCTGCCGGCGCTCGTCGCCGCGCCTGACATCGTGATCGTGGCCGAGCGCACCGGGCAGGGTATCGCCGAAGTCGCGGCCATCTATTTCGCGGCCGCGGCGTTCTTTCGTCTCGATGACATCGTCAGCGCCGCGCGCGGCATCGTCATTTCCGACTATTTCGATCGCCTTGCGCTCGACCGCGCGCTTGATTCGATCGGCGACGCCGAGCGGCGGCTCACCGCCGCCATGGCGGGCAACGGCGTCGCCGGGCTCAAGGCGGTGGAAGCCTGGATCGCGCCGCGCAAGGCCGAGGTCGACCGCATCCGGCTCGCGGTCAACGAGATCGCCACGTCCGGGCTGACGCTGTCCAAGCTCTCGGTAGCGGCGAGCCTGCTGGGGGATTTGGTGAAGAATTGAGAGCGCGTGTTCCGCCGGGGCGCAAGCTCAATGCCTGAAATGCCTTGTGCCGGTGAAGACCATGGCGATGCCGTGGTCGTCGGCGGCCTTGATCACCTCGTCGTCGCGCACGGAGCCGCCGGGCTGGATCACGGCGGTCGCGCCCGCCTCGACAGCGGCGAGCAGGCCGTCGGCGAAGGGGAAGAACGCGTCTGACGCGACCACCGAGCCTTTGGTGAGGGGCTGCAACCCCGCCGCCTTGGCGGCGTCCTCGGCCTTGCGCGCGGCGATGCGGGCGGAATCGATCCGGCTCATCTGACCGGCGCCGATGCCGACCGTGGCGCGATCCTTGGCATAGACGATGGTGTTCGATTTCACGTGCTTGGCGACGCGGAAGGCAAAGGCGAGATCGGTGAGCTCGGCGTTGGTGGGCGGGCGCTTGGTCACGACCTTGAGCGCCATGTCGTCGACCACGGCATTGTCGCGCGACTGCACGAGCAAGCCCCCGGCGACCGATTTCACGATCATGCCTGCCGCGCGCGGGTCCGGCAGGCCGCCGGCAATGAGCAAGCGAAGGTTCTTCTTGGCGCCAACGATGGCGATTCCCTCTTCGCTCGCGTCGGGCGCGATGATCACCTCGGTAAAGATGTCGGTGATGGCGCGCGCGGCGTCGGCGTCGAGCCTGCGGTTCACCGCCACGATCCCGCCGAAGGCCGACACCGGATCGCAGGCGAGCGCCTTGCGATAGGCGTCGACGAGGCTCGCGCCCTCGGCGGCGCCGCACGGATTGGCGTGCTTGACGATGACGCAGGCGGCCGTGCGCTGGGGATCGAACTCAGCGACGCATTCATAGGCCGCGTCGGTGTCGTTGATGTTGTTGTAGGAGAGCTTTTTGCCCTGCACCTGGCGCGCGGTGGCGACGCCGGGCCGCAGATCGCCCGTGCGATAGAACGCCGCCGACTGATGCGGGTTCTCGCCGTAGCGCAATGCTTCGACCAGGTGGCCGCCGATCGCACGGAAGGCCGGCGCGGGATCCGAGAGCTGATCCGCGAACCAGTTGGAGATCGCGGCGTCATAGACGCCGGTGCGGGCATAGGCCTTGGCGGCGAGCTTGCGTCGCAGCGCGAGCGTGGTCGCGCCGCCGTGTTGCCTGAGCTCCGCCAGCACCACCGCATAGTCGCCGGGATCGACCACGACCGCCACGTCGGCGTGATTCTTGGCCGCGGCGCGGATCATGGCGGGGCCGCCGATGTCGATGTTCTCGATGCAGGTTTCGAAATCGGCGCCCTTCGCGACGGTTGCCTCGAACGGATAGAGGCTGACGACGAGGAGATCGATCGGGCGGATGTCGTGCGAGCGCATCGTAGCGGCGTGATCCGCGTTGTCGCGCATGCCGAGCAGGCCGCCATGGATCTTGGGATGCAGCGTCTTCAGCCGGCCATCCATCATTTCGGGGAAGCCGGTCAGCTCGGAGACATCGAGGACGGGAAGGCCGGCGTCCGCCAGCGTCTTGCGGGTCCCTCCGGTCGAGACGAGCTCAATTCCTTCCCCCGCCAGCGCACGCGCGAACTCGACGACGCCCGACTTGTCGGAAACGGAGATGAGAGCGCGAGAGACGCGGCGGAGGCGGTCGGTCATGGTGGACTAGCGGGTATCACAGCGAGCTCGGCATTCAAAGCGCAGCGGAACAAGCGTCACAATGGCAGCTGCGGTTCGTCGTCGCGACCGCGGCGGGCGCCGCCAGTCCCGGGGCCTTGCACGGCGTGCGGAGCAAAGGTCCACTGCACGCGCATGACGTTGCGGGCGCGGCCGTAGATGACGAGTTGCACCGTGCGGCGCGGTCCGTCGGGGCCGGCGAGATAGACGCTCTCCTCGATGTCGACGCGGTCCTCGTAGGCGCTGAACGTCCACACCTCCTTGTTCGGCATCGCCAGCATGGCGCTGTGCCCGTCGGACAGCCGGTTGGCCTTGACCGACGGATGCAGGTGGAAGCGCACGGCGAACTGATCGCGGTCCGCCGGCACCGGTGCGTCCCGCGCCGGCGTGAACAGGTCCTCGCCGTCGAGCCTGCGTCCGTCGGCGGAGAGCGCGAGCACGCGCTGGTGGATAACGTTGAAAATGTCGGCGTAACCGTCGTGCGACGCGCGCAGCACGATGCCGTCTTCTTGGTCCTCGCGGGCGACGGCGACCGCGCGCGGGCCGGCGATCATGGGCGTGCCGAACAGCATGCGCCTGATGGGGCCGTATTCGATGAAGCGGCATGACGACGTATCGTTGAGCGTGACGGTGGAGTGCGCGGCGGTCGTGCGTGCGACTTGCCGCCAGCCTTCGCGGCCCGCCACCGGCAATCCGCAGTTGACGACGATGCGGTTCTGCTTGGCCGAGAGTTCGAACGACAGACAGCCGGCATGGGCTTCCTGGCTCACCGCCATCGGCGGCGGGCGGCCGGCATCCATCAAGACCAGCGTGCCGGCGCTTTCCAGGCGCTGATAGCCGGAATGGGGCGCGTTGGCGAGCGGCGCGCCGCGCGCGTCGTCGTAGGCGAGAATGGTGGTGATGAGGTCGGTCGGCGTCGGGCCCATGCCATTGAACAGCGCGAAATTGCCGTCGCCGTGCCGGAAGAAGCGCAGCATCGGCATCATGCGGTCGATGGCATTGAGCAGCGCCGGCGGCGGCACCAGGTTGCGGGCGGTGAACGCGGTCCGCAGCGGCAGAAGGTCGACCAGCAATTCGATGAGCGCGCCGGGATTGCGGCTGATGTGGCCGCCGTCGGGCAGGATCTGGCGCGAGAGCTCCTCCGAAAGCCGCTTGGTCGCGGCGCGGATGTGGCGCTGCTGGCGCGCCATGCACAGCGCCGCATAGGCGAGCGCGATCGCGGCTTGCAGGCGCGGCACCCCGTCGCGCGCCTGCCAGACCGTGTGGCGCAGATGGCGGACCTGCCGCGTCAGGCTGCGCAGGAAGCGGCGGTAGAACTGTGCGTCGGCATCGTCGAGCAACAGCGGCGCCTGGCTGAGCCAGGACACGACCCGGCGCGCGACCACGTCGGGACGCCAGGCAATCGGGTCGTGGGAGCTGTGGAGCGTGATCCATTCGTCGACCAGCGCGCGGGCATTGGCGCGGGTGATGCCGGAGTCGGCCGCGCGCAGGTGGCGCAGCCAGCCGAAGCCAAAGAGCGCGGCCGCCCAATCCTCGGACGGCGGCGCCATCTCGAAGGGAGAGCGGGAATCGCAGGCGACGACCTTGCCCGCGAAGGCGAAGCGGCCGGCGTAGATTTCGCTTGCGCGGGTCGCATCGCTGGTTCGCAGGTCCTGCGGCGCGATGACGATGCGGTCCGCCTTGCCGAAGGAAAACGGCCAGTTGACGATGGGATGCGTCGTGACGCGGCTGGTGACCCTGCCAAGGAGGCCACGCGCCAGGAACACGGACAATCGAGTGCCTTCCGCGACCGAAACGCGCGCCATCGAGGCGTTGGCTCCCTCCCGCGCGGGCGTTCTTGGGTCCCGCGGGGCGGAACATAGCGAAGGCCGCGGCGGCGGCCAACCGGCATAACCCCTTCAAATCCTTTGCAGACGGGCGGCGTAGAAGCCGTCGAGGCCGCCCATGCGCGAATCAGGGTCGCCCAGGTGGCAGGGAAGCGTCCGCAGGTCGCCGTCCGCCGTCAGCCACTCCGCGTAACCGTGGACTTCACCCGCCGAGATCGGCTGGCGGCGTAGGCTGGGGTTGCGATCGAGGAGATCGCGGATGATCTCGACCCCTTCCTCCGGTTCGAGCGAGCAGGTGCAATAGATCAGCGTGCCACCCGGCTTGGTAAGCTCGCTCGCCTGGGCCACGAGCCGGCGTTGCAGGGCTGCGAGGGCGGCGATGTCGGCCGCGCGCTTGAGCCAGGGGATGTCGGGATGGCGGCGGATGGTCCCCGTCGACGAGCAGGGGGCATCGAGGAGGACGGCGTCGAACGGCCCTGCCCGCCATTGCGTGACGTCGACGGCGACCGTTTCCACCGTGAGATGGAGGCGCTCGAGGTTCTGCCGCAGCCGTTCGAGCCTTCCCGGCGCGCGGTCGACAGCAATGACGGTGGCGCCGGCGGCCGCGAGCTGGGCGGTCTTGCCGCCTGGCGCCGCGCACAACTCCGCGACGGTGCGGCCGCGCAGGTCGCCGAAGAGCTTCGCCGGCAGGGCTGCGGCGGCGTCCTGCACCCACCAGGCGCCCTCGCCATAACCTGGCAGCTGCGATATCGGCCCATGCACGATCGCGCGCACCGAGCCGGTTAAGAGCACGCGTCCGCCGAGCGCGCTGGCCCAATGCTCGGGATCGTTCCTCACGGTCAGATCGAGCGCCGGTTCCGTCCCGTTGGCGACGGCGATCGCGCGCGCGGTCTGCGCGCCGTAGGTCTTCACCCAGCGCGCCATCAGCCACTGCGGCGTGTCGAGCGCGACCGTGTCGACGGCGGCGAGGAATTGCGCGCCCTCGCGGGCGACGCGCCGCAGCACCGCATTGACCAGGCCGGCGTAGCGCGCCGCGCGCCGGTCGGCCCGCACCAGGCGGACCGCGAGGTCGACGGCGGCGTGGTCTGCAACCTCGAGCCACAGGATTTGCGCCGCGCCGAGGAGCAAGACGGTTTCGACCCGCGGCGCCTCCGCGGGAAGCTTGAGCCACTGGCCGAGGAGATGGCGCAACGTCCCGAGTCGACGCAACACCACCGTCGCCAAGGCCCGCACCAGCGCGCGGTCGCGCTGCGCAAGCGTTGCGAAATCAGGGTGCGCGGCCCGATCGTCGAGCTGTTCATCGAGCGGACGGTGACGGCGCAGCACGCCGTCGAGGATGTCGACGGCGATCCGCCGCGCGGCGAGGCCGGCAGCGTCGCGCTGGGATGTGGGCGTGCGCTCATTTGCCATGAGCAGCATCCTCGCTCGTAAACATGCGCGCGCGCGAGCGGCGGGCGGATGACCCGATGCTCGCAACGTGCGCTATTTCATCTCGTCGCTCTTCGCAACTCGGCGATGCTTGCTTTGCTTATTGCAAGCGTCGTGGCACAATTATCTCGATCGCCGACCTTCTCGATTTGGGCATTCATCATGCGAAGTGGCCTCAAGCTGGCGCTCGCCGCGGCGATCCTCGTTTGGACAGGACGAGTCGAGCCCGCGCTATCGGAGCCAGCCGATTTCTACAAGGGCAAAGATGTCAAGCTGATCATCAGTGCAACGGTGGGTGGCGGCTACGACGTCTACGCGCGCGCTCTCGCCAAGCATCTCGGCGAGCACATTCCCGGAAATCCCACTATCATCCCGCAGAACATGCCGGCTGCCGGCGGCATCGCGGCCGCAAATCACATGTACAACGTTGCACCACGGGACGGCACCGTCATCTGTCTGCTGCAGAATACCGTTGCATTCGAGCCGTTCTACGCCAATCGGCAAGCGCAATTCGATGCAGCGAAATTTTCCTGGCTCGGCACGCCGACGACCGAAGTGGCGATGTACATCGTCTGGCACGCCTCTAAGATCAAGACGCTCTCCGACGCACAGACGCAAGAGATGATGACCGGCGGCGCGGGCGCGGCCTCGACGCCCGCGTTCTATGGCCGCGTCTTCAACCAGCTCTTCAATATGAAGGCACGCCTGATCACCGGCTATCCCGGACAGAACGAAATCCTGCTGGCGTTGGAGAACGGCGAGGTCGAAGCCATGGCCTCTCCATTCTGGTCGAGCATCAAGACGATGCGCCCGGACTGGTATCCGCAGTCCAAGATACGCGCCTTGTTTCAGTACGGCTTGGAGCCCCATCCGGAGCTCGAGGGCGTGCCGTTCGCGCTCGATCTCTTGCACAACGACGCCGACAAGGCGCTGCTGATCGCCGCCTCCGCGCCGCTCGGCCTCGGTCGTCCTTTCATGGCTCCGCCGGGTATTCCCGCTGATCGCCTCGCTGCGCTGCGCGCGGCCATGATGGCGACGTTCAACGATCCGCAGTTTCGTGCCGATTGCCAGAAGCAGCGGCTCGAATGCAGCAATCCAAAGACCGGCGAAGAGATCGAAGCGCTGATCAAGCAGGCTTATGCAACGCCTGAAGCGATCCGCAAGCGCTTGATCGATATCTACCAAGTCGGGTTGAACGCGGAGAAGAAATAGCGCGCGAACCCTGCGCGATCAGCACGCGTACTGCCCGGGTCCGATCATCCCCAGGGCCCGCGATTTTCACTGCGACCGGGCGGATTGCCCCACGGACCTGCCGGACGCCGCGGATAGGCGGGACTGGTCGGCCGCGGGGCGTATCCGCTCGAACCGATCTCCGCCGCCAATCGCTCCAGCGCGGCGATGCGGTTCTCGGTCGAAGGATGGGTCGAGAACAGGTTGTCCATCCCGTGGCCGGTCAGCGGATTGACGATGAAGAGATGCGCGGTCGCCGGCGTGCGCTCGGCGGTCGGGTTCTCGATCGCCTGGGCGGCATCGGAAATCTTCGCCAGCGCCGCCGCGAGCGCGTGCGGCTGCCCGGTGGTGCGGGCGCCGAGCTCGTCCGCGGCGTATTCCCGCGTGCGGCTGATCGCCATCTGCACGATCATGGCCGCGATTGGGGCGAGGATCACCATCGCGAGCGTGCCGACCACGCCCAACCCGCTGTTGTTGTCGCGATGTCCTCCGAAGAACAACCCGAACTGCGCCAGCATGGAAATGGCCCCGGCGATGGTCGCGGTGATGGTCATCGTCAGCGTGTCGCGGTTTCTGACATGGGCGAGCTCGTGGGCGATCACGCCGGCGATTTCCTCGCGCGAGAGCATCTGCAGCAGTCCAGTCGTCACCGCCACCGCCGCGTGCTCGGGGTTGCGTCCGGTTGCGAATGCGTTGGGCTGCGGATTGTCCATCAGATAGACGCGCGGCATGGGCAGGCCGGCGCGCCGCGCGAGATCCTGCACGAGGTGCACGAGCTCGGGGGCCGTGGTCTCGTCGACCTCATGGGCGTCGTGCATCGCCAGCACCAGCTTGTCCGCATTCCAGTAGCTGGCGAGGTTCATGACAGCGGCGACGAGGAGCGCGATCACTGCGCCGCTTGCGCCGCCAATGAGGTAGCCGACCCCCATGAACAGGGCGGTGAGCCCGGCCAGCAGAATGGCGGTACGTAGATAGTTCATGGGTCGTTTCCTCGGAGAAAACCTCGCCCGCAAACGCCTTCGCGCCGCAACGGGTTCGACGTTGTGCCTAAAATGTTGGGTCGGTCGGGCCCGGTTGCCAGAGGCCCCTTTGTCACGCCACCGGGCAGGCCTTGATCGGGGCGCGGCAGGGGACATGTAGAAGGAATGGGCGATCCAAAATCGGATGCGCCGTCCACTTCGGCGCCGAAAAAGCCCCTCTCGCCCGCAGCCGAGCGCGCGCTCGCCGAGGCCGCCGTCCGCCGCGCCGAACGCGACCGCGCGGCGGCAGAGCGGCCGCCGGAATCAGGCCGCCGCAGCGGCGAACTCGACCCCGTCCGCTACGGTGACTGGGAGGTCAAGGGCATCGCCACCGACTTTTGAGCGCGGCAAAGCTCCTGCCACCATCGGTCAAACGTCATCCCAGGGATGCAGCACGATGCGGCCCACGAGGTCTTCGCCGTGTTCCAGCATGGCGTGCGCCTGCGCGGCCTTTGCGAGCGGCAGCACCGCGTGGATCGGTATGCGGATGCGCCCTTTCTCCAAGAGCTCCGCGACCACGCGCTGATCGTTGCGCGTTGCCCCGCGAACGCCGTGGACGTTGAGCTCCTTGCTGACCATGTCGACCACGCGCAACGGGATCTCGCGCAATTCCCCGCCGACCGGGCAGAACATGCCGCCCAGCCGCAAGGCGTCGATACACAGCCGCATCAGCTCGCTCGCGCCGGTATATTCCACCGCGGCGTCGACGCCCTCGCCGCCGGTCGCTGCGCGGATCGCTGTGACCGCATCGTCTCGGCCGCTGTCGACGACGATATCGGCGCCCCAGCGCTCAAGGCTCGCAGCCTTGCCGAGATGACGCGTGGTGGCGATGACGGTGGCGCCGGCGAGCTTGGCAAGCGCAATGGTGGCCGTGCCCATGCCGCCGGCTGCGCCGGTAATGAGAACGTTGTCGTTCATCCGCACGTTAAGTCGGTTGGCGATGATGCGGTGGGCGGTGGCGCACGGCCACATGGCGGCGGCGCCCTGATCGAGGTCGAGATCGGGTCTTACTTTGATCCAGTAGCTCTCGGGTCGCGCGACGAACTGCGCGTAGCCGCCGAACATGGTGTGGCCGGGAAGATCGATCCCGCCGGAAAGATTGCCGAGCCCGCGAATGCTTGCGAGCGAGAGCGTGTTTTCGGGATTGGTCATGCCGAGCACGCGGTCGCCGGGCGCGAGCGTCGTCACGCTTGCGCCCACCGCCGCGACTTCGCCGGCGACGTCGCGGCCGAGCTGCATCGGCATGGGAAAGGCGCGGCGGCCGTGGATGCCGCCGTGATGTCCGGTGGACTTGCCGTAGAACTCGTGCACCTCGCCGGTGCGGTACTTGACGTCCCAGCGCGACACCGAGGTGGCGAGCACCTTGACCAGAACGTCGGTCGGCCCGACGTCAGGCATCGGATGGTCACCGTAGCGGAGCTTGTCAGGCCCGCCGAACTCGAACAGCCGGACCGCTTTCATCGTGTTCATCGATCGCCGGTGTTCGCTTGGTGAGCTTGTCAGAGAATGAATCGGCTCAAATCCGCATTCTTGGCGAGGTCGCCGATGTGCTTGTGCACGTAGGCGGCGTCGATCGCTACCATCTCGCCGTGGCGGTCGGGCGCCGCGAATGAAATCTCGTCGAGCACGCGCTCCATCACGGTTTGCAGCCGCCGCGCGCCGATGTTCTCCACGCTGGAATTGACCGCGACCGCCACATCGGCGATGGCGTCGACCGCGTCGGGGGTGAATTCGAGCTTCACCCCCTCGGTCGCCATTAGGGCGACGTACTGCTTGATCAGTGACACTTCGGTTTCCGTCAGGATGCGCCGGAAGTCGTCGCGCGTGAGCGGACTCAGCTCCACCCGGATCGGCAGCCGCCCCTGCAGCTCGGGCAGCAGGTCGGAGGGCTTGGAGAGATGGAACGCTCCGGACGCGATGAACAGGATATGGTCGGTCTTCACCGTGCCGTGCTTGGTCGAGACGGTGGTGCCCTCGATCAGCGGCAACAGGTCGCGCTGCACGCCCTCGCGCGACACGTCGGCGCCCACGCGCCCCTCGCGCCCGGCGATCTTGTCGATCTCGTCGAGGAACACGATGCCGTTCTGCTCGACCGCCTTGATCGACTCCAGCACCAACTGGTCGTTGTCGAGGAGCTTGTCGGATTCCTCGTTGATCAGGATGTCGTGGGACTCTTCCACCGTGACACGACGGGTCTTGGTGCGGCCGCCGCCGAGCTTGCCGAAGATATCGCCGATCGAGATGGCGCCCATCTGCGCGCCCGGCATGCCGGGAATTTCGAACAGCGGCATGCCGCCGCCGGCCGCCTGCACCTCGATCTCGATTTCCTTGTCGTTGAGCTCACCCGCGCGCAGCCGTTTGCGGAAGGCTTCCTTGGTCGCGGCGCTGGCGTTCTCGCCCACCAAGGCGCTCACCACCCGATCCTCGGCGGCGAGCTGGGCACGCGCGCGCACGTCCTTGCGCCTTCGCTCCCGCGTCTGCGTGATCGCGACTTCCACGAGATCGCGCACGATCTGCTCGACGTCGCGCCCGACATACCCGACCTCGGTGAATTTGGTCGCCTCGACCTTGATGAACGGCGCCCCGGCGAGCCTGGCGAGGC
>Ga0310916_10002447_pt1 | contig 11356 bp, 16 predicted proteins | sample GREbulkMGLF176_FD_203444 | JGI IMG/M metagenome (GOLD analysis project Ga0310916, IMG submission 203444) | Lab enrichment of tropical soil microbial communities from Luquillo Experimental Forest, Puerto Rico - GRE.bulkMG.LF176 | ecosystem: Environmental > Terrestrial > Soil > Tropical forest >...
GATTCTGCGCCATGGCTGGGACGGAGAGCAGCACCATAAGGGTGTAGATCAAGGTGTTCGCAATTATCCTGTTCATGCATCCGACCCCGCAGAAATACCTTGCTAACTTGATTTAGACGGTTGAGGGTGCTTCGAGAAAGCAGGTGCACGTTCCTATTATGTCCTGCGGTAGGCAGCGAGGATGCTGTAAAGGTCTGTGTTCCGTCAAGGTGAATGATAACCCGGATTGTTCGTTCGAGCCTGATTGCGTCGGGTGACCGGAAACCGGGCAGGCCTTGGTTTCGTTATTCCGTCGAAGAAATTTTCAGAAAGGCGGTAATTGGACGGAATGGTCGGAAAAGGACGGAAACACCAGATGTTCATTCACTGCAACTGTCTGATTCGAGGAGAACTGGCGCGCCCTGAGAGATTCGAACTCCCGGCCTTCTGGTTCGTAGCTAGATCGGCAAAAACTTCTAAATGCCGCTACTGGTATCGCTTACGAGCCACACGCGCCACTCTATTCTGCCCTTAATTGGACGGAAGTTGGACGGAAACCCTGGGGTGAACCCCTTTCGAGGCACAAATCGTTAGGGCACAGTTTCCGTTTTTGTAAGAGTGTTCTTGCATCTTCTAGCAGGAGAAGGGGTCTGGGGAAGGGGTCTGGGGAAGGGGACGGCATCTGAGTCCCCGTCCCCAGGGACGAGACATGGCATCCACAAGCTATAGTTGTCGTCGTTCAAATTCAACTGGCTCAATGAGAACCGGCTTTGCTAGCGACCGACAGGTTCCCTTCCCTCAGACGGCGGTACAATTTGAATTTCCAGGACTGCTTTCTCCAGGAACATGAGTGAAGTCGGCATGGCTAACCGCAAGAGGATCGTCTTTCGCCTGATCGTGATTGCCTCCTGTGTCTTCGCTGCTTTGGTTTTTCTGGGACCCGTTTTTCTCAACCCAGATCGGTACCGGCCCCAGATCATCTCCTATTTCGAAGAAAGCACCGGGAAAAAAGTGGAAATCGAACGCCTGGCGCTGACGTTGTTTCCCAAACCAACCATTCATATCGACGGCTTCGGAGTGAAAAGTCCTCCCCTATTTCCGCCAAGTTACGTCGTGAAAGTCCCGCAAGCAGACGTCACACTGGATGTCCGGGCGCTTCTTCACGGCAGAGTGGTGATCACCTCGCTCGTTATGGACGGACCGGAGATCAATTTGATTTCGGACCCTGACGGCCCGTGGAACTTTGAGAACCCCGAATCGAAGAATTCGAAGAACCTCTTTCCCCTGGGAATCATAGACAAGGTGGTGATTCATCGTGGCCGGTTGATTGCCTCGAATCTGCTGCCTTCCGACGCACAAGGCCCCGTCTTTCTGGAGGCCCACGACATTACGAGTGAACTGGATAGCGTGAATCTGGCAGCCATCGTGAATCCAGCTTCTCGCTCTCTGGACGGCTACGGTAGCTGGAAGGCGGCCCGTTTGCGCTTTGGTGCAGTCGAAGTTACCAATGCAAACTCCAAGTTCCGGCTGGAGGCGCGCGAGGTCTTTTTTACAGATCTCATGGCGGATGCCTATACCGGAAGAGCCACGGGCCACTTTTCGGTGAGCCTCCTGAAAAATGTTCCCAGCTTCAAGGCTGACGCACAAATCAAAGGAATCAACATCACCCGGCTTCTGGCCGACTTCCACGAAGCGCGCGGCCGACTATCTGGAAATCTCGAAGGGAACCTGAAGCTTGCGGGCGAGATCCAGCACACGACGAACCCGCTCTCCCGAATGCATGGAGCCGGCCATGTGAAATTGACAAACGGTGATGTTCCCAACCTGAAGCTGAATGCAAACTTGATGAGGCTCGCGCGCTTCAACGACCTCGGACCCGCCAAAGACAATCCTTCTTCTTTCTCCTCCATTTCCGCGGACCTCGAGCTCGAGAATCTGCATATCATCAGCAAATTGATTGATGTGGACGGCTACGGCGTGGATGTGGATGGCTCGGGCAGCGTGAGCATATCCGGCTCAGACGAGCTCAATTATCAAGGTGTAGCGACCATCACCACCAAACAGGCCTTTTGGACGAACACATTCGCCCGCTTGGAAGGCGCCAAATTAAACGATGGCAAGTTGTCGTTTCCGTTCCGGATTGAAGGAACAATCGAAAGCCCAAAATTTTTGAAGGGAACCAAGGACAAATAGAACTATTAGGCAGCATACACTTACCCCCCTTAGTCTGCACAAATGAGCAGTTCGACGTGCAGGACATCACGACCTAATCGCTGCTCTGGACTATTCAAAAATCACAAAACCTGTAAAGCAGAAATCCTCATGTGACCATCGAAGAGAGGAGTGGGATATAGTGACCAATTCTGCGCAAGCGGGCCGCTGCGAAGCAGCTAACTCGGGTTGATTGCCCAGGCCAAACGGGCAAACCGGAAGTCATCACAAGGGATTCAAATTCAACATGCCTGATTTTTCGTGCTAACTCTAAAGTAGCTTGCCAAAATCAGCTCGGCGGTTACCCCCTTTACGTGCCTGAACGGAGTTCAATACCGAGGGTCCTTACAATTGTGCCCTTCCGAAAACTCGCTGGGTACTCGTTCTAGGCCCCAAATCTTGCCTCCTGCCCGCTTCGGGAATTTCCTAAAGTGTTCGTTTCGTTCTTTGAAATAGCGGTCAATCGCCTGTTTCGCCTCCGCCAACGAAGGGTAGTCGCTGTTATGAATGATCGCGCGCGCCATGCCACTAAAAACAGACTCAATTACGTTTAAGAATTGCGAACAAGCTGGCAATGGCGCGGTCTTGACAATCGGACGGCCATCCCTCGCCGCACGCTCGTTAATCGCATCGAGATAGGACACGAGTTTCCTTGCGATGTGCCAAGAAGCACCATCCCATGAAAGATAAATCGTGCGCCGCGCGCAATATTTCTCGCGCAAAAGATCTGTCATCTTAATCATTTCTTCAGTATTTTTCTTCTGGGAGTAAAAATGGGTTACCTGGTTGGCAGACAATTCGAGTGCGGCCGTGATGATCGTCCATCCTTTCGACTTCTGCCATTGTGGGACAACATACTTTTCACCCGGGCCAACACGTTTGCGACCGCCTTTTCTTTTGACTGCAAACGGGCCATATTCATCTATTGAAAAAAAGACTTCGTCTTCTTTCAAATTGGATAGGATGTTCTCGATTTCGTCCAATTTGGCGCGGTAATCAGGGTCGGTGCTAGTGAGTACCACTTTTGCCTTACGCCACCGGAATCCCGCTGTCTTGATCGTCCTACGTATTCGTTTGTCGGACATTCGATGCCCACTCTCGGCCAGAACACGATGCAGGTCCTCCATCTTCCAGGATGTCCGGTTTATTCCGTGGGTGGACGGGGGTGAGTGGAGCACTGAGAACAAAAACTGCCTGTCTTGCTCATCATCTTTCTTGCCGATTGCCTTCCGACGCCGAAAAAGCTCTGTCGTTCCTCCGGTCTCGTAACGATTGAAATACCGAATTTCTTGTAAATCGGGTCAGGGTGAAGACTCGGTTCGAGTAGATCCAGATATAGATCCTACCCCCTGGCTTCACGAGATTCGCAATGCTGCCGAAGCCGCTCTCTGTTTCTAGCATGTGGTGCAGGACACCGGCGCTCCAAACATAGTCAAAGGCTTCCGGCCGGAAGGGAGGCCGCAAGAGATCACTCTGGACAATATGCACGTTGGGAAGATCTTTGCAGCGAAGATAGGCTGCCTTCGCAGCGTCGCTGAAATCAAAGCCAACGAATGTGGAATTCCGGGCAATTTTCCCCAAGGTGGCCGTCAATTGGCCAGAGCCGCATCCCGCGTCGAGAACAAAGCGGTCTACCAATTGCTCCAAGTGAGGGAGGTCGAGCGCGCCTTTGAAATACTGCAAGTGTTCTTCCTCGGTTCTGCCATAGAGCGTATTGCCCTCGAATCGTCCTTGGGCATGCAGGGTCCATTGCCGGCCAAAGGACTCGCGAGTTCTCTTCGATCGAACGTCTTTTTCGAGGATTACGGGAAGGCCGTCCACGATAGGGTAAGCCAAGCCACAACCAAGGCAGGCGAGTTCGCCTTGGACGATCTCGAGGCCTTCGCTTTGTGCTCGGGAGAGCTTGAATGGACCGCGACACTTCGGGCAACAGAGGAGGGACAGCATACTGTCTTTCATAGTTTCCTCCTGTTGTGGGGCACCGCGATCTGGATGGACTGGATTTTCAGAAATTTAGCTTGGTGAATTCGCTCGCGGAACTGAGTTGTTCCTCCTTACCACGGGCTACCAGTAATTTAGTACTGGTCCAGCTTTTCGCGGTGACACAGTTTTTCGGAATTTAGGGCAGGGCTCGCCTCTTAGTTTGGCGATGGCCAATCGTATAATACCTGCTCAGCCACCACAACTATTCGTAAAGAGTTGGTGTCCGTTTCTGGCCGAAACTTGCCACTATCAAAATCGTGACGGAAAGGTTCCTCATAGTACCGAGACAGTGCCTGGGGGAGACGCGTAGAGACACTTTTTAATTTTTAAATTTCAGAACGCTGGCTCTATGGCTGTCGCCAAGGGGGTGGGGGGTGGTCCGCCCGCCCTCGACTTTCGGAAAGAATTACTTCACGCAAAAATTTCTCGACGATCTGCGTGACAACGCGCTAGTGGTTTCGATGAGGCAACGATACGTGGGACAGTTGAGAGAACACGGACACTTCACGGACACTCTGCACCAAGATGCAGCAAGGCCCTTTCTTGTCGTTTCAGCAAATCTTTTGTTTTCTGGGAGAAAAGTGGCGCGCCCTGAGAGATTCGAACTCCCGACCTTCTGGTTCGTAGCTATCTAACTTTCCGTTGATTCGGCGCAACTTACGAACCGTTTGGGCTGCTTTTTGGACCCAATGTTAGTCCCAATGTTGGACCCAACTTTTCGCCGTCAATCCTCGCGTCAATCAGCCGCGCGAACCTGCCACAAATACACGGGACGAGAGCCTGTCCTCCAACGGACGCCCCCGTCCCATACCTGCAGCTGAAGGCTGGTTAATCCGATTCTAGCTGCTCATGAGTGGAGCGACGTTGCCCCGGGGCAATTCCTACGTTGCTCTAGAGCACGTTCACTGCAGGAAGCGCGTGCGGAGTGGAGGCGCAGGCATCCCAAGGCGCAGTGATAAACTGCCAGTTGCGAGCACCAACTTCTGGGCTTGCGTCACTTCTCTGCCGCTCGTCGGACTCGCTTGGCGAGTTCCGGTCGGATGAATGCGCCGCTCCCGTAAAACTTCTGGAAGACGAGGTCCAGCACGTGTTCCTCGGCAGGCGTCTTAGGGTCTGGCAGAAAGTGCCACCAGAAAGACACGCGTTCCTGGTCGGCGACAATCACTTCACCGATGCCTGGGTACTTCATGGTCTGGCTTTTGCTTCTGAGGCAAAAATCCCGAGGTCTGACCCTCGCCGAGGCTACTGCCCCGTCGAGTCGGCGTCAGTGATAGTCAAACGGGGTGATGTGACGCCTTTGCACATTGCACGAGTCCGTCCATGGCGAATTACTGAATTGGGCGAAAATTAGGTGATTTTCGGGTTTTGGTGCCATGCCTGGATGCGCGAGGTCGTCATCCTTTCCTTCATTCAAACGTTCTAACGCGTAAACCGGTAATCACTTGAAGTAGCAGCCGCAACATGGGCGTTTTGCGGACTTCTGACCCTACCAAAAACTCCATTCGTGCAGGTCGAACGGTGTCGAAGCCTCTTTCGATAGCCAAAGATGATTGGGACTGGCACGAATCCGGTCTCTGACCGCGTTTGGAGACACAAGCGGGGTATCGCAAATCAACGCTGAGCAATGCTAGGACGCGGGGCGAGTCAGCGGTCGTCAAAATCAGGGTGTCAGAGAAAACGGCTTAGTGCGGGCAGTCGCGAGACTGATTTGGCGGCTGGTATAAGCAATAATACCCATCCACAGAATTTGAGTTCGTATTATTTGGGTCCGAGCAAAGCTGATTGTAATGGTAGGGGCAGCATAAACGGGCATCGCCGCTTGTGGCCTTAGGCGACTCAGCAAAGTTTGTTCCACAGGCTTGGCTACAAATGCCGTCCGTTGGCTTAGTAATTACACACGGACGGGCTGTCCGATCATGAGGCCACTGGAATGGCCACTTCTTTATCGAGATGGTTAAAAAAAAGAATGCTAAGGCTACCACTACCGCTAAAGGGGCCGCGAACTTTCGCATTGGACAGTTCCCCTCAACACAGCCTTCTGCATTTCAGAACTCGGCTTATATGACACAACTAAGTCTGGGTCAAGCGAAAGCGGGGAGGAGCACCCTGGGGCCTTCAGTCAGCAACTAAGGTTTTCTCCGCGCAGCAAAATACGGAAGTTCTTGTATCGACGCTGGTCGAACTGTGGCTGTAAGTTGAGCTTGACCCCCCGAAGGGTCATAACGCGCGGTGGCACTTTGTGGTGCGAAACCGACAGCGGACAGGGTGCCACCGCAGCTTCACCCACCTCCCACGCATATTGCCCGCCCGCAGCGAATTGACGTACATTGCTCGCCGTGCCCAAGGATCCAAAGAAGCCAGATGATCGACAATTCAAAGTCGGCGACCGTGTCACCGTCAGCTTGTCAGCGGGCCGAGTCGTTGAGGGAGTTGTGAAGGCCGTCCTAAATCGCGTGGATGGCGTGCGGCTCCAAGTGACTACGGAAAGGATGAGACTGCGCTCGTTTACCTGTGGCAGGTGCGCTCGCACTGACGCGAGGATTGACGGCGAAAAGTTGGGTCCAACCTTGGGACTAACATTGGTCCAAAAAGCAGCCCAAACGGTTCGTAAGTTGCGCCGAATCAACGGAAAGTTAGATAGCTACGAACCAGAAGGCCGGGAGTTCGAATCTCTCAGGGCGCGCCACTTCTCCTAGAATCAGACAGTTGCAGTGAAATGAACATCTGGTTGTTTTTCGTCCTTTTCCGTCCATCCCGTCCAAAGTCGAACGTCGTCCATGTGGGCCGGACATTTCTGTCAATGAAGGTTTCGTCAAAAAAAGCCGGTCGGCGAGCCTACGCCTCTTTGTATGGGCCTGTCGCTCATTGGATCCTCCACGTGATACGCGGAGGAACCGTACGTCAAATCACAGCGGACAGGCAATAACGCCGGCAGCAGTGCTACGGCCCTACCAGTTCCCCGGCGGCTCGGCAGGAATCTACGGCCTTGCCTGTTACCCCGGCGACATTGCTCTAGCGCAATCTTAGCCCTGCCCCCGCGCATCGACAGCACTCGCCGAAATGCCCCAATATTCGACAAGGCAAGGGGAAGAAACATGTTTTTGTTGATAGTGATCGGTCTTCTGATCGGGGCGGGCCTCAGCGTAGGGATTCTGCTCAGTGCGATCGTACATCTTCGGCGGTGGGCCAGGATGACGCGGCGCAAAGCGCAGAGCGCCGCCCTCATTCGGGAGAGGATGCGTGTAATTGAACTGGTGACGCACTCGCTTGAGCAATACGACCGACCAGAGCGGCTTGAGATCATCGAAGAGTGCCGCGAGATGTGGGTGAACTAGTCAGGCGTCTCAATCGGGCGCAACTCGCCGTGTGGTCAAAGAACTCGAATAGATTGAGATGGCACAACTTGCGGTTCCTTCGATTCTCTTCAAATCGCTTTCGCTAAAGCTCTCATAGCACTTACAATCCTCCCTTCCGCGACTCGGTCAATGCGATCTGAGAGGGTCCAAAATGATTTTGGGCGCAACTGCTGGCCTACGTTAGCGGAACGGTTGACCAAGAACTTCTGTTACGGAACGAGTATCTGGCGGCGGAGAACCGCATCCTGAGAGGTCAGATCAAGGGTCGGCTGCTGCTTTCAGCTCCTTACTAGACATTTCGGCACGCACCGGAAATCCGTGCAGTGCTAGAATCCGCTCGTGCACGACCTTCCGGTGGTTTCCCGCGCAGTCTAGCCTGCTGGTATCCCGGAAGTCCTCTTGTTACGCTTAAGAATTCTTCACGGAGTTCTCATCATCCCTGGAGGAACCGTGGGCAAGGAAACAGGTAGCCGTCCCAGCTCGGGGGACCTCGATGATTCCTTTTCCGCTGCAGAAACCGGGAAGCAGGAGACCTGGGACGTCTACGAGTTCGGCCCCTACCGCCTGGATCCCAGCGAGCGCAAGTTATTGCGTAACCACGAAATCGTGGAGCTGCCGCCGAGGGCGTTCGACACACTGGTGCTCATGGTCCGCAATAGCGGCCATCTCATGGAAAAGGACGAGCTGATCAGAACGCTTTGGCCCAACTCTTTCGTGGAGGAGGGCAGCCTCTCCGACAACGTCTTCCTCCTGCGGAAGGCCCTGGGCGAAGATCCGCAGTACATTGAAACGGTTCCGAAGAGAGGTTACCGTTTCGTTGGGGCGGTGCGATGTCTCCCCGATGGAGTGCGAGGACAACGGGAAGTAGCACAATCTCCCGTGTCTCGCCCTGCTATTGTAGCGGCTACAGCGGAGGCTCTGACGTTCGGCCGTAACGGGTAGAAGAGCGCATGCAGGGAAGGTGCTCGCTCGATTGAACGAACTCTCGAAGCGAGAGTTTGTCTCCCCGGTTTGGATGGCCAAGATTTACTCGGGCCTTGGCGAGAAAGACAAAGCATTCGAGTCGCTGGAAGGGGTTTACGAGGATCGTTCCATAGTCGCCGTCGCCTACATTAAGGCGAACCCCATGCTTGATCCGCTGCGGTCTGATTCACGGTTCGCAGACCTGCTTCGGCGGATGAACCTACAGCGTTGATCCGAATGCATGAGAAGCAGTTTGGCGGCTGTGGTCCGCAAAAACTCTGTGCGACCCTTCTCCGCTCAATGTAGCATTGTTACATCCTGAATTCTGTCAGGCCGCAGGCAACAGACTGAATTTTCTAGATGACGACCTACGTCGCATTACTTCGCGCAATCAACCTCGGTCCTAAAAATAAGGTGCCGATGGCGGAACTCACCAAGATCTTTGCAGCCGCACGGTGCAGCGACGTCCGAACCTACATCCAGAGTGGAAACGTCGTCTTCTGCGCCTCGCCAACCATCGCCTCCGCGCTCCGGGGCGATCTTCAAAGGCGGATCCGCAAGCAGTTTGATCTGGAAGTCCCAGTGGTATTGCGCACGGTGGACGAGATGAAAGCCGTACTGCGTGAGAATCCATACGCAAAGCGCAGCGGAATGGAGAACTCCACCGGAGTCATGTTCCTGGCAGATTTGCCCGCCCCGGAGCGCGTCAAAAGCCTCGACCCGAAGCGCTCCCCTGGCGATGAATATGTAGTGAAAGGCCGCGAGATTTACCTATGGCTGCCCAATGGCTTTGGACGCTCGAAGCTCCGCAACGCATACTTCGATAGCAAACTCACAACCGTGAGCACGGCGAGGAATTGGCGAACCGTACTGAAACTTACAGAGATGGCAATATCGATTTGAGGCTTGTGCCGCGCCATGCGCCGCGCTGGGCGGCGCGAAAAAGCGCGCGTCTACAGCGATCCCGTGGTCGGCAGGATCGTTAATCATTCCACCGTGCTATTCGCCATGGACCCGGCTTTTGGTCTGCTGATGGCTGACCGGCGAAGCAGCCGCGCAGGCCCAAGCCTCGATCAACTAGTGTTAGTAGAGTGCTCGCAGAGCAGCGCCCGTAGCTCAACTGGATAGAGTGCCAGCCTTCGAAGCTGGATGTTGTCGGTTCGAGTCCGACCGGGCGCGCCACCTTCCCCTAAATCAAATGCGAGTTTCCCCTTGCCCGTGCTAGGGGCCATGATGGTGCCCCGCATCACTGCACGGTATCCCGATGCAGAGGGACAACCCGAAACTCGAGCAAGGCCTCGTGGGGAAGGGAAGCCCGGAATCGCCGGTTTTGCTGCTCAGCTTCCATGTTTACCACCGCGCACAACACGGACACTGACACGGACAGTCTCTGTAAGTTTAATATTGTCAGTTAGTCGCTGAGGAGCGTCTGGTTTATAAGTAGAAGTGCAGGCTATTTTCGGCCTATCGGGAAGTGCCGAGCTGGGAAGTTCGCTGCTTGATTGTTCGTTGAAAGAATGACGGTCGCGCCTCCTCAATCCAATGGCACCGATTTCCAAGCAGTTCCTTCACTTAAAAAAAGCCGAACTGGCTTAGTGGGAAGGTGATGTTCTTTCCCGCAGTTCGGACACGTAATTGTGTGACTTCCGCCCACACGAGAACTCACTCGATGTTGTCCATGGACCTGAAGTTGCCTGCCGCATTCACAGGTGAACTGGAGCTGTACAACAGGCTCGGGAATTTCATACCCGAAGTCTCTTGCTAGGTCTGCAAAAGCGCTTACTAGTTCGAAGCCGACAAGTTCCGCCTCTTTTGACTTCAGGTCACCACCAGCTGTCACAAACGCTTCTGCTTTTTGGCGGGCAGCCTCAAGCCGATCCAGCTTCGCTCTAAACTCGTTGCGCTTCGACGCACGTTGTCGACTGCCGAGAGCCAGTGGGCGATCCTCAGCTAGTGGAGCGTCGGCTGCGAACCGACGAGGAGCAGAAAGCCATCATTCGCTGGGCCCAATTAATTGTCTTTGAGTCCTGGCTTATCCCTGGCTTGGGCTACCGCTTCGGCTGGTCTCGCATCTCACGTTGGCTGACCATTCTTTCCCAAGTCCCCGTATTCGCCGGCTATCTGATCACTCTTTGGGTCATGAAAGAGAACAGGTTTGCTTCTCGCACCGTCCAAGTCGAGGAGGGGCACAGAGTGATCTCCACCGGACCCTATAGCCTCGTCCGGCATCTGATCTACTTCGGCGCGGTTCTTATGCTGCTCTTTACGCCGCTTGCGCTGGGCTCCTGGTGGGCGCTGCCCGGTTTCCTTTTCGTCATCCCTTGGATCGTGCTCCGCCTCCTCAACGAGGAAAAATTGCTGCGCCACGGCCTCCCAGGCTATTCCGACTCCTGCCTCCGCACGCGCTACCACCTCTTCCCCCTCGTCTGGTAATGCGGGAATGGAATTTAGTGGGCGCATCTGAACAAAGTCACATCTAGCGGAGACCCCGGGGTGGACGCCCGACCATGAGCCAGAACAAGCAGGGCACACCGGCCACTGCGACTACCTCTTGCCCTACCGACCGAAACGCCAGACGATGCCGCTTTGCAGCCTTAGGTTGTTCTGCGAGGCGCCACCGAAGTGAGTGTAAAGATATTCGACCTGAATCGCTCGCAGGGAAATATGCTTCGTTAGTGTGACATCCGCTCCGCCACCCGCGCTCATCGCAAAGGCGCTGCTTGAGCCCGAGCCCAGACCCGTCACGCCAGCAGAGAATCGCTCGCCGCCAAAAAGCGTCTGGACAAACGGGAACACTCGTCCGTGAGTCGGGAAATAGACCCTCGGCCCGAACAAGTAGCTCAGTTCGTGCGCGGTTGTGCCGG
>Ga0310916_10002448_pt1 | contig 11356 bp, 13 predicted proteins | sample GREbulkMGLF176_FD_203444 | JGI IMG/M metagenome (GOLD analysis project Ga0310916, IMG submission 203444) | Lab enrichment of tropical soil microbial communities from Luquillo Experimental Forest, Puerto Rico - GRE.bulkMG.LF176 | ecosystem: Environmental > Terrestrial > Soil > Tropical forest >...
CGGCAAGGCGGCATGTTGCGCTGTTGCGCTTGTTTTGGACTTACGAGGGAAGACGGGCGAAGCTATGCCGGCGCGGCTTACCCGAAATATGCCAAATGTTGCCAGGAGCGTTGCCAAACGCATTGTCTAAATGGCATAAAGTCGTGATTCTGCGTTGGTGCGGACGGCGGGACTCGAACCCGCACAGGGTTTCCCCCAAGGGATTTTAAGTTTTATTTCCGGCCAATTGCTAAGTCCCTGCCCTGCTAAGAAAATCCTCAAGACTCAGATTTAGCCCACTGAAATAGCTGACATATCTACGGAAGTTCCTTGACATTCAGTGACATTGCCCGCACAAGGCCTGTACGTTTCCCTGCGGACCTATTGCGGACCCCGCCTTGGCCACGACGAAGCTCACCGATCCGATTATCAAGCGGCTGCGGGCACCAGCTGTCGGCAAGGAGATCACTTACGACACCGAGGTGAAGGGATTCGGCTGCCGCGTCTACGCATCGGGCACACGCACTTTCGTTCTCAACTATCGGACTCGGGGTGGCCGCGAGCGCAGGATCACCATCGGGTCGTTTCCTGATTGGAATACTGCAGCAGCGCGTAAGGAAGCCGCCGAGCTGAAGAAGTCCATTGATCGCGGTGGCGATCCGCTTGGCGAACTCAAGGCGCACCGCGGCGCACCGACGGTCAATGACCTGTGCGACCGTTTCATAGCCGAGTACTTACCCCGCAAGCGGTCAAGCACACAGCACACCTATCGCCTGCAAATCGAAAACGAAATCCGGCCGGTGCTCGCGCGCCTGAAGGTTTCTGAGCTTGCGTTCGCCGACACTGATGGCTTGCACCGCAAGCTTACCGCTCGCGGTACGCCTTACCGAGCAAACCGTGTCATCGCCCTGCTCTCTCGAATGCTCAGTATGGCGGTCCGCTGGCAATGGCGTACCGACAATCCTTGCCGTGGCATCGAACGGAATCAGGAGCACAAGCGGCGCCGCTATCTGACTGGCGATGAGTTGGTGCGGCTCGGCAAAGCACTCGACAAGTATAGCGACCAGCAGTCCGCCAATATCATTCGTCTGCTGCTTTTGACTGGGGCCCGGCGCGGCGAGGCCTTGGCCGCGCGATGGGCCGACTTTGATGCCGAGTTCACGACTTGGACCAAGCCGAGTGCTGCCACCAAGCAAAAGCTTGAGCATGTTGCGCCGCTGAGCAGTGCTGCTCAGCGGTTATTGCTGGATATCCGCGAGCAAACACCGGCGTCGGCTGAATGGGTATTTCCCGGGGCTAATGGCTCGCATCGCCGCGACGTGAAGGACGCATGGGCAGCGCTCTGCGCGGCGGCGGGAATCAAAGCCGCACGGGTTCACGATCTGCGTCACACCTATGCCAGCGTGTTGGCCAGCGCCGGGCTTTCAATGCCCGTCATCGGTGCCTTGCTGGGCCATACGACGGCAACGACGACGCATCGTTATGCGCATCTGTTCGATGACCCGTTGCGGGCCGCGACCGAGCGGGCCAGCGCCATCATCACTGGCAAGCCGGCTGCCGGAGTCGTGCCATTGAAACGGGAGCGCGGCCGATGAGTGCTCCTTTCCGCGAACTTGAAAACCGTGTTCGCGGGTTGCTCGGGCGCCCGGTCGTGAATGAACTAGTCTCACGCTACACCAAGGAAAATCCCAAAGCGGCTAATGAGCCCCACTTAGTCATGCATGCCCTCATCGCGCCGCTCTGCCAGGGGGCCAAGCCAGAAGGGTGGCGCGAAGAAGATAGCTGGACCTGCCTTGAACTGTTCCTGCAGATGGGTGCGTACATGACAGGCGGGGTACGCCTGTCGCCGGCACAATGCGAATTGGTACTTCGGATTGTTAGCGGCGAGCGGAGGCTGCCACGCCGCCACCGCTCCGATAACAGGACAGTAAATCGGGACTACCGCATTGTGGATTACGTCGAATTGCTCGAGGCTGAATGGAATGGAAACACTGAGGCTGCGGTTGCGAAGGCCCAAGAAGTTTACGGCGTGGGACGGCAGACGGCGTACACAGTGAAAAAGAAGCTACGAAAAGTGGTGCCGTTTGAACCGGTCGCCCGCAATATGACATCCGAGGCTCGGCGGTACCTGATTGGATATTATGAGCGGGAAGCTGAGAAATGGCGCCGCCCAAAACGCGCCCGCCGCTCTAGTACAATTTAAAGCCCTGTTTAATTGGACCGCTTTTCCGCCTGAGCGGACCTGATCGCACTGCTTTTTTGCTGACACGGCACTGGCCGTGGCTAAATTGTCAGGCTCCGTCACTCGTCATGAGAGGCAGGGCCAAAATGTCCGAAAACAATTTTCTCGCCGATTACCTCGATCTCGAACCCTTCGCTGCAGAAGTTGATCGCCATCACCGCACCGTCCGCCGTTGGCTCAATGAACCGAACGGGCTGCCATATACCAGGATCGGTAATCGGATCCTGATCCACATCCCGACTGCGCGGGAATGGCTGTTTGCGCGGATGCGGCACCCGAACCCCCGCCGCGCCACGGTGAGTTCTGGCCGGCCGCGCAAGGCCGATCGCGCCGGAGCCAAAACCCAAATCGAGAAGCAACTGACCGCCTGAAAACCGAAACCGCCGCGCAGGGCTCTGCACGACGGCTCGGGTAGGCGCGAAATAGAACGGCAACCAACAACTCCGGCTTTATATCGTCACTTCCTCAGCTTCGGCAAGCCAGCGCGGTTCCACCAAAAGGAGCCGCAAAATGGCCAATTCACCCCCACCTAAAACCTGGCGCGATATGTTGCCGGTTCACCCGGCGGCCGATCTATTTCCCGCGATGTCGGAGACTGAGCTCCGCGAGCTCGGCGAGGATATCAAAGCAAACGGTCTGCGAAGCCCAATCATCCTGTGGTCGCCGGGCGATCAGTTAGAGAAAGATGCCAAGGAGTTTTTGCTCGACGGCCGCAACCGGCTCGACGCGATGGAGCTGGTCGGGATGGAAACCGTCAGCAAAAGCAAAGACGGCAAGCTTTCAGGCTTTCTCGGCGGTTCAAACAGCCTGCGCGGTACGCACCGCGCCCCCATTGTCCGTCTGCATGAGTTTGTTGCTGGACACGCACTGAGCCTTGGTGGGCGAACTGCGGGTCTTGGCAAAGAATTCCGCGAGCCAGACACCGACCCTTATGTCTTCGTGCTATCGGCCAACATTCACCGCCGGCATCTGACCGCTGAGCAGAAGCGCGACCTAATCGAGAAGTTGCTAAAGGCCAGGCCGCAATCCTCTGATCGCGCCATCGCAAAGCAAACGAAGGTCGATAACAAGACGGTCGCCAAGGTACGCGCCAAGCTAGAAGGACGTGAGGAAATTCCTCACTTCGAGGCACGGACCGACACCAAGGGTCGGAAGCAACCGAGCACAAAACCCAAAAAGCCGTCCAAACCAGCGTTGCCGGCCGAAACCGAGCCAATAGGAAGCTCGCCGGTTCGTCATTCCGAGGTGCCCGCCACCTCAGTGTCCCCCGAATCCCGATCTCGGTCGGTCTCGGCGCGAGACATCGCTCTCGAAGGTTTCAGTGCCCATTCGATGGAACTGGTCCGGCTAACTCGCAACAAGGGCGCCGAGCGCTTCGCCAAGACGGCGCTGTCCGACGAAAATATTAAACATCTAGCGAAGCTGTTCTTCGAACTCGACCAGATCCGCAGGGCCTTGCTGCGTGACGCTCGTCCGCTGGGCACGGCGCTCGATTTGTTGGCGGGGCAGTCATGAGTATCGAGTGCGCCCTCTTTGGATTTCTCGCGCGCGATGCCGAGGCTCGCACCAGCCAAGCCGGCAAACCTTGGGTGAGGCTTTCGATCGGCGTCGGTAAAGACGACGCGGTGCAGTGGGTGAATGTCGCCGTGTTCGGCAAGGCCGCCGAGAAAGCCGCCGCGCTCAAGAAATCCGATCGCGTCTATATCGAGGGCACGATCAAGCTCGACTCCTGGCGCGGCAGTGATGGCGTCGAGCGGCACGGACTGAGCGTCGCCGCGTTCAAGTGCGAGCAGACCCACCGCATCGGCCGCAACAGGCCCGACCGCAATACAAAAGAACGCGAGTCTGATGATCCGATTGATGATTTAGTTTTCGGCGGGGCCCGCACATGATCGCGCCGGCACCGATCGACGTGCTTGAGCTCCGCGCCTGGGCGCGCGCTCTGCTGTTGGCAGAGGGCGAGATCGAAAGCGTCCCCGCAGCCGTCGACCCGTTGCAAGCGTTTGCCGTCGCGTCAGGCCTGGTTGCCGAGATCGGCGCGGACCGGGTGCAGCAGATCATCGCCCAACAATTTCGAGAAAGACTTCGTTATGAGCCCGCCGCGCAAGCATGAACCGTTTGGCGACGCCGCGCGGCGATTGCAAGACACTATCGCGCCAGGAACGATCGGCGATCCGAACGATGACATGAACGATTTTCCGCTCATCCGCGACGCCGGCGAGAAGCCGCGGTCGAAAGCGCGTAGCGAAGAGCCGCCGCCCGCGGAGAGCCCGAACGATTACGGCTTCAATAGCAAGGAGCGCGACGACGAACAGGCCGCCGCAGGCCCGCTAGGCGAGTGGGATGCCGGCGACGACATCAAGCCGCCGCCGCCGCGCGGCTGGCTCCTTGGCAATGTGTTCGCGCGCAACTTCATCTCGTCGCTATTCGCCGAGGGCGGCACCGGCAAAACGGCACTGCGTTACGCACAGCTTTTATCACTAGCTTCCGGCAACTCGCTGACCGGCGAACATGTCTTCCAGCGCTGCCGCGTGTTGATCGTGTCGCTCGAAGACGACGCCAACGAGTTACGCCGGCGCATCTTAGCAGCGATGCTGCACCACCAGATCAAGCGCAGCGAATTGCAGGGCTGGCTGTTCCTGGCCGCGCCGGGCGCCGCGGCCGGCAAGTTGATGCAGCTTGATACCAAGGGCCGCATCCAGCGCGGCACCCTAGCCGACGTGCTAGAGAGCGTCGTCGTCAACCGCCGCATCGATATTGTGTCGCTTGATCCCTTCGTGAAAGCGCACTCCGTCGACGAGAATTCCAATAGCGCGATTGACGACGTGGCGCAGGTGCTGTCCGATCTCGCCGCCAAACACAATATTGCCGTCGACATTCCGCACCACACCCGCAAGGGCAGCGCCGATCCCGGCAACGCCGAGCGCGGCCGCGGCGCCAGCGCCACCAAGGATGCCAGCCGCTTAACCTACACGCTGACCACCATGAGCGCCGAAGAAGCGAAAACCTTCGGCATAGCCGAAGAGGAACGCCGGCTGTTCATGCGCATGGATAGCGCCAAGGTGAACATCGCCCCGCCGATGGGCAAGGCGAAATGGTTCCGCCTCGTCAGCGTCCCGCTCGGCAACGCCACCAAACTCTACCCCCACGGCGACGAGGTGCAGACCGTCGAACTCTGGAAACCGCCAAAGGTTTGGGACGGATTAGCGTCGGCGGCACTCAATGCGGCGTTGACCGACATCGACGCCGGCATGCCCAACGGACAACGCTACACCGACAAGGGCGGCGGAGCCGGGCCACGCGCGGTCTGGAAGATGGTGCAGAAGCATTGCCCCGACCGGACCGAAGAGCAATGCCGTGAGATCATCCGGACATGGATCCGAAATGGCGTGCTTTATCACAAGGAATACGACGACCCGGTCGACCGCAGGAAGAGAAACGGCTTGCGGCTCGATACCACCAAGAGGCCAACATGACTGACCCCGAACCGTTACAGATAGCGGACCAAGGTGATAATGTCAGCTTGGTACGGCAACCGTTACAGGTAACAGATAGAGTGACCATTAGTCACTTAATCCATCAGCCGTTATGCAAATGCCAATCCCCCGTAAGCGCCGCATATAGAACCGGAAGCTACACAAAATTCCTGTGTGAGCGCTGCCTGCTCAAAACAGAAGAAAGGCAAAGGGTGCCGCTCGGCCCCTGCGTGTGCTGTGCAATCCCAGTCTTCGCTGGCTTCGCTTATGCAAACTACTATATCCGCCACTACTCCCTGCCAACAGTCTGTTCGGCGGAATGCAATAAAGCCCATCACCTAAAACAGCGGAAAGACGCGCGCACGCAAGCACGGACGGAGCGCCCCTGCGCCACCTGCGGACAGCAATTCACTCCCAAACGAGCCGACGCCAAAACCTGCAGTAATAAATGCCGACAAGCACTATTCCGGCGGCGCGGTAACAGGGTGAAATTTGACGCCAATATTTGACACGATTGAATAACGGATTTCAGTTTGCGCCACTCTGCGCCACTGCCATAATCGCATTTTGCGCCAGTGACTTTCCAGTGTTTCCACCGCACAAACAACGGGTTAGGCAAGGCGCCAAATTCACTGGCGCAAAACTGTATTACACTATTTCGGAGCCGTTTTATCTGTTCCGACAAGTGCAATGAAAGAAATGCCCATTTTTATTGGCTTTCCGGCTGCGCCAGTGACGCAAATTCACTGGCGCACGACTGGCGCAGATTTTTTGCGCCACCACCGCGTGCGCCCTAAGGGAAAAGACTGGCGCATTTTGCTGCGCCAGTGTCTTTTCCCTACTGGCGCACGACTGGCGCACCAGAAACGCAGTGACGCACCTCGGCTACAAGTCTTAAAAAATATTAGAGCGACTGCCACCGCCCACTGTCGGAGAGGTCTCTCTCGCGGATTTGCGCTGCCGATTTTTCTGAGTTCCGTGGTGCCAACTTTTTGTTGAGCGACAAAACTCTGACCGATTGTGGATTTTATGAGTTTGGCAGAGTAGCTTGTCGATGTTCGAGGTCGAAAGTGTCGATGAGTGGCTTAGAGAAGCGACTGGCGAATTTGCGCCCGATGAAGCCGGGGCAGAACCGGTATACGACTAAGGCGGCCGAGCGTGCGCGGCTTGAAAGCGAGATTATCACCGAGCTTGGTGCCAATCTCACCGCTATTGATAGGCTCGAGCTCCGTCACGCGGTTGAGCTTTTAACGCGCAGGCCTCGCGATCACGTTGATGCGGTCCGCTGTTCGAATGCCGGGTCGCGCATCATTGCGAAGGTCAGGTCGCGCATCAAACAGCGCGAAGACAATAGGCCGCCGCAAGCACCTCTGGAGAGCGCTAGGGCGATGTTGGAGAGAATTGCGAGGGGCCGTGACTGATACGGAGCGGGCCGAATTCGAAAGCGTTATAAGGTCGCTTATGGCCGAGGTCGAGCGGCTGCAGGCCGTTGTGGCGAAATTAACCGAGGGCACTGACGACGCTCATTCGGTTTTGCGCCAACTTTATCTGGACGAGACACAGCCTTCGACTACCCGTGTACGCGCAGCGCAAGCCGCACTGAACGTCGAAAAGCCTTCATTGAAGCCGCAGCCGGCACCATTGGACCTGGTCGCCGAGGAAGTCGTGCCCCTCGCAACTTTGGTCGAGCGTCAGCGTGCCCGGGCGAATCTGATGTTATCGCAACCGCCGTTCAGCGATCTGCCCAAAGTCTTCCCGCTCCGGTCTGATGGCAACGGCGACGACAGCGACGGCAGCAATACTGCTGGTTGAATGAACGATCAGTGCTTCGAGCAAGGCTGACATTGTCAGTCTTGCTAGTAAGCATTTAGTCGTCAGCGGCAGTTTCGCAGCGCTACGAAAGTAGAAATCGACTGCGTCGTTGCTGGAGATTCGGTGGCCGACGTGTCTAAGGAGCACGTCGCCGGCTGCCGTTTAGAGCGCATCCATCAGTTGAGTGGGCAGGTGCACCTGCCCGGGACCGCCAAGGGTGTCCATAGTGTGGACGCCCTCGGATAGCGGCTGGCGCAAAAAACAAATCCACGGGCTTACGGCGAGTCATTAACGGGCCTTGCAGCGGCGATCGAGCACGAGCAGCGGCCTGCAGCGGCCAAGAGCGGCGCGACCTGAACCCCACCCCCGGGGGGCCAAAAACTGCCGCGCGATCGGAATCGAGACCCCCCGCGCAAATATGCAAGCATCTTTCAGAACTGGCGCCCCGCCAATGGCATTCCAAAGGGTGGTCTTAACGCCCATCCTCGCTATGCTCGGATATACGGCTCGACGGGGGGTGATGTCATGCTACGACGATCAGCGAATGTGATCCTCAACATTACATTCATCGGTATCTTGTCAGCGACCATGAGTGGCTTGGCAGTCGCGGAACAGGATACGCACTCGGCAAACTACTGGCTACCTTTCTGCCGCCACGTAGCCGCAGGTCACAATTCCGAAGGCGATGCTTTCATGAACGCTACCTGTTTGGGAATGATTATTGGTCTTGCGGATTTGGGCCGGTACGTTGGCGCTTGCCGACCGGACAGTGCGACCCTTGAGCAAGCCGCTCGCGTGGTTGTTCAATTCCTTGATCAACATCCCGCAAGAACGAATGAAAACTTTGAGGCCTTAGCTATCGAAGCTATGCGTGAAGCTTGGCCGTGCAGCCATTAGCCCATGGTGAGGTGGTCTAGGGTGTGGCGCTCGCATTTCCTGATCCAGTTGCTGGTTGGTCGCGCGCGCCTCTTCGAGCTTCCCGCGCAATGCGTCGCCCCTTCGCAAATATTATGGGTCCCCCGAACTCGCTCCACTCGTACTGCTAATGGGGCGGCTGCGCCTTGGTCGCATGTTTCAGTCGTTTGACGTTCTTACAAATCGGCCAACCGCCGACACCGTAGTGATTACAGTGATGCTCGACACCGTACCACCAGTCGGTCCAATACCAGTTCGTAGAACTGGCGAGCACTAAGATCACTACCAGCCGCGCCATCTTCAATATCTATTTCGGGCCGCCTTCGGCATCCGGGTGTCGCGGCGGCATTCCTTGCCGGTTCAGGTAACGCAACGCGGGTGAGCCTAGCGGGGACGGGTATGGCGTCAAGTCGAGACACTGGTGTCTCCCGCTCTCGAGATCCAATAGCGTTCTTTGCAGGGGCCCCAAGTACCGTCTTCTGCATGTCCCTATTACGGCCGGAAATAGGCCTTCGTATTTTCGTGCACGCTATCCGATGCCAACAGCTCGGCTACAGGCCACCAGCGCAGTTCGCTGTGCTGGTCGTCGGCTTTCGGTACGGCGGCATCTGGCCATTTGAATTCATAGCCGAGTACCACGTAATGCGTGCCGGAGCCGGCGTCGCCGGAACGATTAGTGTCATAGAAGTGCTCGAACGCGCCGAGCAGCCGCGCGTCCGTGAAAGAAGCGTTGTGATCCGTTTCGCTCTTGACCAGGCGAGTGAAGGCTTCTGCGAGCCGCTCGTTTTTCATGACCATACCGCCGGGGACGAAGTAGCAGCCCTTTGCCGGCTCATTGTTGCGCAAGCCGAGCAACACTTCGTCACGCCCATTGCGAATGATCAGATCGATGGCGACAAGCACTGTCAGGCGGGCCACAGTGCCCAGGTCGGCATGACTCAACAACTTGGTGGGCATCGCAAGCTCCCATGATTTCATTCACCCGGCAGCTTCGGCAATGTCTGCTAGCGGACGTTCACTCGCTCGACCAGCTTAAGCAGCGAACAATTGCCATACTTGCCCGCTCTAAGTCTCTGGCGAATCGGATGGAGGGGCGGATGTCAAAAGACAAGGCCAGACAAGCGGTCCTTAGCGAATTCGACAGCTGGGCGAAAAAACACCCGAACGAAGCGAGCATGATGGGCGGCTTTCTCTTCTTTCGATACTTACAGACAGACAAGTCGGACCTTCTCGATTTCCGTAGCGGTGACAGCAAGTGGCCAATCGTTCACGGCTGGATTCGAGATTCGGTTGAAAGGATTAGCTGAAAGACCCCCGCGCAAATTTGTGAGTGTAATTTCAACTTCGGCAATGGGGCTCAGGAAAGCATGCTTAAGGATGCCCCAACACATCTATAGCGTTGCCGAGTAGCGCAGCTAATGTGTCCGCCCGCTGTCCACTGATGTGTGAGCGTTTGGAAGTTTCGCTACGCTGTCGTAAATGATTTTCGTCAATTGCATCACCTGCTGGCTCAGTGTCGCGTATTCCTCAATATCGCGTTGAATGCGATCGCCGTCAGTCTGTAGCTTTCCCCTCAGCCGCCGAAGCTCACCAATGAGACTATCGATTTCACCTGTTGAATTTTTTGATACTTGGCCCAGCAAGTCGCTGAGATTCCCAGCCGACTTTTCGCCATCGTTACTCTCGGCAGTACGATGGCTTGGCAGTCTGTGAATAGGTTCCCCATCGAGTTGGGGCGTCGTGTACTTGGCAAAATCAAACGGTTCGGAAGTCGTCATGGATTGTCCTCTGATTTTGTATTGTCCCAACCAGCACGCTTGAAAATCAGCATGAAATGCGACGTGCTCGTGACGTCAGTTTGTCGCTTGAATGTCCGCCGCGTTGTATTCGAGTTCCAAACGCCTTGCACTGTTGTCATGGTCGCGTCTCTTTTGCTGGTTCCAAGAGTACGCAGTGGCTCATGCTTCATTGCGCTTGCGGGGGCGCTCCAGCGCCTCACCCAAGATGTCAGGACCAACTCTCGAGGGTTTACGAAAACCAGAATGCGATAAAGGTCAGTACTGCGACGACGTAAAATGGAATTGCGGTTAGGCTCAAGGCGGCCGCTCGCAGTTCCGATGTTGGGTGCGCTGCTCCACAGCGGTGACAGCGGCCGGTGTCGGCCTCCACGCTAACGCCACAACATCTACAGGTGAACTTAGGCTTACCGCGTATGTGCATGTCTTGCTATTGTAGATTCCCAAGCCCGCCCTCAGAAAATTTTTATGCACTTTTCCACGACATCCCCAGCGTTCTTTGTTAGAATCCGACTGCTGGACTAGTGCTGGACCGATTGAGGCTAGCCACCGCTTATCATCGCTCCAGCTTCATCTGCCGCACTTCACCGCGCGTCGTGATGTCCGCTTTGTGCCAACATCGGACATGGAACAAAGTCACTGCCCGATCAATTCGTCAGCGCGCCCGAGTAGCGACTGTGGGACCGTGAGGTCAAGGACCTTGGCGGTCGCGCGGTTGATCACCAGCTCGTATTTTGTTGGCGCCTGCACGGCCAGGTCGGCAGGCTTTTCGCCCCTGAGGACGCGATCAACGTACACAGCCGCAGTTCGAAACATATCGCGCTGATCACTGCCGTAAGATAACAGTCCACCCAGTTCCACAAAAAAACGCCATGGATAGATGGCTGGCAGACGGTACCGCGCAGCCAGCATGACAAGCTTCTCGCGATGCACGTTAAGAAAACCGTCTGGCATCGAAATTAGACCGGTATCGGGTGTCTGAGCAGCTATAACGGATTCGAGTTCGGGCTCGCTGTGGACGGGAGCGGCTATTGGCGCCACCCCAAGGGATCCGGCGGCTGCGTTGAATGGCGTCACGTAGTAGTGGGCAAAAGGTGCCGTTGCCGGATTAAACAAAAAAGCGGCTCGATTGACGC
>Ga0310916_10002462_pt1 | contig 11336 bp, 8 predicted proteins | sample GREbulkMGLF176_FD_203444 | JGI IMG/M metagenome (GOLD analysis project Ga0310916, IMG submission 203444) | Lab enrichment of tropical soil microbial communities from Luquillo Experimental Forest, Puerto Rico - GRE.bulkMG.LF176 | ecosystem: Environmental > Terrestrial > Soil > Tropical forest >...
CCGCGGCGCGCACCGCGCGGGTGCGCAGCACGCGGTTGACGATGGTGCGGCGGTGCGAGAGGTCCGGGCCGATCCGCGCGGCGCGTCGCCGGGCGTACAGCGCGCGCAGCGTCCGCGCCACGCGCCGTCCGCGCACGGCGCTGCCGAGCTCCTCACCGACTAACGCGCGCAGCGAGAGCGGCTCATCGAGCTCGAGCAGGGTGTCGCGACCGTTGATGAGCACCTGCATGAACTTCCGTGCGCGGCTCACGGCACCGAAGTTCTCCGCGAGCAGCAGCCGCAGCCACGAGGCTTCCTTGTGCGGTGCGCGCCCCCAGTACACCGCGGCCGGCACCAGCTCGAAATCCAGCTCCGGGTCGGCGCGCAGCGCGGCGATCATCTGCGCGAGCTGCCGCGGCGGTCGCCGGTCGAGCCGCCGCCCGAGGAAGCCACGCGGCTGCGTGAGCCAGAAATAAGAGCGCAGATCGTGTGTGCCGCCGCCGAGGCGCCTTCCCGGTCGCGGGATCCGCAACGCCAGACAGGCCTGCTGCAGCACGGCGAGATCGGTGCTGCTGCGCTGCTCGAGTACGTAGCACAGCGGCCGCGGGCGCCCGCGCAGCTGCGCGGCCGCATCCTCCGGCAGGACCTTGAATCGCACCCAGAGTGCCAGCACCCGCCGCCACAGCCAGTTCATGCCGGATATCATGAGTCCACGCACCGCGCGGGCTTTGCGGAATGGTGGCAATGGGAACGTTCACCGGCAAGACAGTGCTGATCACCGGTGCCTCCGAGGGCATCGGACGCGCGCTGGCGCTGGCACTCGCGGCCGAGCGCGCGCAGCTGGCGCTCAACGCCCGCGACGAAGTGCGACTCGCCGAGGCGGTGCGCGAGTGCGCGGCGCGCGGCGCCGAAGCGCTGGCGCTGCCCGCGGATGTGTCGCGGCAGGAAGACTGTGCCGCCATGGTGGCGCGCGCCGTAGCCCGCTTCGGCAGGCTCGACGTGCTCATCAACAATGCCGGCGTCACGATGTGGTCGCGCTTCGACGCGCTCAGCGATCTTTCCGTGTTCACGCGGCTGCTCGCAACCAACTATCTGGGTGCGGTGTATGCCACCGCCGCGGCCCTCCCGGCGCTCAAAGCGGCAGGCGGTCTGATCGTGGCGGTCGCGAGCGTCGCGGGCCTCACCGGCGTTCCGGAACGCAGCGGCTATGCCGCCAGCAAGCACGCCATGGTCGGCTTCTTCGAGTCGCTGCGCATCGAGCTCACCGGCAGCGGCGTCGATGTCACGATCGTCGCGCCGGACTTCGTGGCGAGTGAGAGTCACCGCCGCGCCGCCGGCCCCGATGGCCGGCCGCTCGGCATTTCCCCCATGCAGGAGTCGCACATCATGAGCGCGGCGGAGTGTGCGCGACTCATCGTCGGGGCGATGCGGCGGCGCGATCGGCTGCTGATCACCTCCGCACGCGGGCGGCTCGGCCGCTGGGCGCGCCTCATCGCACCGACGCTCACGGATCGCGTCGCCGCGCGCGCGATCCGCGAGCGCCGCTGACAGCTATTCGAACGCGACGGCGGGCAGATCGAGGGCAATGAGGAAGTACTCGAACAGGTACTGGATCACGCGCACCTGGTTCTGCAGCCGGTGATCCCCTTCCACCAGGTGCAGCGCGCAGCGATACGCGTGCGCAAAGCGCACGCTGTGCTCGTAGGGCACCACCTCGTCGCGCCAGCCGTGCACGACCGCCGCCGGGCAATCGAGGACGCCGCTGCGCAGCTCCGGCAGCCCTTCCATGTAGAGGGCCGGCGCCATGAGGAAGACGCCGCGGGCATGCAGGAGCGACGCCGAGGCGACCGCGACATAGCCGCCGAGGCTCGAGCCGACGAGCACCAGATCGCCGGTGAGCTCCTTGCAGAACTCCACCAGTCGCGCGACCCGCGCCCGCGGGTCATCGATCCCGCGATAATCCACCGAGTGGGCGTCGTAGCCCTCGGCGCGTGCCACTTCGGCGAGCGCGGTTATCTTGCGTCCCCAGGGTCCGGCTTCCTGGCCGTGCGAAAAGACGACGTGTCGGGAGGTCACGGGCGCTTGCATGGCTGTCCATCCGGAGCTGGGAGCTACGGTCGCATGTGCGAATAATGCAGGCAATGGAAACTCCAAGCCAAGCGCCCCGCAGTCCTCACCACCGCAAGGGCTGGCAGTTCTGGATCGATCGCGGCGGAACGTTCACTGACGTCATCGGGCTCTCGCCCGAGGGTGTGCTGCACGTGCGCAAGGTACCCTCGGTGCCGACCGACGGGGTCCCTGGCGATCCGGGCGTGCGCGCCGCGCGCGCCATCCTGACGGCCGCCGACGCGGCGGCAGCGCCCGAGGCAACTGCGCCCGCGGTCGAAGCCGTGAAGGTCGGCACCACGGTCGCCACCAACGCGCTGCTCACGCGCGCCGGCGAGCCGGTCGTGCTGGTTACCACCGCGGGCCTTGGCGACGGCCTGCGCATCGGCTACCAGAATCGGCCGGAAATCTTCGCGCGCGATATCGCGCTGCCGCAGCGGCTGTATGCGACCGTGATCGAGGCCGACGAACGCGTCGACGCCGAGGGCACCGTGCTCAGGCCGCTCGACCTCCCGCGCCTGCAGGCAGAGCTGACGCGCGCCCGGGCCGCCGGGCGGCGCGCGGTCGCCATCGTGTTCATGCACGGCTGGCGCTACCCGCAGCACGAGCGTGCTGCGGCCGACTGCGCCCGCCAGCTCGGCTTCGATGAGGTGTCGGTGTCGCACGAGCTCTCGCCGCTCGTGCGCTATGTCACACGTGGCGATACGACCGTGCTCAATGCTTACCTGGCACTGCCGCTGCGCGGCTACCTGCGGGCACTGCAGGCGCAGCTGCGCACACTCGATGCCGGCGCGCGCCTCACCCTGATGCAGAGTAACGGCGGACTCGCGGCGGCCGAGCGATTCCACGCCATGTCGAGCGTGCTCTCGGGCCCGGCGGGAGGCCTGATCGGCATGCGCTGGGTGGGGGAGCGACTCGATTACCCGCGACTCATCGGTTTCGACATGGGTGGCACCTCCACCGACGTCTCGCTCATCGATGGCGAGCTGCCACAGCGCTTCGAGCACCTCATCGCCGGTGTGCGCCTCGCCCAGCCGATGCTCGATGTGCACAGCATCGCCGCCGGCGGCGGCTCGATCCTCGGTTACCGCGACGGCCGCTTCGCCGTCGGCCCCTCCTCCGCCGGAGCCGACCCGGGTCCGGCGTGCTACGGGCGCGGCGGGCCTCTCACGCTCACCGACGTGCAGGTGTTGCTCGGGCGTCTGCGTCCGGACACCCTGCCGGCAGTCTTCGGACGCGACGGCCGGGCACGAATCGATGCGCAGGTGGTCGCGGAGCAATTCGCCGCGCTCGCCGCGCGCGCGGCCGCGGAGGTCACCGGCGGCTGCACCGCCGAAGGGGTTGCCGAGTCGTTCCTCGAGGTGGGCGTCGAGTCGATGGCCAATGCGATCCGCCAGGTGTCGACGCGCCAGGGATTGGACGCCGGCGACTTCACGCTCTTCTGTTTCGGCGGTGCTGCCGGACAGCATGCCTGCCGCGTGGCGCGGGCCGCCGGGGTCCGGCGCGTACTCATCCACCCGCTGGCGAGCGTGCTCTCGGCGTTCGGTATCGGTGTAGCGGATCGCCTCGCCGTGCGCCGCGCGAGCCTGCGCCGTGCGCTGAGTGAGGCGGGACTCACCGAGGCCCGCCTTACGCTCGCGCTCCTTGCGCAGCAGGCTCGCGCCGAGCTCGCCGCCGACGGCGGTGAGTCCGGCAACGCCCGGGTCGCAGAGATCCTCGAGCTGCGCGCCGGCGACAGCGACGTCACGTTGTCGCTACCGGTGGCGGCGCTCGGGGAGGTGCGGGCACGTTTTCATGCCGAGCACCTCAGGCGCTTCGGTTTCGAGGCGCGGGCGCTCGAGGTCGTCATCGAGGCGCTGCGTGTCGAGGCGCGCGCCCCCTCGGTCGAGGCGAGCACGCTCGCGATCCCGCCACCCGCCGCGCTCGCCGCCGTGCCACAGCAGGTACGCGCCTGGTTCGGCAGCTGGCGCGAGGTGCCGCTGGTGTCGATGAGCGCAGTGCGCGGGGAGTTGCACGGACCGGCGCTGATCGTCGAGCCCAACAGCACCGTGGTGCTGGAGGCAGGCTGGCGGGCACGACCGCTCGCAGGCGGCGAGCTGCTGCTCGAGGACGAAGGTGCCGCGGGCGGTGTGGCGGCGGCGACCGCCGATCCGGCCCGCATCGAGATCTTCAACAACCTGTTCATGCACATCGCGGCACAGATGGGCGAGGTACTTAAGGCGACCGCGCAGTCGGTGAACATCCGCGAGCGGCTCGACTACTCGTGCGCGCTGTTCGACAGCCAGGGGGCGCTGGTGGCCAACGCGCCGCACATGCCCGTGCACCTGGGTTCCATGGGTGCAAGCGTCCGCGCCGTGATCCGCGCGCGCGAAGGCAGGCTCTTCCCCGGCGACGCCTGGCTCCTCAACAGCCCCTATCACGGTGGCACGCATCTGCCCGACATGACGGTAGTGACACCGGTGTTCACCGCCGGGCGGCGCGAGCAGCCGGACTTCTTCGTCGCCTCGCGCGCGCATCACGCCGACATCGGCGGCATGACCCCGGGATCCATGCCTCCTTTCAGCCGCAGCATCGAGGAGGAAGGCATACTGTTCGAGTGCTTCCACCTGGTGGAGCGCGGCACCCTGCGCGAGGGCGAGCTGCGCGCGCAGCTCACCAAGGGTCGCTGGCCGGCGCGCAATCCCTCCCAGAATGTCGCGGACGTCCGCGCCCAGCTCGCCGCCAACGCGCGCGGCTGTGCCGAGATCGAGCGCGCCGTGCGCCGTCACGGTCTCGCCACGGTGCACGAGTACATGCAACACGTGCAGCAGAACGCCGCGCAGTGCGTGCGGCGCGCCATCGCCAGGCTCCGGACCGGGAGCTTCCGCTACGAGCTCGATGACGGCTCGGCGGTCATGGTACGCATCGACATCGACGCGGCGCAGCAACGCGCACGCGTGGACTTCACCGGCACCTCCGCGCAGGGCGCGCACAACTTCAACGCGCCGCGGGCGGTATGCACGGCCGCGGTGCTGTACGTGTTCCGCACGCTGATCGATGAGCCGATCCCACTGAATGAAGGATGTCTCGCCCCGCTCGACATCGTGATTCCGCCCGGCTCGATGCTCGACCCGCGCGCGCCCGCGGCCGTGGCGGCCGGTAACGTGGAGACCTCGCAGTGCATCGTCGATGCGCTCTATGGTGCGCTCGGCGTGCTGGCCGCCTCGCAGGGAACCATGAACAACCTGACCTTCGGGGACGCGCGGCTGCAGTACTACGAGACCATTGCCGGTGGCGCGGGCGCAGGCCCGGACTTCGATGGCTGCGATGCCGTGCAGACCCACATGACCAACTCGCGCCTCACGGATCCGGAAATCCTGGAAGCGCAGTTTCCGGTGTTGGTGGTCGAGTTCGCGATCCGCCGCGGTTCCGGCGGCGCCGGCCGCCACCACGGCGGTGACGGGATCGTGCGCCGGCTCCGCTTCCGCAGCGCTCTCTCGGGGGCGCTGCTGGCGAACCACCGCCGCATCGCACCGTTCGGCGTCGCCGGCGCTTCAGACGGCGCGCCGGGGGCCGCCCGCATCCGCCGCGTCGATGGCAACGTGGAGCCGCTCGGCGCCACGGCGCGATTCGAGGTGGCGCCGGGCGATGAGCTCACGATCCTTACTCCCGGCGGCGGCGGGTTCGGGTCCTAGGAGCCGCAGTCAACGCATTTTTCGCCGACAGTTCGGCGGATACCGAACTATGGGCAGAAACACCCTGAACTCTGTCCGCTGCTGCCCGCGTCGCTCGTTGAGCTAGCCACGAAGAATCGAGGTCTCGATCTCCCACTCCACACGTTGCTTCGAAGTCGCCGAGCGGTTCACGGACACGGGACGCACGCGGCTGGCGCCGGCGCGGTGCGTGACCAGCCAGGTGTCGAATTCGCCGGGTTTGCTGGTCGCGAACCCGAACAGCAGGTTGAACTTGCCCTCGGCGAGGGTCTGCGGCCGATTGACGCGCTCATCGGCGATGGCGAAGTGCGAGTCCTCGGCCGCGGCTCCCGCGAACGCCCCCTGCGCGGCGAGCGTTTCGAGAAAACCCTCCACCTGCTCCTGCGCGCGCTGCCAGGTCGCGGGCCCGTTGTGCTCCAGCAGTACCCAGCGCGTGCCCTGCTCGATACTCGCCGCCACGAACAGCGCCAGGCGTCGGGCCGACAGATACCTCCAGTCCGAGGCACCGCCACCGCCCAGTGCGAGCGTGCGCGGACTGACCCCGCTCCGCGGTCCGCTGCGCACGGCCAGCAGCGTGTTCACGCCCGCCTGCGCAAGGCGCGCGCGGTCTGCCTCCGAGACCGGCACCGCGGGCCGCAGCCCCGGACGCAGAATCGCCTCCTCGCTTTCCGCCGCTGTCCACACCGGCCAGACCTCGTCCGAGCGCGCGATCATCCCCGCTGCCGCGCCGCAGGAGCCGAAGGTCTCGACACGCCCGCGCAGCCGGTCGAAGGCCTGCACACGCGGGAAGTACATGAGGGCGCTGTCGCTGCGAAACGGCCAGGTGCGCAGGGCCTCGAGGGCCGCCCGCGCAGAGGCCCAGGACGCCGGCGGGTCGAGCAGCAGCAGCGCGTGATGCTCGCGGCAGAGCCGCGCCGCGACCAGCAGCGCCGAGAGCCCGACGTCCCGGTCGCGCGAGAGCGGCGGGATGCACAACAGGTTGAAGTCCACCGCCCCGCCGAGCGCGAACAGCCCGGTACCGCTGGCGGCGGTGCCGATGATGTCGTAATCGGTGAGGGGCGCGCCGTCGTCGCCGTCGGGGTTCGACAGCGTGTAACCGATCGCAACACCGCCTGGCCCGCTGGCAGAGCGGTCGGGACGCTGCGCGGGAGCCTCGCCCAGCATTCGTACGAGACGCGATTCCGCGAGCACGTCGGCCACGAAACGCCCCGAGGCCGGCGCGACCGACAGTCGCCGGTAGATCTCCTGGTCCTCGACCAGCTCCGATCCGGCGGTGCGCACGCGCTGCAACACGAGATTGAACCGCTCGTGCTCGGCCGCGGTGAGACCGTCGTAGTCCACGGAAGCGCGCAGGTACTCACGCGAGCCCGGATTCAGCGCGCTGAGACGCAGTGCGTCGCGGCCCGCCGACAGCGTAAGTGTCGGCGGCCGGGCGCCATTGGTGACACGCACGATGCGCGCCTCGCGACCGCCGTTCTCGAAGAACTGCTCGACGGCATAGGCAAGCGTCGAGGGCTGCCACAGGCCACCGAAGTACTGTTGAAACTCGTTGAAGCTGCGGACCGTCAGCGCCTGGTGCACCGGCCCCTTGAGCGTGCGGCCTACGAAGGCCGCGACGGCGGTCGGCACGCGTTCGATCGCGTGATGGTCACGGCTTGATTGTGCGTGTTGTGCGCCCGCGCTAAGGCTGTCGGCCACTCAAGCGCCTCATTGTTCTGCCGGCGCGACTCTAACACAGCGTGTCCCGACATGGTCAGATTCCGGCACCGGGGTCGGACCGGTTGCAGGCGCCAGTCCCTTCCTCGGCCTCCCGCCGCAGCTGCTCGGCGTGCGCCTGCTCGCGCTCCTCGCGCTTGCGAATGATCTCCGCCAGCATCAGACGGAGCCAGGGCGACAACGGTGGTTCAGGCGACTCTTCGGCAGCCGGTGACACTGGGCGAAGTTGCTCTTCAGCCGCCGTTCTTCTGCGGGGCGTGCTCGCCGGTCGCCGCGCCACGTGCGCTTGGGGCGGGGCTGGCGCCTGCGGGCGCGCCGGCAGCGCTTCCCGGCTCGATCTCCGAAACGATCTGCCGGAAAGAAGCCTCGTCCATCGGCAGGTCTGTCGTGCCGTCCCAGGTCGAGCCTTCGGGGAGCACGTTCTGCACCCGCGATGCCTCAGCCAGCAGCTGCTCCATGCTGCCGTCGGCCAGGGTGACGGGCACCGGCACCCCACGCGGGCTGTGTGCCAGGCTCGTCACGAGGTTCCAGTCGACCTGCTCGTGATGCGCCTTCACTTGCTGCTGCAGCCGCGTGGCAAGCGATTTGCTGAGCAGCTTCTTTTGGGCGTTGTTCCAGTCGCGCGTGTCGTCTTCCAGCACGTCATAGGCCTGCATGTACAGCTGGCCATCGCGCCAGCCGAACAGGAACGGCTGGTTGACGACACGCACCTGCGTGCCGATCGGCACGATGTTGAAGAACTGCTCGATGTCCTCCGGGTACAGCCGGATGCAGCCGTGGCTCGAGCGCAGACCCACACCCGCGGGCTTGTTGGTGCCGTGGATGAGATAGCTCGGCCACTGCAGGTAGAAGGCGTACTGGCCGAGCGGATTGTCGGGCCCGGGCCCTATCACCGGCTCGAGCTCCTCGCCGTTCTCGTGATGCTCCTTGCGTACGGACTCCGGCACGCGCCAGGTGGGATCCTTCTGGCGGCGCACGATCTTGGTCACGCCTTCGGGGGTGCGCCAGCCGACCTTGCCGATGCCGATGGGATGCGTATACACCACCGGGTGCTCGCCGCGCTTCACCGGCGGGTAGTAGAAGACGCGCATCGCCGGAATGTTGATCACGATACCCGTGCGGGGCGCGTCCGGCAGGATGAACTGCGAGGGCACGACGATCTCGCGTCCCTCACCCGGCAGCCACGGGTCGACCTTCGGATTGGCGCGCAGGATCTCCTCGTAGCCGACGTTGAAGCGACGGGCGATGTCCGTGAGGGTGTCGTCCTTGCCGGCCGCCACGACCTGCACCACGCCGACCACGTCCTGATCGGAGCTGAGCGTGAAGCGCTCGGTGGCTACGGGAAGCGGCTGCGGCGGCGGTGCCGGCGGCGCGGGGGGTGGTGGCGGCGGCGGCGCCGGGTGCTGGCCGAACAACGAGCATCCTGCGAGTGCCACGCAAACGAGCGCCGCAGTCGCGGCGCGGGTGGTTCCTATCCTCATAGGAGGCCGATTATGACCCAGGTCTCCACGCGGCCACCGCGGAAAATCGTGCCCGCCCCGGTCGCAGAGCGCGCATCGTCATGAAGCGTCGCGATTTTTCCGGGGACCTCCGCCTGGCGGACGCAGCCCGTCCTTTACAGCAGCACCGGCTGATTGGGCAGCTCGTTGTCGCTGGGGCGCGTGCCCGGGAAGTGCCGTCCGAGGAGCGCCCCCACACCGAGGATTCCCACCACCGAGCCCTCGCGGAAGCGTCCCTCGCGATAGTGATGCTCCATCTGCCGGCATACCGCATCCCACTCGGCCTGCGGAACCCGCGAAGCGATACCGCGGTCGGCGACGATCTCGACGTCGTGATCGGCCATCAGCACGTAGATCAGCACGCCGTTGTTGTGCTCGGTGTTCCAGACGCCGAACTGACCGAACAGCTGCAATGCGCGCGTGCGGGGCGGAAGGTCGCGCCACAGCTCCGGCACATCGAAGGACGTCTCGACCACGAAGCGGATCTCCCCGCCGTGGCGCGACTCGCATTCCGTGATGGCCTGCTCGATGGCGTCGCGCACTGCGCGCGGAAAGTGCTGGCGCGTGCTCCAGCGCGTAGTCGCGATATGACGAATGGCACGAGGAATTTTCACCGGCCGTCACCAGCTTCCGGAGGAGCCGCCGCCCCCGAAGCCGCCGCCTCCGCCGCCGAACCCGCCGCCGCCGAAGCCTCCCCCGCCGAAGCCGCCGCCGAACCCCCCTCCGTAGCCGCCCCAGCCGCCGCCAAATCCTCCCGAGCGCGGAGAGCTCGACCAGCCGCTTGTGCGCGCGAGCCCCATGAGCATGGTGAGCAGGAACGCGCCGATCCCGGCCAGCCCGGCCAGCCCCACCGCGTAGCCCGCGATCCACACCAGAGCGCCGGCACCGAGGCCGGTGAGGGCCGCACCCACCGTGCGGCCGAAGATTGCGCGCAGCACCACCGAGCCGACGAGGACCGCGAAGAACAGCTCCGGCAGGAGACTGCCACCGCCGCGATGCTGACCGGCTTGCCAGGAGTGCTCCGGCGGCGGCAGTGGCTCGCCCTGGATGAGCTTCATCATCTGATCGAGACCGGCGTCGATGCCCTCGTAGTAGTTGCCTTCGCGGAAGGCCGGCGCAATGGTTTCCGAGATGATGCGATTGGACATGGCGTCGGTGAGCACACCCTCCAGTCCGTAGCCCACCTCGATGCGCATGCGATGGTCGTCCTTGGCGATGAGCAGCAGCGCGCCGTCATCGACCCTCTTGCCACCGACCGCGCCCCGGCCGAGCTTCCATTGATCGACCACCCTGATCGAGTACTGCTCGATCTCCTCAGGGCGCGTCGTCGGTACGATGAGCACGGCGAGCTGCGAGCCCTTCGCCACCTCGAAGGCGGCGAGCTTCTGCTCGAGCGCCGCCCGCTGATCTGCTGTCAGCGTTCCGGTGAGATCGGTGACGCGCGCGGTGAGCGGTGGGACCGGCTGCAGCCCGGCCGTCGGTCCCTGTGCCAGAGCACTGAAGGACAACGCCAGCAGCAACGGCACCGCCCAGCGCGTGCCGCGGGTGGCGCGATGCGCCCTGCCGATCATTGCTTCGGCGGTTGTCCCGCAGGTTGCGGCGGAGGAGTAGCCGGTGCTCCAGGCGTGGAGGTGTCGAAGGTGACCGTCGGCGCGGTCGAGATCTGCTGCTCGTTGGCGACCGTGAAGTTCGGCTTCACCTGGAAGCCGAATATCTTGGCGGTGATGAGGGTCGGGAAGGTGCGCACCGTCACGTTGTAATCCTGAACCGCCTGGATGTAGCGGTTGCGCGCCACGGTGATGCGGTTTTCCGTACCCTCCAGCTGCGACTGAAGATCGCGGAAGTTCTGATCCGACTTGAGCTGCGGGTAGTTCTCGGTCACCGCGAACAGGCTCCTCAGCGCACTGGTGAGCTGGTTCTGAGCAGCCTGGAACTTCTGAAAGAGCTCCGGGTTGTTGAGCACTTCGGGCGTCACCTGGATCGAGCCGACCCTGGCGCGCGCCTCGGTCACCTCGACGAGCACTCTCTGCTCCTGCGCGGCATAGCCCTTGACGGTGTTGACCAGGTTCGGGATCAGATCCGCGCGGCGCTGATACTGGTTGACGACCTCGGACCAGGCCGCCTTCACGGCTTCGTCCTTCGCCTGCAGGGTGTTGTAACCGCAACCCGACAGGGCCAGCACAGCGACCGCCAGAAAGGCTCTAGACCACGCGCGCATCGGCTTCTCCTCGTCTTGTCCTTGTCCCGGGCGCCAGCCGGGATCCCCGGATGGCGTGGATTATTGTCACATGGCGGGGAAAGCCGCGTCGATCGCGGACCGGGGTCCCCGCGACATTTCGCTTCT
>Ga0310916_10002463_pt1 | contig 11333 bp, 10 predicted proteins | sample GREbulkMGLF176_FD_203444 | JGI IMG/M metagenome (GOLD analysis project Ga0310916, IMG submission 203444) | Lab enrichment of tropical soil microbial communities from Luquillo Experimental Forest, Puerto Rico - GRE.bulkMG.LF176 | ecosystem: Environmental > Terrestrial > Soil > Tropical forest >...
GCAAGGTCTGATGACCGAGGCGCTGGAGGAAGTCGCTCTCTGGGCGATGCGCCAGGACGGCATCTGGCGGATCGGTGCCGGCTGCGACGTCGAAAACCTCGCCTCCGCCCGTGTCATGGAGAAGGCGGGGCTTGAATGGGAGGGCATGCTCCGCCGCTGGATCATTCACCCGAATATCAGCTGCAAGCCGCGGGACTGGTTGAGCTACGCCAAGGTCAGGTAAGCCCGACTACCGCAGACTCAGGTGATCGCATGCGTACTCGCCCGTTTCCTCTGGTTCTTTCTCTATTGGCGGTCTTGGGGAGCGTCGCTGCAGCGCGCGCCGATCAGCAGTGGCTGACGCTCCCGCCGACGCCAAGCCTGCCGAAACCGGCGGGGAGCGGCTATGCCCCGGTAAACGGCATCCGGGTCTGGTACGCCGAGTTCGGCCGCGGCGAGCCGGTGCTGCTACTGCACGGCGGGCTCGCCAATTCGAACTATTGGGGCAATCAGGTGCCGGCATTGGCTGAGAGTTATCGGGTCATCGTCGTGGACAGCCGCGGCCACGGGCGCAGCACCCACGACGAGCGGCCATATGGCTACGATCTGATGGCGTCGGACGTGCTCGGCCTGATGGACTTCCTAAAGCTGCCGAAGGCGGCAGTGGTAGGGTGGAGCGACGGGGCGATCCTCGGTCTCGACATCGCCATCCATCACCCCGAGCGGCTGAGCAAGCTCTTTGCCTTCGCCGCGAACTCCGACCCCAGCGGAGTGGCCGACATCGCTCAAAGCACAGTGTTCAACGCCTATATCGCGCGCGCCGAAAAGGAATATCAGGTGCTGTCGCCGACCCCGGACCAGTACAAATCCTTTGTCGACCAGATCAGCAAAATGTGGGAGACCGAGCCCCACTTCACCGCCGCACAGCTGCGCGTGATCACGGTGCCGACCTGGATAGTCGACGCCGACCACGACGAGGCGATCAAGCGCGAGAACACCGAATTCATGGCGAACGAGATCCCCGATGCCGAACTGCTATTGCAGCCGCAGGTCAGCCATTTCTCGTTTCTGCAGGACCCCCGGCAATTCACCGGCGACGTGCTGCACTTCATGGAGCACGTCAGAGGACACTAACCAGGGGACACCCCGCCAAGGACCGCTCCATGCCCGCTTCGATCCAGCACGGACGTTCGGCCAACCATACATTGCGGATTGTTTGCCCGAACGGGCATCTCGGTTTTGCGCCGATCAAGACCGGCAGCTTTCGGATCGGCTGCCAGAACGAGCCGGATCTAATCTGTGCCGATTCCGGGTCGTGCGATGTCGGGCCGGTGCCGCTGGGCGCGGATCTCTCATCGAGCCTGCGACAATGGCAGGTGGACGATCTCGAGACGATGCTGATCGCCTCGCGGCGCCTCGGCGTGCCGATGATCGTCGGCTCAGCCGGCGATACCGGCAGCAATAGTCGGGTCGATCTGTTCGTCGGCATCATCCGGGATCTCGCCCAGAAGCACAGGCTGACGAGGTTTCATGTCGGCTACTTCTATTCGGAAGTGAGCAAAGACGTACTACGTCGCCGCGTCATGGCCGGCGACGAAATCACCGGGCTCGACGCGCGTCCGCCGCTCGACCTCGCCACGTTGGATGCGACCGAGCGCGTCGTCGCCATGGCCGGTATCCATCCCTACATCAAGCTCCTCGACGACGGCGCCGATGTGATTATTGGCGGCCGCAGCAGCGATTGCGCGATCTTTGCCGCGCCGGCCATCCGCCAGGGTTTTCCCGAGGGGCTCGCATACTTCTACGGCAAGGTGCTCGAATGCGCCTCGTTCTGCGCCGAGCCCTATGCCGGCAAGGAATCCGTGCTCGGCGAGATCACAATGGACGATGTCAAGATCACCGCACTCCTGCCTGCGCAGCGCTGCACGGTCGCCTCGGTCGCCGGCCACGCGATGTACGAGCGGGCTAACCCGTTCTACGAACATTTCCTCGGCGGCCACATCGACATGAGCCGATGCCGTTACGAGCAATATGATGAGCGCACCGTCCGCGTCGTCGGGCCCTGCTATGTTCCGGCGGCCGAATTGCGGGTGAAGCTCGAAGGCTCGGGCAAGATCGGCGAGCGCTATGTTGGGATCGTCGGTGTGCGCGACCCCTACACGATCGCGAATATCGATCTCGTCACCGCCTGGGCTCGGCAACAGGTTGTCGAACGTTTCGGCGAGGCTGGCTACGAGTTGCATTTCACCGTCTATGGCCGCAACGCCATCCTCGGCGACTACGAGCCGCTAAAGGCGACACACGCGCATGAGCTCGGCATCGTCGTGCAGGGGATCGCGCCGACCAAGGCGATGGCGGAAGAGGTGTGCATGATCGCGACGCGGCAGATGTTCTATGCCCGCCTACCGCAAGTGAAGGGCACCGCCGGTGGCGTTGCCTTTCTGCTCGATGAGGTAATGCCGGCAAGCCCAGCCTACCGCTGGACGCTCAATCACACGATGCGGCTTGACGATCCGCTCGAACTGTTTCCGACCGTCATTGCCGAAGCGGGGGTGTGACGTCCTGAGACGGGCTCAAGCTTTGTTCTCGTTCGTCATCCCCAGGGAAGGCGGGAATCGACGCACTATGGTCTGTCCGATTGGAGAGCCGGTGGTCGGCTGCTCCCCTAAGCTTCTCTCCCCAACGGTCGGTCCTCAGGTGACTCGTATCCGGATCGCCCCTTCTCCGAGAGGAAACCCGAAGTCGCGCCAGGCACGCTGACGGGCACCCGCTCGACCTGATGCGTAGGAAAGATAAACAGCGCGCGGGCCGGTTCGTCGTAGCGGTTTAGGAAGCCATGTGCGGTCCCGGCCGGAGCCAGCACCGTATGGCCCGGGCCGATCGTCATTCGCTCGCGGCCGAGGAGCGCGTCCAGCCTACCTTCCTGGATGATGACCGCTACTTCCGTGCGGGGATTGACGCATCGCGGTATCCGAGCATTCGGGGCCACGATCACCTCTTCAATGTGGAGAGACTGGCTCCCGCGATCTTTGCCCACCAGGACGCAGATCTCCAACCCCGGGGCAGCTCCGGCCAGTTTGCTCAAATCCTGTTTGCTGATGATCGGCATCGCCAACACGCCGGAGGAGCCCAGAAGACCGGGCTCCTCCGCTGCCGCGTCTACTGCCGCTTACCTGTTCACCATGTCATAGCTGCGCAGGAATTTCCCGGGCGTGGCATTGGTGCATTCGCTCTCCTCGAACGTAATCGCCCCATTGACGACGGTATAGCGGATGCCTTTGGCCTTTTGGATCAGGCGACGCTCGCCGCCCGGGAAGTCGGTGGCATAGACCGGGTTGTCGTATAAAAAGCCGAGCTTCTCCTGCTCGTAGACGATGATGTCGGCGGCGTAACCCTCTCTCAGGATACCCCGATCGGTGAACCCGGCGATCCAGGCCGGCAGGCCGCTGATCTTGTAGTGTGCCTTCTCCAAGCTCATGACCTGGCGGTCGCGCGTCCACGTTGCGAGCAAGTTGACCGGCCAGGTGCCCAAGGTCAGGTAGCGGACATGGGCTCCACCGTCGGAGACGCAGGGGTGGATGTATGGGTGATTGAGGATTTCGGCGACTGCTTGAGGATCCGTGCCATTGGTCGGATCAGTGGAGAATTCTGTCCGTAAATCTTCGTCGAGCGCCAGATCCAACATCGCGTCCATCGGATGTTTGCCGGTTGCCTCGGCCAGCTCCGCGATGGTCAGCCCCTCATATTGGAAATTCCTTGGCTGCCGGACTTCGACGACCCGCATCTTCGCCCAATTCGCCGTCACATCGGCGGTGCCCCCGGTACCGGCCCAAGCGCCGACATCACGGCGCATGCGATCGCGCACCCCAGGCTTGTTCAGCTTGGCGATGCGCTCTTCAGGGGTACCGACAAACGGGTCGATCCAGCTGGGCATCGCGTCAAAGCCGTTATACTCGGCGAGCTCGAAGACGGGCGAAGGCGGGTTCGAGGCCGTCTGAGCGTACATCCACGCACCTTCTGCGTTCGCTCGCTCGAGAAAGGCGAGCTGCTCCTTGTAGCGCCCCGGAGCCGCCTCACTCTGACTCACCGCCCCCCATTGGAGGGGACGTCCGCTGGCCAAGCACATCTCGATCAGGAAATCCTCTCGGCCTTTGCCGGGGGCATCGCCTTCGACCGGATCCATCTGAATGCCGGAACCCGTCGACATCTCTCCACCGAGCAGATCGGGTTCGCCCGGCGGCAGGGGCCGCTCGGCGGCACCGCGTGTCCAGCCGATGCTGCCGACGCCAAACTCGGACAGCACCCGCGCCAGAGCCAGGTACTCGTCGTTCGAGGCCACTTGACTGGGGATAAAGCGGCCGTCGTCGGGACGGTTGATCAATGTCTTCATCGACGACCAGCCAAAGGCGCCGGCCTTCATCGCTTCACGCACGAGGTTTTGCATCTGGCGGGTTTCCGCCTCGCTCGCATGCACCCGCTCGCGCGAGGCGTCTATCCCCATCACATAGAGCCGCAGTGGGTTGAAGGGCACCAAGGCGCCGACGTTGACGCCCAACGGATGCTTGGCGAGGCTATCCATCCACTGGGGAAACGTCTCCCAATCCCAGCGTAGACCCTGCTCCATCGTGCTGAGCGGGATCGCTTCGATCCGGGTCAGTAGGCGCATCGCGGCCTCTTGATCCTTTGGCTTACACGGGGCAAAGCCGAATCCGCACTGGCCAATCGCCACCGAGGTCACGCCGTGCCAGCCCGACATCGTCGCGTAAGGGTCCCAGTTCAGCTGCAGGTCGTAATGGTTGTGCAGGTCGATGGCCCCGGGGGCCACGATGCATCCCGTGGCGTCGACCTCCTTCTTCGCCGTCGCCTTGATATGGCCGCTGATCATGGCGATCTTCCCCTCTTTGATCGCCACATCTCCTCGATAGGCGGGGATGCCACCCGTCCCATCTACAATCGTGCCGTTGCGGATTATCAGATCATACTCGGCCATGTTCTCTTCCTCCTCACTTGCAGTTGAGGGACTAGTCGATGACAATAAAGAACGTATCGCCGATCTGAAGTAGCCTAGAACTATCTCTCGTGGTTGTCATCGACATTCCCCAAAACTTCCGTGATGTCTTTAGCGCCCGAACTGGCCGTAGTCGGCGACCATGCCATTGGCCAGATTGAAGTCGACGCTTCGGCCACCGCATTGCGAGGGTCGAAGCTGAGCCAGACCCCATTGTCTCGTCTGGTAGTAGACGTGGTAATCCGGCCAAGATGTCGGCGCACCAAGCCAGCATAATTCGGCGAGCCCAGTCGACAGCAGCATGTTGCACACCAGCCCGCTGCCATAGACCCCAATCCGGTAGCCGAATCCGGCAAGTTTGGCCCTCAGTCCCCGGAAGTAGTCGGCGATATTCGCCAGCTCGTAAGCTGTTTGCCATGAGCCATCTACCCCGAAATAGATGGCACTGCCTGGCGGTTGTGAATTCTCACCGGCGAGGGCGAGCGATCGCTCGGCGTCCTGATGCCCACGCGGCGCGGTGAACGAGGCAAACTGGTTGTTATGGTGCTGAAAAACGACGGCGGTCTTGAAGCCGTTCGCTAGGATAAGATTATGCTCCTCGCTTCTCAGGGTCTTTCCGGGAAGAGTTTCGTCTTCATGGTCGTAGTACCGGATGATGGTCTTGATCCCGATCCCCCGCATCGTATCCAGGAAGCTCTGGTCGACCGGCGCCGATAAATCGACGGCCTCGACGCGGGGATCTTTTGCGCAATACTCCCGGGCGTGAACCGCAGACGCCCAAACAGTCAGGCTCGCGAGCAATACGAGTAGGAATTTGGCCGTATTTGCGGCCCAACGTGTGGCGATTCGCACGAGAAAGTCCCCCGAACGTGCTTGCCGCCGCTTAAAGCACAGATGATCGGCTGAATCAATAGAGTGTCAACTTACGCGCGACTGTTGTCCCCGTGCCGTCTCACATGCCCCCCGATCGGATCAGCGACCAAGAGCCGCCATGGTCCGTTTCATAAAGCCGTCCATCGCCGCCGGATCGGTCCACCGCAGCACCGCGACGATATCGTCCTCCGGGTCAATCCAGGTCAGGTTTCCGCCGGCGCCGCGCGCATAGTAACTCGCGGCCGGGGCGCTCGGATAAAGGCCGCGGCCGGTGTTGAGCCATAACAAATAGCCGTATTGCGGGTTGAGTGGGCAGGGTTCGAGCATCCGCCCGACACACGCTGTCGAGAGGATGCGGTGCGGTCCCCACATCCCGCGACGGAGCAGCATCAAGCCAATCCGCGCCTGGTCGCGCGCATGGATAAAGACACCGCCGCCCCAGTGGCTCCCGCCCGGTACGGATTGCACGCGGCGGCCGTCAATCTCGACCCAGGAGTTGCGATAACCGGCCCATTCCCAATCGGCTGAGGCGCCGATCCGGTCCATGACCAGCTCGCGAAAAACTTCCGGTAATGGACGGCCCCACAGCCGCAACAGCGCAAGGCTCAGGCGGTTCACCCGGACATCGTTGTATTCCCAGAACCCGCCCGGCGGATGGAGATCGCGGTGGGTTCCCTTCGCCGCTACGCTTGGCCTTCCGGCGACGGTACGGTTACGGTCGATGAGATCGGGCTTCTCCCACAGCACGCCCTCCCACTCCGAGGTTTGCTGGAGCAGATGGTGCCAGGTGATCGTGTTGTTGTGCGGCGGGTTAAAGCCGCCGTCCTCTACCGTTGTGCATACCGGGTCATCGGGATCCCCGATCAGACCGTGATCCCAGGCGAGACCGGCGAGGATCGCGAGATAGCTCTTGGCAATGCTGAACGTCATGTCGGCCCGCATCGTGTCACCCCATTCGGCGACGATCCGGCCGCCGCGCAGCACGAGGCCATTCGGCGCTCCGCGCGGTCGCACCGGTCCGAGGGTTTCGTTCCACGGGGACCGCTCCTGGAAATCGCTGGTGACCATGACGGCGAGATCACGCTTCCATGGCGTTTCGCATGTGCAGGCGTACCGTGCCGCGGCGGCGATAGCCTCGGCATCGAGTCCGGCCGCGCCAGGGGCGACGGTCGCCCAATCTGCCGGATGTGGCGGCGGAAAATAACTCATCGATAATACCTCACAGCGGCCGGACTTGAATCTTTCGGCGAGTTTGACGACCTCGTGACTAGCCGATGCAGGCGACAGAAATACCTGCTAGGATAGGCGTCAGTCAGTCGTCCGGGGTCGTCGTTATGGGTTCGTTCAGTTTGATGCATTGGATCGTGGTCCTGGCCATTATCCTGATCCTTTTCGGCGCCGGGAAACTGCCCCGAGTGATGGGTGATTTCGCCAAAGGCATCAAAGCCTTCAAGGCGGGAATGAAAGAAGAGGACGAGGCCGAGACGACGCCGCCGGCGCAAGTGCCCCCGCCCGGTGCGGCGGCCAGTTCGGCGACTCCGGCGGGCGCCGCCGATCGTCCGCGCGAGCACGTCTGAACCCTGCTCCGCGGTATCCGACGCGGCGGGGATCTCTCTCCTGCTGCCGATTCCCAACGACCGCATTGAGGTTCGCGTCAGCCCGGTGCGAGGTCGCGGGATTTTCGCGCGCACCGCAATCGTGTCCGGGACATTGATCGAGGCGGCTCCCGTCATTGTAATCCCTATCGCCGATTGTCCAGCCCTCGACCGGACGATTATCCACGACTACTACTTTCACTGGGACGGCGATCCCGAGGGCGAGGGACGAGGCGCGCTTGGGCTCGGTCTCGTCACTTTGTGTAACCATGCGAGCCGCCCTAATGCCCGTGTCGAACGCAATCTCGTCCGGCAGACCCTCGATTTGATTGCGTCATCCCTGATCGGACCGGGCGAGGAGGTGACGATCGATTACCGCTGCACGTTGTGGTTCGAGTCGCGCGAATAGCGCCGCGACCTTTTCTTTAAAACTCGTAGGCGTCGATGACCATCGGCTCGTTGCGCGCGGCACCGGCCCATTCCTGCATCGCCGGGAGCGCCACGATTTTATCGCAGTAAGCCTGCGCTTCGCGTTCGAGATCGATTTTGTAGGTGCGAAAGCGGGTCACGACCGGCGCATAGGTCGCGTCGGCGATGCTGAAATGCCCGAACAGAAAATCGCCTTTGCCTTCGCCAAATCGCTTGCGGCAATCGCGCCAAATCGCCATCACCCGGTTGATGTCGGTCTGAACCTCCGGGGTGACACCGCGGTTGGGAAAGCTTGAACGAATATTCATCGGCATATGGCCGCGCAGTGCCTGAAACCCGGAGTGCAACTCCGCGCAGACCGAACGGGCAACCGCGCGGGCGTCGTGGTCCCGCGGCCAGAGGTGGAATGTCGGAAAGGATTCGGCGAGATATTCGCAGATCGCCAGGCTGTCCCACACCACGAGCTCGCCGTGCCTCAGCGCCGGGACGGTTCCCGAAGGCGAATATTTCATGATCGTCGACTTGCTCGTCGCCTCATAGAGCGGGATGACGATCTCGTCGAAAGGAACCCCAGTCTGCTTCAGCACCAGCCAGGGACGAAGTGACCAGGAAGAATAATTCTTGTTCCCGAGATAGATCGTAAAATCGGCCATGCGGCGCCTGTCTCAAGCGAAGGGAAGTTAAAAGTGGCGACATTCGGGCCGGCACGCAACAGCCGCCGGGCGCGGAGCGGCTCGGAGTTCGATGTATCGTTCCTCTTTGCAAGCCGGCGCGGCGGCGGCATGCTGCGCCACAGCAACTCGGCTCCAAGGGTATCGAGATGGCCTTTTCGCTGATTGACGACACCGCCGGCGCGATCACTGTCGCCGCTCTGACCAAGGACCGGCTCCCCGCCTGGCTCGCCGACGCGCCGGAGCGTGAGCGCAATTGGCTGACCGCGATCCGCTTTTCCGCCGAGCCGGGGAAGCTCGCTTTGGTCCCCGCCGACAACGGCCGGCTCGCTCGGGTCGTGGTTGGCCTCGGCGAAGGGAGCGACCCCGGTGCCGGGATCTGGGCGCTGGCGGGGCTGCCGGACGCGCTCCCGGAAGGGAGCTACCGGCTCGAGACCGCGCCCGATGGCGCCGACCCGACGCGACTGGCCCTCGGCTGGGCGCTTGCGACTTATGCCTTCACTCGCTACCGCGTGAAAAAGGCCGCGGCCACCGCGCTCGTCTGGCCCGAACGTGCCGATCGCGGCTGTGTTGAGCGGCTCGCCCGCGCGATCTTCCTCGCCCGGGACCTCGCCAACACGCCCGCGGGTGACCTCGGACCGGTCGAGCTCGCGGCCGAGGCCGTACGTGTCGCCAAAGCCGCCGGGGCCGAGCATCGCGTCATCGTCGGCGAGGAACTCCTCGCCGAGAATTACCCGACGATCCACGCCGTCGGCCGCGCCGCCGCCCAGCCGCCGCGTCTCGTCGACATCTTCTGGGGCGAGCCCGCGGCACCCAAGGTGACATTGGTCGGCAAGGGTGTGTGCTTCGACACAGGCGGCCTCGATCTCAAGACCGCCTCTGGCATGCGGCTGATGAAGAAGGACATGGCGGGGGCGGCGATTGTCCTAGGCCTCGCCCAGGCGATCATGGACGCGAACCTGCCGGTGCGCCTGCGCGTGCTGCTGCCGCTCGTCGAGAATGCCGTCGCCGGCAATGCGGTGCATCCGATGGACATCGTCCGCACCCGCAAAGGGCTGACCGTCGAGATCGGTAACACCGATGCCGAAGGACGGTTGATCCTGTGCGACGCCCTCGCCGAGGCGGCCACCGAAAAGCCGGCGCTGCTGATCGACATGGCGACATTGACGGGAGCGGCGCGGGTGGCGCTCGGTCCTGAGCTTGCAGCGCTCTTCTGCAACAATGAGGAGCTGGCTCAAGGACTACTCGCGGCTGCCCAGACGGAGGAAGACCCGATGTGGCGGATGCCGCTGTGGCGTCCGTACCGCAAGATGATCGATAGCAAGATCGCCGACCTCAACAACGTCTCCGAATCGCCGCATGCCGGTGCGGTGACCGCTGCCCTTTATCTGCAGGAATTTGTCGAGCCCGACATTCCCTGGGCGCATCTCGACGTGATGGCCTGGAACCCGCAGAGCCGGCCCGGCCGCCCTGAAGGGGCTGAGGCTACGGCGCTCCGTGCGCTCTACACGCACATCGCTCAAAGGTACGGTTAGCCGCTACACTCGGCTGTTGACGCGGTAGAAGGGCCGATCGAGCATGGTCTCGTGCCAGGTGCCGTACCACGCCTGGACATAGGGCTTGATCCTGGCGAGTAGGTCGGCGCGCGCCCGCTGTTCCGGGGTCAGGCCCTTGGCGCAGAACCGGCGAACCTCGCGATAAAGGGCGTCGACGTCGATTGTCTGTGGCCGGTGGTCTTCAACCACGATCCTGCCACCAACAACGACTGTCGCGACATCGGCGCCCATCGCGCGTTCGACAAAGGCCTCGGCAATGTCGAAGTCGGGGTCGATCCACGGGTCGCGCGTCACGCGGTCGAGATCGACGAGGATCGCGTCGCCCTTCATGCCGGGCAGCAGCGCGCCGACCTCGCCCGCAAAACCTGCCGCCTTGGCGCCGTTCAATGTTGCGATTTCCAGCGCCTCATAGGCACTCAGCGTCGAAGCTGTCAGTTCGAAGCTGTGGAGGCGATGCACTTTGTGCATCATCCGCAGCTCCATGACGGCGTCCTCGTCATCGTTGATCGTTTTGTCGTCGAGCCCCATCGCGACATTCACTCCCGCCGCGCGTAATGGCATGACCGGCGTGATGCCGTTGCGCATGTGGAAGTTGCAGCTCGGGTGGCTGGTGACTGAGACCTGCCGGCGGCCCATCAGCTCGATTTCGCCCTCGGTGACGTGAATGGCATGGCCATAGGCGACATTGCTCTCCACGAGTCCGAGATCGTCGAGCCAGGAGACGGTCGACTTGCCGTGCCGGCGTAGGCCATAGGCCTTCTGCACCGGCGACTGGAGCAGGTGCATATGGATCATCACGCCGCCGCGCGCCTCCGATTTGGCGCGCACCCGACGCAGAAATCCCTCACTCGCACCGTGCGCCCAGCACGGCGCCAGCAGGATCCGCGTATCGGCGTTGTTGTAAGTCACGTAAAGCTCATCGAACAGGCGGAAATAGTTGTCGGCGAACGCTTCCTTATCGAAGAAGACAAACGGGCGTGCCGCCTCGTTAAGATCGGGCGGCAAGGTCGCGACGAATTCCTCCCCGCCCATAGCGAGCTTACTCTCGTCGCGCACGCCCGGCGAAAAGGCCAGCCTGATGCCGGTCGAGAGGTACGTCTTGATCGCGACATGCGCGCGCCTCGCACCCTCGGGACCGTCGTCGTCAAAGCCGTTGTGGTGCAGCAAGGTGCAGCCGCTGCGCAGATGGCGCAGCGCACAGAGCGACGCGGTCAGCTCGGGC
>Ga0310916_10002465_pt1 | contig 11327 bp, 10 predicted proteins | sample GREbulkMGLF176_FD_203444 | JGI IMG/M metagenome (GOLD analysis project Ga0310916, IMG submission 203444) | Lab enrichment of tropical soil microbial communities from Luquillo Experimental Forest, Puerto Rico - GRE.bulkMG.LF176 | ecosystem: Environmental > Terrestrial > Soil > Tropical forest >...
TCGTCAGCGATCGCATCCACGCGGCGATGCTCGCCCAGTCGGACAAGTTCGGCAACTTCGCGCATGGATTCACCTATGCCGGCCACCCGGTGGCGGCCGCGGTCGCGCTCGAGGTGCAGAAGATCTATGCGGAGATCGACATCGTCGGCCGCGCCAAGCGCCTCGGCGCCGTGCTCCAGTCGGCGCTCGGCCGGCTCAAGGCGCATCCGCTCGTCGGCGACGTGCAGGGCGTGGGCCTCATCCTGGGCATGGAGCTGATGCGCGACGGCGAAGGGCGCATTCCCTTCGACGCCGCGCTCAATGTCGGTGCGCGGGTGGATGCCGCGGCGAGGCGCCACGGACTGATGCTGCGGGTGGTGGGCGACCGGCTGGTGTTCGCTCCGCCGCTGGTGATCGAAGCCGCCGAGATCGAAGACGTCAGCGAGCGACTCGAGCGCGCGCTGGATGACGTGGCCGATGATCTTAAGCGCGAAGGCGCGTTACGATAAGCGCTGACGCAGCGTGAAGGCGCGCCGGGATGGAAGGCGCCTTCCATTCAAACATAGCGCCATCCCTTGATGCCGCGCGCGATCGCCACCATCCGCGTCAGGAATACTCCCAAGATCGTGACGATCACAGCCAGCGTGATCTCATCGGGCTCCAGCCGCTCGCCCTCCCATTCCAGGAATAGCGCAAGCGCAAGCCCCCACACGGCCGCGATCTCGGGGTAGAGCTCCCCCCGCAAGGTTGCAGTCACGCGGTCATGACGGAACAGGTCTCGCATCAGGCCGCCGAATGAGGCGGTCAAGCCGGCCGCGATCGGACCCCATAGCCAGAGCGGCTGGGCTTTTGTGTCCAGCACGACCACCACGCCGACGACGGTAAAAGCGGCGAGCCCGATTGCGTCGAACACCTCGATCAATCGGGTGCCGAGATGCGCGCGCGATTGCAGCTGTTTGGTCAGCATACCGGATTGAAGGCGGGACATGACCTTGATCACGAGCATGCCGGCCAGCACCGTGGCGAACACGGTCAGCAGCGCCTCGGGATTCTGGACGATTCCCAAGGGATCACGCTGCAACAGCAGATCGCGCACGATGCCGCCGCCGACCGCCGGCAGCGTGGCAAGGACCAAAGCGCCGAACAACGTGTATTGACCCTCATAGGCAAGCACCACGCCGGAGAGGGCGAAAGCCACGATGCCGATGAAGGCGAGAATGCGGAACCACTGAGCATCGAGCGTCTGGTTGATCAGCACCGGCAAGGCGTACAAATCGCCGATGCGGCGAAGTTCACCGCTGCGCCGAAGCTCGTCGATCGCGTCATTGAGGCGCGCGAGCATCTGCGGTGTCTGCGTCGCGCGGCTCAACATGAAATGGATGTTGGTGGAGAAGCGCAGCGGATGTTCTTCGATACGCGCTCCTTCCTGCCGGCGCCAGGCCGTGGTGGCGGCAGCAATGCGGTCGGCGAGGAAGCCGTCGATGACGCCGGCCAGGAGATTTCGCAGGTTCTGAGCATCGTTGGAGACTGCAACGATCTGGTCCCTATGCGCCTCGTCTGCAATAAAGGCGTTGACGCGGTCATCGGCATACATGAACCCGGCAACGACCCCGAGGCGAAACTTCTGCTTTCCAAAGGTGTCGAGCATCTGCTCGATCGTATGGAAAGGGTATCGGCCGCTCGCCCCTCTTGGCAGGATCAGAACATCCGTCTCGGTTCGGTACGGTTTTGAGAAATATGCATATCGGCTGCGCGCCTCACTCGCCATCGCGCCGGCGGCGATGTCCGCCGTCCCGGCCGAGAGCACCGCCAGATGGTCCTCCCAAGCGATTTCTGGCAGGAGGATTTCCACGCTCATGATCCGCGCGAGCGCGCGCTCGATTTCCACGTCAAAGCCGGTCAGGATAGGAATGCCCCGCCTGTAATCGCGGTACTGATAAGGATCCCACGGATACCAGCCGCCGCGAAGGTGTGCCGGATCGGAAGCTCGGGCGGGCAAATCGGGATGCGGCGGCGCAGGGTCTTGCGCGGCCGCGCCGCCGGCCACCAAGAGCCATGCGAGGGAGACCGCTATCAACCGCCAACCCACCCGGTGGACTCTCCGCTTGTTGCGCATCGTCCTAATTCGTCGCCGCCACCGAATTCATAACCGCGCTCGTCTGCCGACTGAGGCGCGCTCACACGCCCCGGGGGGACATGGGGATGATATTGGCCCCAGGAGCCACGCGAGACTCGGCCCCCGCACGGGAAGCAAGCGACCTAGCCGAAGAACGAGTTCGACAAAGCTTTGAGAATGTCAACGATCGCAACTATGATGCGCGCTCGAAGGCGGTTGACCCTGACGTTCATCACCGCCTCGTCGGCGTCTACACCATGGGCGGCGCGGCGCGCAATGGTCATGCCGGGGCTGCATCGGCGTCGGGCCGCTTGAATTTCCGGAGGCGCACATGAAGTGGCGCGGGCTGGCAGTTCTTCTTCTTCTCTTGGCGTTGGTTCTGTCGCTGGCTTCGTGCGCCACGCAGACCGTTCCGAACGTACATCGGCCGCCTGGTTTCCTCATGGGTCTCCTCCACGGCTTCATCTCGTTGTTTTCCCTGATTGGAAGCCTCTTCTTCGACACCCGCATCTATGGCTTCCCCAACAGCGGGAGCGGGTACGATGTTGGATTCGTGCTTGGAGCCGCCGTCTTCTACGGCGGTATCGCCGGACTGGTCGCAGGACGATCGCGGGCGAAAGCGTCGGCCTGAAGCTCGCCCTTAAGGTGGAGTGTGAATGTCGCTCGGCGTGCTGTTCGGTAAACGCTCCATTGAGCCATCGACACGCCGCCGCGGATCGCGGAGGTCAAGAACAAGATGAAAGCAGCTTTCATTGAACGATACGGCGGGCCGGAGGTCTTGAAGTACGGCGATCTCCCCGACCCGACCGCCGCTCCGGGCGAGGTGGTGATCGATATCGTCGCTGCCAGCGTCAACGGCGCCGACTGGAAGGTGCGCGTCGGCGACTACAAGCAATCGAAATTTCCCTACGTCCTCGGGCGCGATTTTTCCGGCGTGATCGGCGCCGTCGGCGCGGGCGTTGAGGATCTGCGCCTCGGCGACGCCGTGTTCGGCGTTTGCGAGGCCGGGCAGGAGGGCGCCTACGCCGAGAAGATCGCGGTCAAGGCCGCGATCGTCGCCAAGAAGCCCAGCAGCCTGTCGCACGTTAACGCCGCCGCCTTGGCGCTCACCGGGCTCACGGCCTTGAGCGCGATCGAAGATACGCTGAAGCTCGAGCGCGGGGAGACGATCCTCATCCAAGGCGGGGCTGGCGGCGTCGCGAGCTTCGCCATTCAACTTGCCAAGCATATCGGCGCCCGCGTGATCACAACCACGAGTGCGGGGAACCGTGACTATGTGCGCAGCCTCGGAGCCGATGAAGTCATCGACTACAACACGCAAGATTTCACTCGCGTTGCGAAAAATTGCGACGCCGTCTTCGACACCGTCGGCGGGGAAGTGGCGCAGAAGTCCTTCGCGGTGCTCAAGCCGGGCGGCCGCGCGGCCTTCATCGCCTCCGGGGCGCAGGCACCCAAGCCCAACCGCGACGACGTCACGTCGCTGCGGCCCCCCGTCGGACGCGCCCGCCGCCATCTCGAGCGCATCGCCGAGCTGTTTGCGGCCGGCGCCATCCGCCCGCCCGAGATCAAGCTCTATCGGTTGTCCGAGGCCGCCGACGCCCATCGCCTGAGCGAGTCGCGCCACTTCAGGGGCAAGCTCGTGTTCCAGGTGCGTTGAGGGTTGGGCGGGAGTCGCAGCGTTGCTCAACCCGTCGGCGCGCTGGCCTCGCCGCTTGCCGTCTCAGCGGCTAGAGGACTTTCGCAGAGCGGTTCAAGCCTGAATTGATCGCACGATTGTTTCGAGAATTTGCAGCGCGTCGGAGGTTCCCTCCGACTCGCCCTTTTCGAAGTCTTGTCCGAGCTGGCCCATGGTATTGGTGACGTGCGCGAGGCAGAGAACCCGCGCGCCCGTGCTTTTGGCGAAAGCGTAGAGGGCGGCCGCCTCCATTTCCACCGCAAGCACGCCCTTGGATTGCGCCGCTTCGATCGCCGCGGCGGTTTCGCGAAACGGAGCGTCCGTCGTCCAACTAGAGCCGACGATCGCATGCAGGCATTTTGCCTTCAGCGCCGCGAGCGCCGTCGCCACCAGACGCGCATCGGCTTCGCTATAGTCCGACGGCGCCGCATAGTGATAGCTCGTCCCTTCATCGCGCAGCGCGCGATCGATGACGACGAAGTATGGGGGATTGCCGGCCGCGGTGATCTGGCCGGCGGAGGTGATGCTCAAGAGCAATCGGCAGCCGCATGCGAACAGCTGCTCCGCGACCAGAACGGCAAACGGCGCGCCGACCGCGCAGCCGACGATGCCGACGGTTTGCTCGGCGAGCACGAACGTGTCGAGCGTGGTGTGGTAGCAGGGCCAGCCCTCGAAAGGCCGCGCCGCGCCGGTTCGCCTCAGGTGGCGAACGATGTCTCCGTCAGGGTCCAGGATGCAGATCGACGGCACATCGACGGCGGCGAGACCCTTTTGCCGCCGCGCTTCGCGCAACAGCGCGGAAGGCCGGAACACCGACGTCGCTGAAGGGTTCTTATTATCGAGAATCGCGGGCATGACCGTGGCGAGGCGAAGGCTCGAACACTACAGCATAGTGATACGGCGGCACGTCGATCAAATATGCCAGGCTCGGACCGCCTGCTCCCACGAATTGACGGCCTGTTTCAGGCGATAGTCCGCTCTGGGTCCGCGCGGTTCGCCCGGTACCGTCGTTTCCTCGTCGGTCGGGAGGTACCGACGACGCGTCGGCCGCCGGCTCAGGCCTCAACGCTCGCAGAATTTCTAATCCGCAGGCCGCTTCGAATCCTGGTCCTGCATGAGCGGCGCGAGCTGGTCGAAGTACTTTAGCACCAGCGCGATGTTTTCCTTGAACCGAATGGGCTTTGCGGTCTTGAGCGACGCCTCGAGTTCCGCCAGGTCCTCCTTCTTTTCCGCCTCCGAGACGGATTTGTCGGCCTTGAGCGCCGCGATCTCATTCTTGATCTGTTCGGGCGGCTCGGTGAACTTCTTGGTCTGAGGATCGATGCCAGAGAAGATCATCGAGATATTCATCGACGCGTCGTCATATTCGTCGAGGCTCGCGAAGCCGTTCTTCTTGGCGATAGCCGCGGCCTGCGCCTCCACCTTCGGGTCCGGTTTGTCCGGATTGGCGTTCGCGTAGAGCTTTCCCATGTCCTTGGAGGCGGCCATGAAGCCCTGGATGTGCTTGTCGGTGAGCTTGATCTGTTTTGCCTCCTGCGCAGTGGCCGCGCCGAGATCAAACACAGCGAGAGCCAGCAGCGCCGAGAACGCACCCAGAAGCCCGCGACGCGTGCACGAGACCGCAAATCCGTTTCGAATGAGCGACATGGCATGACCTCCATCTCCATGCATCGCTTGCACCCTACAATTTTGGCCGCGGCATGACGACAACTGCACCGGTCCCAATCTTGATCCCAATGTTTACGCCGATGTTATGCGATAATCACCAAGGCGGCCTGCGATCCGGGTTCTCAGCAGAGCGCGCACAGTACATCGCGATCAAGGGTCCGACGCGCCGCGGCAAACTGTGCCGCGACATCGGGCATGCGGCGCGCGCTTCATTGATGACAGCGTTGGGACTTTCGCGAGAAAGGAAATTTGATGACCACCGAATTCGTGCCGCTGCTCGCGATCGGCTTTGTGGCACAATTGGTGGACGGCACGCTGGGCATGGCGTACGGCGTGCTGACCAACGCCGCGCTGCTGACCATGGGCCTGCCGCCGGCGCCCGCGAGCGCGCTGGTCCACACCGCCGAGGTTTTCACCACGGGTGCTTCGGCGGCGTCGCATATCTATCATCGCAATGTGGATTGGCGGATGGTGGCGCGCCTCGGCGTGACCGGCGTGCTGGGTGCGATCCTGGGCGCCTGGATTCTGTCGAATATCGAGATCGGCGCCGCACGCCGCATCGTCTACGCCTACCTGCTGGTGATGGGACTCTATATTCTCTGGCAATCGGCGCGGATCGCGCTCACGCCGCGAACGCCCGCCGGCTGGCTTGCGCCGCTGGGGCTGCTCGCAGGATTTCTCGACGCGAGCGGCGGCGGCGGCTGGGGACCGGTGACGACCTCCACGCTCATCGGCTCGGGGCATGCGCCGCGCCAGACCGTGGGCTCGGTCAACACCACCGAGTTCTTCGTGACCGTTGCGGCGGCCGCCACATTCCTTGCCGAGCTCGGCGCCTCACCGCTGGCGAATCTCATTCCCCTCGTGCTCGGCGGCGTGCTGGCGGCGCCGATCGGCGGATTGGCGGTCAAGCACGTGCCGGCGCGGGCATTGATGATCGCGGTGGGCACGCTGATCGTGACGCTCTCCGTATTCCAGCTCTTGCGCGCCTTCGGCTTGATCTAAGTCGTGGACATGGCTGACCTTGCGCAAGCGCGGCCTTCGCTTTGGCACGGGCTTTTGTCTTGCATGCCGAGACCCGATCGGCTCTGATGCGGCCCATGCGCGCCATACTGACCATTGCTTGCGCCAGCGTTGCTTTTGCCGCCGGCGCCCAAGCCCAGGACGCCCTCAAGTCTTGCCGTCAGATCAAGGACGATGGCGAGCGACTGAAATGTTACGATCGCCTTGATACATCCTCCACGAGCCGAACGGCCAGGCCGGCGGAGAGCAAACCCGGCGCCGGCACGGCGTGGATCGTCAACGATGAAAAATCCCCGCTCGACGACAGCCCCCTGGTCTCGGCGGCGCTGGAGTCGGCCGACGGCAAGGCCCATCTGCTGATGCGCTGCAAAGACCGCAAGACCGAGCTCGCGGTCAGCATCAGGGGATTTATCAAATGCGGTACAGACATACCCGTCACCTACCGCATCGATCAGGCCCAAGCCACGGAAACGTCATGGCACGCGCATTCGAGCTGCTACCTTGCCGTCGCCCCGTCGCCGATTCCGCTCATTCGCGCGTTCGCGGATCAGGGCAAAGTTTATTTCCGCATGTTCGATCATCACAACGCCCCGTACGACGCATTATTCAATCTCGGCAAGGTTTCCGAGATCCGTTCCCGCCTGGCGGAGGCCTGCGACTGGGAGGGCACGGCTAAAGCAACGGAGAGCCCCGCCTCGAGGCCGCCCGCACCCGCCGCCTCGCCCAGCGCGCCCAAACGCTAACGGCAAACCGGCGAAGCCGCGTCAGGAAGCGTAGCCTTAAGCGACGAACGCGGCCCTGCCGAAGTTGACGCGCGCAATCGAGCCCGCGATCGCGGTCGGCGCATCGGCGGTGCGTGGCGAGTAGGCAGAACCATGAACGACGACCTCAAATTCCAACTGCGGTTGACGTTGCGCGACGAATTCGCCGAAGTGGCGCGCAACGATCCGGCGGATCCGTCGATTTCTGCGCTGGCGAATATTTTGCGCCGGCACGATGCCGTCATGAAATGCCAGTTCGACGCTTTCGCCGATTACGTCAGCGAGGCCGAGGCCAACGGCGTCGAAAATTACCACCTTTACGAATGGACCAAAAAGACGATCGAGGATCCGGCCAAGAAGGCAAAATACGTGAAGTCGTTTACGCTTTATGTCGGGGGTGAGGAGGTTTACGAGAAGGACAAAGCGGATGCGCTCGAGGCCGAATTGAAGCCCCTGGTCGGGGGCCCCATCGTCGCGAAGATGTTCAAATACGATACCGATCCGGCCCACAACCCGCAGCCACCGCACCGGGGCTAGATCAAAACCATCAATCGTTTGCCTCACGGGTAAACGGCGAGCGAAAAAACGATTGCATGACCGTTTCAGAGAAAAGGCGCTGGCTCATCCTGCTCGTGGTGTCCAGCGCCTTGTTTCTCATCGTCATCGACATGACGGTGCTCTATACGGCGCTGCCCAGCTTGGCCCGTGATCTCGGCACCGGCGCTTCCGAGAAGCTCTGGATCATCAACGCCTATGCGCTGGTGGTGGCGGGCCTCTTGCCCGGCCTCGGCACGCTGGGAGATCGCGTCGGCCACAAACGAATGTTCATCGCCGGGCTGTGCGTGTTTGGCGTCGCCTCGCTGGTCGCCGCCTATTCGCCGTCGCCCACGATCCTGATCGGCGCACGCGCGCTACTTGCCGTCGGCGCGGCGATGATGATGCCGGCCACCTTGTCGATCATCCGCCTGACCTTCAACGACGAGAAGGAACGCGCGCTGGCCATCGGCATCTGGGGCGCGGTGGCGTCGGGCGGAGCGGCGGTGGGGCCGCTCGTCGGCGGCGTTCTCCTGGAATACTTCTGGTGGGGCTCGGTTTTCCTCATCAACGTTCCCGTCGTCCTCGTCGCGCTCGTCGCTGCCGGCGTTTTCATTCCCCGCAGCAAAGGCAACCGCGAGGTGGGATGGGACCCGGTGGGCTCGCTGCAGATCCTGGTGGGGCTGGTCGGTCTCGCCTACGCGATCGAGGAGCTCGCGAAGGAGACGCCCTCCTTCTTGGCGGCAGGGGCGGCGGCGGTGATCGGCGCCCTGGCGCTGGCAATCTTCGTGCGCCGCCAGCGCCGAAGCGCGGCTCCCATGTTCGATCTCACGCTGTTCGAGAACCGGGAGTTCGCCCTCGGCGTCGTGGTCGCGCTGGTGTCGTCGTTCAGCGTTGTCGGCCTCGAGCTCGTGCTGAGCCAGCGGCTGCAACTCGTGCTCGGCTATTCGCCGCTGCAGGCGGCGCTGTTCGTGCTGCCGGGGTCGCTGCTCGCCTTCATCGGCGGGCCGCTCGCCGGCTGGTCGGCGCCCAGATACGGCACAGGCCAAGTGATGGCGGCAGCGCTCCTCTTGGGCGGCCTGGCGGTGGCGGGCCTGTTTCTTGCCGCCGACGCCGGCCCCACGCCGCAGCTCCTCAGCCTGTCGGTCTTCGGGTTGGGATTGGGGGCGTCGATCGCGGTGGCCTCGAACGCCATCATGAGCCGCGCCCCGGCGGAGCGGGCGGGCATGGCCGCCTCGGTCGAGGAGGTTGCGTTCGAACTCGGCGGCGCCATCGGCATCACCATACTCGGCAGCCTCTTGGCCGGCGTGTATGCGGCGGCCCTGGTGCTGCCGGCGGGGCTTCCCCCGTCGGTGCGGGAAGGAATCGACCAGGCGTTGCGGGTGGCCGAGACCCTGCCGGCCGAAGCCGGCCACCTGTTGACCGAGGCCGTGTTCGCCGCCTTCGATGCCGCCTACCTGAGCGCTCTCGCCCTCGACGCCCTCCTTCTCGTCGCCGGCGCCGTCATGGCGTGGCGCGCGCGGGCGGCGCACCGAGCGTAGGTGCGCAGGGCCGCGGCGTCGAAGACGTGCACGCGCCGTCGCTTTTTATTTGAGGCCCGCGATGCGAAACGCTTCTACTCGGCTCGACAGCGAACAGCATCGTGGCCCGGCGCGGGCGCAACTCGACTGCGCCGCTCCAATCTTGTCGGAACGGCTTTCATGTCGTCCACGCTGCGCGCCATCAGCGCGCACGTGGCCGTCGTATAATCTAGTGGGCTTGTCTTTTAATGCGCTTGTTCATTACGTCGGCGGCGATCGAGCGCTGACATCCCCGGCAGCGGATCACCGAAAAACCAAGCCGTCAGATCGCGAGGCTCGAGCTCGGCCCGGCGATCGCGATCCGCCAATGCCAAAGGGCACGGCCGAACGCTCGGTGAGAGCATGAGCTGAGCGGGCTCGCAGTCGCGAGCCGCTTCATTGAGGACCTTGGCCATTGTAATTTCCCCCGTACGGCCTCCCCTATGCCGCAGCCCTAGAGCACGCGAGCACCTTGGCCAAACAGTGACGGCGGACGGTCCGAATTGGGACCAAATATGGGTGATTGCTATGGCGAACGCCTCGGCGCCGACGGCCGCGTCGGCGCAGATTCGGCGGGCGAGAGCGTATAGGTGAGCCACACGTTCCAGCCTTCCGGCCGATTCGCCGCGGCGAACTCCTTATAGGCTTTGACGTTCACGTTTCCCTCGAGCTCCCCCATGGAGATGGTATAGCCGAGCTGCGCGCCGGCGCCCGCAACGCGCGACTGGAAGCAACCGACGCGGTCTCCCGACCCACCGTCGCAGCTCGGCTGATTGTAGAGGTAGCCAACCAACCCGATCTGGAGCTGCTTGGTCAGGAACCGCGACGCTCCCCAATCCAAATGGAGATCGACGCCACTCTGATAGTGAGTGTCGGGATTGACGAAGTTGTAGGTCACTCCTCCCACCGCCGAAAATTCATACTCGCTCTGCTCGTTGAAATGGGTGTAGCCGACGCCGCCGTCCAACGCGCCGTGTCCGATGCCGATGTTCGAGAGGCGGGCCGGATCGTAGGCGCCGAGCGGAACGTTGCCCGTCACGTAGGTCATCACGTTGTGAAGACCGGCATTCCAGCGCACCGAGGCCTGCGGCGCGAAGTCCCCGAAACCGCTGACAGTATCGCTGATCGTGTCGAACCGCGACTCAGTGGTCGCGAACGATCCGACCCGCGGCGCGGTCGTGATCAGCGCGTCGGTCGACGTCCGCTTGCGGCCATAGACCGCCGCCACGGCGACGGCGGCCTGACCGCCGAGAACCGGTGTCGCGAACGTGTACGAGGGAGCGATCGTCGCAAGATCTTCAGGCTGCACCGAGACTGCGCTCACGTTTTCATCGACCGCGCCCGTGACTCGTCCAATCCTGATCAAACGGGCACGCGCGACCGAGCTGCCGGCCGACGTCGAGGTGTGGTAATAGGTCGAGGCCAGGGAGAAGCCGGGCTGCGAGGGAGTGGCGGCGAGGCTCCCGAAGGATCCAGGGGTCCAGAAGCTCTCGCCGACTTCATCGGCGGACGCAAGCTGCGGAGCGAGCGCAAGCGCGGCGGCTACGGCCCCGCCTACCAACGAGTGTGGGCAAAAGCTGTGCCGCGCAGCCGATCCGCTCGTCCCCATTTTGCCCCCGAAGGCCCTCGCGGCAGTCACTCGGTCAACCGCCGTCTGCGCATGCTTACTATACGAAGAGCCGTGCGCGCGGGCGCGGCCATCGAACCCGATGCCCGGGGTCTACCCGAAAAATATCGGCGATTGTTGCCCGTGCGAAACAGTCCGACCCCAACGCAGACGCCGGGCCGGTCCTGCGTTCGGTCCCGTTGTGGCCGCCTTGGGAACGTCGCACAATCGGCTGCTCAAGGTGGCGTCGCTGAACGCCCCGCAGCCGAGGGAGGATCGACCCATGCCGACTCGACGCAGCTTTGTCGCCAGCGGCCTCGGCGCCGGCGCGGTGCTGGCGGCGCAAGGTCCGCGCGAGGCGGGCGGGCAGGGCGCCCGGCGCTTGATCGTCGATGCGCAGGTCCATCTG
>Ga0310916_10002471_pt1 | contig 11305 bp, 13 predicted proteins | sample GREbulkMGLF176_FD_203444 | JGI IMG/M metagenome (GOLD analysis project Ga0310916, IMG submission 203444) | Lab enrichment of tropical soil microbial communities from Luquillo Experimental Forest, Puerto Rico - GRE.bulkMG.LF176 | ecosystem: Environmental > Terrestrial > Soil > Tropical forest >...
GATCAAAGATAACCCACCGCTGATCTTTCATCCAACCGCTAAGGAAGCGCCAGGCATGAAGACTCAGTTCAGCGAGCAGTTCGCGCAGTACCGTGATTCAATAGTTGCGAGCGTCCGTCCGCTGTTCGACCGCTTCCATTTATGTGATCTGGCGATCAAGGTCGTGGGTGTGGGCAGCGTCGGTACGCGATGCTCAATTGCCTTGTTCATAGCCGGGGACGACGATCCTCTTTTCCTGCAGGTCAAAGAGGCAAGAGCCTCAGTCCTTGAGCCTTACGCAGGAAAGAGCGTGTATTCAAACCACGGCGAGCGCGTCATCGTTGGCCAGCGCATGATCCAATCGGCCAGCGACCTGTTCCTCGGCTGGACACGTGCCAAAGGCGGTTTCGACGTGTACATACGCCAGCTTCGCGATATGAAAATGTCGGCCCTCGTCGAAGGGTGGGACTTCGACACGTTGCGGATGTATACGAAAGTTTGCGCATGGTCGCTGGCGCAGGCGCACGCGCGAACGGGCGATGCCGCCATGATCTCCGGCTACATGGGCTCCGGCAGGACCTTCGACGACGCGATCTGCGAATTCGCGGTGGATTATGCGGATCAGACCATCGGCGATCACAAGGCGTTCGCCAAGGCGATCAGAGATGGACGAATCCAGGCGATCACCGACCAATAATCGTCCTGCGAATGAATATGGGCTTCGTCCATTGGGACAAAAGTCCCTGACCTGCGGCTCGAAATCCCCGCGGCCGCCGAGCGGCGCGGCTATGTCGGCTACCGGAATTCATCCGATCCAGGTTCGGCCGCATGATTAAGCGGTGCGTCAGGGTCGCATCAAGGCCGTGATGGACGCCTAAAGCATGACTCTGGCTTAGGGGGCCGCAAATGACTGAGCTACTGCTTGCGTTGGGCCTGGTCGCCGGAGTTGTCGTCGCCCACACGCTTGGTTACTGGCTGGGTTCACTGACCCGCTCGGCTGATCAACCTTTCGACGAGCAAGTAGCCCTGGTTCGGACATCCACGGCCGCTCTGGTTGCGTTCTTAATCGGCTTTGCATTTTCCGGGGCAGCATCGCGCTTTATCGAGCAGCTAGATATCATTGTGAAGGAGGCGAATGCACTCGGCACCGCCTACTTGAGAGCCGATACCATCGCCGAACCTCAACGCGGCGAATTGAAGGCAGCGCTGAGAGAGTACACTGCTGACCGGGTCCGATTGCTGAGTGGCGAAGAACGCGATCAGATGGAGCCCTTGCTCGCCAAGGTAAGTGGCTTGCACGAGCGAATGTGGACATCGGCGATCAAGGCGACTCAGGGCAACGCTGAATTGATGCAGGTAGTTCTGCCGCCGATCAACGAGGTCATCGATCTGCATTCGACGCACCTCGCTATGGCGAGAAGACACCTGCCCCTTCCGATCATGGCGGCGCTTTTGGGGACGGCGGCAATCGGCGTTGGCCTGCTAGGCTTTGGCAATGGTCGTGTGGGCCGCCGGTTTACTCTGCTCGACTCTGTTTACGGGATCGTTCTTACGGCTGCCCTGTGGATGACGATCGCTGGACTATCCGGGGCTCGGCATTATTAGGGTGCCCAATCGCACTGTCGTGGAAACCTTGGCTGCTATGCATTGAGTAAGCAGACTGTGCTTTGCGCTCAGCGGCGAGGAGAAGAAGGCGCGCGAGGCTGGCAGCGATGATTATGTTCCGAAGCCCTTCAGCCCCGTCAGCTACTGGCGAAAATCCGGCAATACTTGTCGTAAGCTCGGTGCAGATTGCTGCAGTGCATGAGTCCGCTTTTGGCACAAAGCGGACATGCCGGTCGCAGTGACGAATGTCTGCTTTTGGAGGTAAAGCGGACATCAAACGCGACAGTAACCTAGCTGCTGACGTTGGATGCCATGCACCGCCACGCGGCGTGAGAATGCCGCGCTCGTTCAGTTGAGAGGCGATAGTCCGCACGCTGGTGAACCCCTGCGACCGCAGGTTATCCACGATGGCCCGAAGGTTCTCCGCACGGTGCTCTGCATTCGCCTTCACGGCGGCGGCCACGGCTTGCTTGTTGCCGACCTGCTTCCCTCGGAGCGCTCGTGCCCCGTTTGGATTCCCAAGCTTCAATCACTGCGCTTGCCGCTCTCGGCTTCCACGTACTCTGCTATGAGCGTGCAAGGGCCACCGTTGAGATAGTTCTCGACAGCCAAGCGCCGGCTTTTCTAGCAAAACGGGCGGCTTGTGTGCCAAAAGCAGACATTCTGACCGGCATCGCCGCACCAGTCAGACCAAGTCGAGGGCCACCTCGAAGAGAAACGGCCCGCGAGAGTTGCGAAGTTAATCGTCGCATCAGTCTCGCCGGTTTCGATTGCAACTGCGTGTGCTCCCGATACTACTTAATTCACTAGCTCATTCTTGCCTGAAGATCGGCAACCATCTTCGAAACCCTTCTCAATCTTGCCTCTTCCTTGTTCAGTAGCGTTTGAACTTTTTCAATAAGCCTCTGGTCTTCCGCATCTATCCTCTTCTCCGCGAGAGCAACGCGGTTGGATAGTTGTTCCAACTTGTGCACATACCACTTTAATTGAATCTCCCGCCAGATAACTTTGGGACCGGGAAACTTCATAGAGGAATAGGCAGAAGCCAGAACAATGATGAAACCAATATACAAGCTAAAGTGATCGAGCAGGGCTGCAAGCGAAAAGGGCAAGGTGCGATAGAAATACGGGAGCCCATTTTTCAAAACTGATTCGGCATGATCGTTTACGGCGATGGATGGCTCGTGGATTGACAGCAATTCCCCCGGCTGAGAGACCAGGGTGGCACTTTGAAAATGGGTCTTAATGAACTGAGCGATGACCGTAACAATTGCGGGCTTTAAATCCTTCTTGACAATCAGGGTCACCGGAATTGCTACGAGCCGGATGTTTTGGCTCGGTACGTTCCTAAGGTAGTCAAAGCCCCCCTCATAAATCGTGACGTGGCGGACAAATCCGAGGTTGCTGGCCAGTGCTTCCGCTTGTGGCAAACTCAATATGCGCAGTTTTGGATTGAGAGCTAATTCTTGAATCAGTTTGTTGCCCGGAGGCAGCAAGAAAAACGCCGCATCCACAGAATCCGTTCTTATTGCTTCGCTTGATTCACTCAAGGTAATGGGCAGGAACGTTGTATTTTGGGAGTTGACTCCGTACTCGCCAAGGATGCGCTCCGCCATCACCCTTGTTCCGGATGCCGGAGGGCTTACAGCCAACCTTAGCCCTTTGAGGTCTTGCAAATTCTTGATGTCGAGTGATGCCAAATAAAAAATGAACAACGGCTCCAGGGCAATCGTTCCTATCGCCGTAACCTCAGGATATTTTCGATCGCCCGTGTCCTGGGCTGCGAACCCGATATCGGCCGAAGACTTCTCGTCATTGACGTCCTCGATGATTTTGAGGGTGTCTTCCCGATGAATTATGTTTGAGGGAATGTCGTACCGATGCAATTCATCTTGGAGCAGATTTGCAGTCGTGTGAAAGAAGCCACCTTTGGGGCCTGCTTCGATCACGATGGTCGACCGAAGGGATTGCGACCAAAAATACCATGCGGCAACCGCGATGAAAGCGCACGCGGCCAGGTAGCCCACAGCGCTAAATCGCAGAAGGGATTCTGATATTTTCCTTTTGTGGTCTATTCGGTCCATTGACCAACTTCTACCAAACCCAGACATTCACAACGAGAAAGTTGACCCGCGCAGGTCGCGGAAGGTGCAGCGGGAAACCAATCAAAAAGATAAGTCAAAAAGATATGTGTGGTCGTGAGTTGCGCGCGTGGCCCCGGACAAGGGGTGTCGGGATGGCATAGATCCTCCGTTGCTGGTCGGTCGTCACAATACGCAGCACCCGACACGGCAACGTGGATCGTACACGGGGCCGTTATCAGGCCCCTTCGCCCTGGCGGTTGATGTTAAACTGCCGACCGGACCTCTTTTCTTTGATCCAGCTCAAATTGATTTATGACAGTGGAACTCGGCACGCGCTGCCGTCATCCCTTCGGTGAAAGTCACCTGGGGCGCGACCGTGCGTATGGTCTTGTATAAGTCTCCAGTCTCGCCATCCATCGTTCGCCGCCCGTTTCTATGCAGCCGATCACCTCAGCAGGCGAGCGGTTTTACTCGACATTTTTGAAACCGCGTGCGGGGGCATTCCTGGCAAAACGAGCGGCAATAGGGGACCCGTTAAGCAAGTGTCTTCTGCGCGCGCTGTCTCAGTGGACGTCACGATTGCAAACGCGACAGTAGCCGGGCGGCAGACGTTGGATGCCACGCGCCACCACGCGGGGTCAGGATGCCCCGCTCGTTGAGTTGAGTGGAGATAGCACGCACGCTGGTGAACCCTTGGGACCGCAGGTCATCCACAATGGTCCGCGAGGGTAGGCTCTCAGTGAGTTGTGGGCTTAGCGACCTGTAGACGGCCCTTTCGATGCCAGCAGTATTCTGGTTGATGCGATGGGGCACACGCCGTCGTGCGCGACTGTCAAGACATTCCCATCGATAACAACCACGCCCCTCCCGCGATGAGAACCATGCCAGCAATGAGAGCGATCTGGCGTCCGAATGGAGCGACCTTCTCCAGAAGAATGAGTAGCGCGAGAAGGACGATCCAAAGCACGTTCATCACGCCGCCCGCCAGCAACAGCGCCATCAGTGCCCAGCAGCAACCGACACAATACGCGCCATGACGAACCCCGAGCATTAGGGAACCCCTCGCGTCACCGCGAAAGCCGCCTTGCCACATCAGGAACGCAAACGGCTTCTGGCATTGAGTAAGGCATACGTCCTTGAGCTTGGTCCACTGATAGCTGCCCGCCGCTACGAACAAGAAACCTCCGACCACGGTGCTCGTGGTTGCCATTTCAAACGCCCATTGCACGAGCGTGGCGAACAGTGCGAAAGCGATCCAGACAAGGAAATAGCCAGCAGCGAACCAAACAGTTGCAGCGATTGGCCTGCCATGCGCCTGAGTTTGTCGGCCAAGACGGGCGTACATGAGAACCATCGGTGCCGCCGAAGGCGTCATCATGCCAATCATCATCACGGTCCACATGGCAAAGACGAACGCGAACTCCATCGCTCGCCAGGGCATGTCAGCCGGCATCATCTGTCCCATGCCGGACGGAATCATTCGAAAGCCGGTCATGCCGCCCATGCTCATGTCGGCCGAGAGCCACAGCAAGTAGCTCCACGCCAATCCGGTCAATAAGGCGAGTGCGAGGATGACAATTATGCGGTCGCGCCGGAGCACGGCTCTGTCGGCGGGCACAAATACACCAATCAGGCAACTGAACTTCGCATCACGAAGTTTTTGCGTGATACGGGTTGCGATCTGATTGACATCCTCGCTGATTTCGCGGTGTGACATGCAACGTCCGTGGGGCGGATTTGCATCGAATTGGCCTAGCGGATGCATGGCTCCACGAAACCTCGTGACAGAAAAATGCTACGACAGCGCATCTTCGAGCGAACGCACCCGTTGCCATAATTGCTCGACGACACTTCGCCATTTCTCGGGTGAGGCTTCGAGGGTGGGGTCGATTTCCGCAAAGGGAATTTCGAATATTCTTCCCAGCGGTTGCTCATGGACCTCCAAAGACCAGCAGCGAGTTTGCGACTCCCGGTGTCTCATCAATTCACGTACGACATCGCAAGCATAACGATATGCAAGCTTGGGATTCGGAAGGCTAACACCTTCGTCGTCGGCGGACACGTTCTCGTCCGACCTCAATTTGAAGCTATAGATCGGCACTTCTCCCCTCACACTTTCACGAAATTGATTCATGTGCCGTCGATGAAATTACCTATGGGTTCCGCGCTCGATTGATTTCACCTATGTGACTTGTGTTGCACCGCGAATGATCTCCATCGCGCAAGCATCGGTATCGTCCGCCACATCACCAAGACGATCAGCACGCTAAGTGCGGAATAATCATATATGGTCATGGCAACCCCCTATCGACGGCCATAAATAGACCAACCTGATTCAGTCACAGCGGGATGAGCCAAGTGTGCGGGTGTGACCCGACGTTCAGAAGAGTCACAGCTGGCGCGTCAGCAATCGCGACGCGAGCCCAGGGTTCATTCGATGAAATTCCGGTGGCAATACTCATAATCGGCGCCCCGACATCTTTGCCTTGTGTCGAGGAGCGTAGAAATCCCAATCCACATGCTGTATTGCACTTTAGGACGAATTGACTATCTGAAATTTTAAGTCTTATACGCCGGTATAGGAGTACCGAGGCTACGCCAGCATGCGCAGCAAAGACGCGCCGAAGGGCTTAGTTTGAGTAGACCCCAAACGTGCTCTGATCAGCAGATGCGAATTAGTGCTCTGTGGACCTGACGCCCGAACCCCTAAGGGCTTCATCAATGCATTTGATTAGACATTCGTCATCAAAGGGCTTGCCCAGAAAGCCGAAGGCCCCAGCATCCATTACCCGCTTCTGGACCCTTTCATCGAAATAGGCTGTCATAAAAATTATCGGTGTGCGTAAGCCGTCAGCGATAAGCCGATCCTGCAAATCCGTTCCGGTCATGCCTGGCATCTGCACATCAGCGATCACGCACGCAGAACCTCGAAGATAATCGGACCGAAGATAATCCTCAGCTGAGGAAAATGCGGCAGCGCTGTAACCCAGAGAGCGAACAAGATTCCTCACTGCGTCTAGCATAAACTCGTCGTCGTCGATTATTGAGATCATAGCCGTCTTTGACAAATTCTTTATCCTTGGAGGTGGTATCCCAGAATTTTATTCAGCGCGCCATTGAACGTGTGTAAAATTCCTACACTCGCAAAGTGCCGAGAATTATACTTACTTGGAAGAAATATACTTAGGTATAGATCGTCAAGATTTTGGAGGCCGGACGCCTAATGCGTCAGCCATCCGAACCAAATCAGCCAGTGACTTTGCGCCCATCTTTCGCATCACACTAGCGCGATGGACTTTCACGGTGATCTCGCTGAGCTCAGTCTCAGCAGCGATCTGCTTGTTCATGAGACCGGACGCTACGTAGGCCAAGATTTGTTGCTCCCGGGGGGTTAATGAATCAAAGCTACTTCTCAATTGGGAAGTATCGCCAATGCCTTTGCGTCGTTGGCGATCCTTTTCGAGAGCGCTATGGACCGCGTCTAGCATGCTCTGGTCATGGAAAGGCTTGGGCAAAAACTCCACAGCGCCCGCCTTCATAGCGCGCACAGTCATCGGTATGTCGCCGTGAGCAGACATAAAAACGATGGGCATGCCAATGTTTTTCCTAATCAGTTCAGATTGAAAATCGAGTCCGCTTACCCCCGGCAACCTGACGTCCAGCACAAGGCAAGACGGAGCATCCGGCAGATTGCTTTTCAGAAAATCCACCGCAGAGGCGAACGCTTTAACCTGCAAACCGACTGATCGTAATAGATTGGACAGACCGTCGCGCAAGTCCTCGTCATCATCAATTACAAAGACAACTGCTTGTTCTTCGGCGCGGTTACTCATGCGGCACTCGGCAGCTCGACGTAAAAAACCGACCCGTGCGGCGCTTCAGATGAGGCCCGGATGTGTCCTCCGTGGGCCTCAACAATCGAGCGACAAATAGACAAGCCCATCCCCATGCCGCCCTGCTTCGTAGTGAAGAACGTGTTGAAGATTTGTTCTATTTTGTCGGCATCAATTCCCGAACCAGAATCCGCAACGGTAATCAATACTTCCCCATTCTTACCTATTTCAGTCTTCACTCCCAGCACATTGCGGCCCGACGACGCATTCATCGCCTCAATGGCATTCATGATCAGATTTAAAAATACCTGTTCCAGTTGAACCCGGTCCCCCAATACATATGGTGCCGGTTCATCCGAAAGTGCGGTCTGGAGCATGATGCCATTTTTCTGCATTTCATGATGCGTAAGCCCAAGAACACTTCTAATTATGCCGTTTACACCCACGCGCTTGTGTGGGTTGGCATCCTTTTTAAACATTGCGCGAAGATTTTCGACGATTCGACTGGCACGGTGGCCCGAATTAACGATTTTTTGCAATGCAGCGCGCGCTTCATCAACATCGGGTGTACTTCGCCCGAGCCAACGGAGGGCCGCGTTGCCTTGCGAGACCATCGCCGCGAGAGGTTGCTTGACCTCATGCGCAATGGCGGCTGACAACTCGCCGGCCGTCACCAGTCGCGCGACGCGCGCGCGTTCGGCTTGCTCGAGCCTTTCTCGATCGCGCGCGGATGCTAGTTCGGCAAGCATTTCGTCGAAGCCGGAGGCAAGCCTTCCGATCTCGTTGGTGGTGCTATCGTGAATACGAACATCATAATTTTTTGTCTCGCGCACTGTCGACACGACATTTTCAAGCCGCTCCAACGGCCGCACGATGTGGCGATACGTCATGACGGCTATGACGATGCTGAGGCCCACCAGCACGCCAGTTATGGCCAGGCTTAGACTCATCTTTGTGAGCAACATATCAATGCGCAACTGAAGTAGCCGATCGAGCTGAGACTGCGACATTGTCCAAGCTGTATTTGCCGAACTCACAACCGCTTCGTATTCGCGTTCAAGTGCGGCATTATTGGTTTCGGTAGCGCCACCATCGACGCCACTGGCCTTTAGTCTGCCAACGAAGGTGTCAGTAGACGAAAATAAGGCGGCGTAGATCGAATCGACAGCTCGCTTCAAACTGCCATCGGCGTTTCCACGATATGCCGCTGTCAGTTTGTTCTTAATTTCGCCAGTAGCGGACTCAATCAGCCCATCAAGGACAAGACCATGTGCGTTAGTTTCGTTGGACGGAGTTGCGACGCCAGCAGCTCCGCTTGTTACCATGCGCAGTTCACCTAAACGGCCAAGCAATTTCGGCAACTGCTCGACAAGAATGTTTTGCAGGTAATAAGTATCGAGATCCGTATCCAGCGTGAGGTTTGAGTCGTCGCCGATGCGCGAGGCAAGTTGCTGCATTTTGGCAAGTAGGTCTATTGCGTTCGCCGAGCCATCAACCGAAGTGTCCGAGGCTAGACGTGAGAGTGCGCCTGAAAGGTCTTGAACGACTTCGCGGGTGTGCAATGCAGGGGCGGCATCGGATTGCGCCGTTGTGAGCGCTTCCACCATCTTATGCGCAGACGGGTCCGGCTCTGGCGCCAAAGGGTTGAACGGCCTGCCAGTCAGAACGGTGTCGTAGACTGAGCGCAGAGTCTCCAGGAATTTGCTGCCAATGAGCTCCTTGCGCGCAAAGGCGATCGCAATCTGCTTTTCGGCCACCAGACTATAGGTGGTCGCTGCGATGGAAATAATGAACATTGCGCACAGGAGAGTGAGCTTAGTGCTGGTGCGCAAATTCCTGAACATGGGCTCCTCTCACTAGCAGGCTAAGCCACCATCTGTGAGGTGTGCTAGTCGTTTAGCTTCAATATGCACGCTTCTGGCCGATAGCCGATCATAAGGCTTCGCAATGCGATTATAGAAAAGACTAGATCGAAGCACGCTTGGTCTCAATCGTGCTTCCTTCGGTTGCTCACCCGCGGCGACTGCTGGACGGCCGGATTGGTTTATGAGGACCAGCCGCAATCGGATTTTGAAAAACCCTCAGCTTGGAAATCGCAGCTTGACCGCCGCGGCTAGGCACTCAATCAGCGATCCTTCGTCGAATGGCTTGCTCAGGAAGCCGATCGCTCCGCCATCTCGCGCACGGTTTCGATGTCGTTCATTCGGAAAGGCGGTGATTAGAATTACCGGCGTGCAATATCCCTGTGATCGCAGCGTTTCCTGTAACTCAAGGCCACTTAATCCGGACATTTGCAAGTCCGTGACCACGCACGCTGTTTCCGCAATCACTCCAGATTCGAGAAAATCCTCGGCCGAGCTGAAAGTAACGGCTCGGTATCCCAATGACTCGATGAGCTCCCGTATGCCATCCCGGGCAAGCGCGTCGTCATCAATAATCGAGATCAACCTGTATCCAGACATCCTTAAGTCGCGCAACGTTCGACGATCATCCGATCAAGCTCCGATTAAGTGATCAAAAAAACAGGGGCCTACCTCAAACTTATCTTTCTGATACGTCACACCCTGTGGCCATCTGTACTTCCGGTGCTTCTCCTCGCCAGATCGGTCACTTTTAGATGCATGGAAGCCGTCGAGTTCAGAGGCGGCATTGAGCCAGACTTGCGCGAGTCCCAGGTAGGAAGCGCGAATTTCGTTCGTTCGCGCCTCGCGCGCCCATTTAAAACACTCGTCGGCCATCGTGCGGTACTCTGCGGCCGTTTTCATAGAACTGCTTCCGGCCTCCCGGCGAAGGCAAGGCGAGAAATCATTCAATAAATCTTGAGAAGGCTAGGACGATGATGGTTGTCCACGCCACTGTCCTTTAGAGGCTCAAAACTACCCAGAGGTGAGCTAATAATCCAATGGATGTAGCAGCCGCGCGGCTTTACTCGACTTTTTTGAAACGGGTGCCGGGGGCATTTCTGGAAACACGAACTGCAATAGGGGACCCGTTACGCAAGCGTGGTGTCTGTCACGCTTGCAGCCGTGCATGTTCAAATACCGCCATGAGTGAAATGAACTACAACATGTGAGTCAAAATGACTCAGCGACAGCGCCGAGCTTCCGTGGTGTGGAATATCCGAAGAAGGGCTGTTGTTCGGACAGTCGTGCCGCGGGGGAAGGCCAAACACGTGACAAAATCAAACTTGAAGCTGGTCACGCCGAGCGCCGTAAATCGAACAGTCACGCCCAAACGCCTTCCCAATGAAGACCTACGAACACGTGAGTACCTGATGGAAGCCGAGGTCGAGCGTTTGATGACAGCAGCGCGGAAGAACCGCTGGGGTCACCGGGATGTGACCATGATCCTCGTGGCCTACAGGCACGGCCTGCGTGCGTCCGAGCTGGTGGACCTGCGGTGGGATCAGGTCGACTTCAGGACCGGCACGCTGCACGTCCGCAGGGTCAAGCAGGGCACCCCGAGCACCCATCCGATCCTCAGCGATGAACTTCGAGCACTGCGGAAGCTACAACGTGAGCAGGAACCTAAGTCGCCCTTTGTATTCACCTCGGAGCGTGGCTCACCATTCACGACCGCAGGCTTCGCCCGCATGGTCGAGCGGGCAGGCGCAGAGGCCAAGCTTGGCTTCAAGGCTCATCCGCACATGCTCAGACATGCGTGTGGCTACGCGTTGGCCAATAGAGGACACGACACAAGAGCGCTGCAGGCTTACCTCGGACATTGCAACATCCAGCATACGGTTCGCTACACCGAGTTGTCGCCGACACGTTTCAAGGACTTCTGGCGCAAATGAACACTTGG
>Ga0310916_10002473_pt1 | contig 11299 bp, 17 predicted proteins | sample GREbulkMGLF176_FD_203444 | JGI IMG/M metagenome (GOLD analysis project Ga0310916, IMG submission 203444) | Lab enrichment of tropical soil microbial communities from Luquillo Experimental Forest, Puerto Rico - GRE.bulkMG.LF176 | ecosystem: Environmental > Terrestrial > Soil > Tropical forest >...
CCGATATCAAGAATCCAGCGATACTCTCCATCGTGATGACGCAGGCGATACTCCATTTTGAACTTCTCTCGCCGATCAAAAGACTGCGTATAGATGTCGAGACACCGTTGCAAGTCGTCCGGGTGAACACCTTCCGCCCAACCGTTTCCAAGCTCCTCTTCCATTGATCGTCCGGTGAAATCCAGCCAGGGCTTGTTGAAGTAGTTGCAAAGCTTGTCCGTACCTGACATCCACATCAGCGCAGGCGCGGTGTCAGCAACCAATCGGAAACGTTGTTCGCTTTCTCGCACTGCCTCTTCGGTACGGTGACGTTCGGTGATGTCCGCTACCATACCTATAATCCGCAGCAACTTCCCCTGCTCATCGAAGTGAGCGCAACTGCTCCTCTCTACCCAAACGACTGTATTGTCGGGGCGTATCATTCGGTAGCTGACCTGAAGGTCGGGCTTCTCGGGACTAAGGGCGGCAACGGCGTCCTTGACCCTTTGTCGGTCGTCTGGATAAACCTTATCCAGTACTTGCTGTCCAGTAATCGGCACCGCCTCGTTGATCCCCAGTATCTGAGCCGATTCCGGCGAGCGCGTTATAAGGTCGGTGGCAGCATCCCATTCATACGCGAACATCCTCCCAGCCTGTGCCGCCAGTCGAAACCGTTCTTCGCTCTTTCGTAGCGCTTCCTCAGACCGTCTTCGCTCGGTGATGTCGCGAATAACAACGGTGAAAAACTTCTTCCCGCCAGATTCACCCTTGGAAATGGAAGCTTCTATAGGAAATTCTTCCCCAGTGGCTCGAAGCCCCCATATAGAGCCCAGACCACCCAAAGTGCGATTGGTGACCCCACTCTTGTCGAAGTGGCGGACACGCGCGCTGTGTCCGGCGCGCAAGCGTTGCGGAATGAAACGTTCTACGGAATTCCCGATCGCCTTGTCCGCTGGACAGCAGAACATCTTCTCGGCAGCAGCATTGAACAGCACGATCCGCTGGGCATCATCTACGGCGATAATCGCGTCCATCGCCGATCTAATGATGTCTGCCAGGGCGTGTGGGCTTTCGGGCAGATTCCGCTGCTCAGGTTCGTTGAGTTCCATCACGATGCCATGCTCACCATCCCTTTCGGTTCCTGGCGCTAAGCTGCCTACCACGCTTACTTCTCTCGACAACAACATAGCCTCTCGCCAATAGGAGAATCTCTGGCGGGGAGGCAGCATTCGTATGGCGAAGTGATAGGCCAATGAGCATTCTTCTAACTGTCTGGGACATAGTCGTCATGACAGAGCAAAACCGGACGTTGCAAGACGTTCATTATAGATACTATATGTTCAGAGTCCAGTGGCCGGGCGGCTAGCAGGGAGCAGCAATTTGTCTATGCGCGTTTCGGGGGCTCATTTGTGTACCAACTTGTGGACCAACTGAGGCAGGATTTTTGAAGCAGGTGCGGCCTGCAAGTGCGACAGCTGCAAGGCTTTAGGATTTCCCGACTTCTCAACTACGAACCAGAAGGCCGGGAGTTCGAATCTCTCAGGGCGCGCCACTCTTCTCCAATAAAACAAAGGCGCGGATCGGATCGATCTCGATCTCATGTATAAGAGGATGCCCACTGACGCAGATGACGAGGTGTTCGAAAACCAGTGGCGCGATGATGCCCGCGAGAAGCAGGGGGTGCTCTTCTCTCATTTCCTCTTCAACTCCGCGGCCCAGTTCAGCACCACTGTCATCGGCTTTGCTTCGAGGCTCCTTTTCTGTGTCAGGATCAAAAATCTCTGGCAGTCCTGGCTCACGTCGTACACGGTTTGATCATTGAATGAAATTGCCTGCCGAGGCGCGGTTTGGAACAGCATGGTCGCTTAGAATTCCTGGGCAGGCCCTGGTCTGAGCGCGTACTGATCGAAATTGCCTACGGTTACGAAAAGGCCACGAAACACCGTTCGCCCTCCGCCTATCCCGCCGCCACCCAGCTTCTCCAACACGCGGTAGTGCGACATACTACCGAGTGAGGGAAGACAATATGAAAAAGTTCATCAATCGTCCCGAAAACGTCGTTGAAGAAATGCTGCAAGGCCTGACGCTCCTGAATCCCGGATCTGTTCAACTGCCCGGACATCATGTTCTGTTTCGGGCCGATGCGGAAGACGTACGCGACAATCAGGTTGCCGTCATTTCAGGAGGTGGAAGCGGGCACGAGCCCGCACATGCCGGATACATCGGAGCAGGAATGCTCAGTGCCGCTGTCGCGGGCGAAGTCTTTACGTCCCCGGATGCGGATTCCATTTTCGCTGGCATCAAAGCCGTTGCAGGAAAACCCGGGGCCCTTTTGATCGTCAAGAATTACACCGGTGACCGCCTGAACTTTGGACTTGCCGCGGAAATGGCGCGGTCCGAAGGCCTTCCCGTCGAGTTGATTATCGTCGACGACGACATCGCTTTGAACGAAACCGGATCGGCCACGGGTGCCCGAGGTCTCGCGGGAACTATCTTCGTGCACAAGCTCGTCGGCGCCGCCGCAGCCGAAGGAAAAACCTTGACCGAACTCGCCTCACTCGGCAGGGACGCCATTCGCACTCTCGCCACGATGGGTGTTTCATTCTCCGCAGGGATTTCGCCGGCCGTCGGAAGACCCAGTTTTGAGCTGACCCAGGACGATATGGAGTTGGGCCTCGGCATTCACGGGGAACCTGGAGTGACCCGCGCAAAGCTGCAACCTGCAGACTCGTTGACGGAAACTCTGCTGACCAGAATTCAGAAAGGCCGGGAGTTCGGCACTCAAAAACGAGTCGCCGTCATGATCAACAATCTCGGCGCGACGACGGAAATGGAACTCGCTATTGTCGCGCGACACGCCGCGGCATTTCTCGACAAGAACGGTTTCACTGTCGAAAGGCTTTACGCGGGAACGTTCCTTTCGTCGCTCGACATGGCGGGAATCTCCATTTCAGTTCTGGGCATGAACGATGAGTGGCTGCGCTGGCTCGACGCGTCCACCACTGCTCCCGCGTGGCCCAATGCAGCGAAACAACGCCCGCGGTCTGCAAGCCTTGAATTTGTCCCGCGCGCCGGGGTGAAGATGTCTTTCACCATGAGAGAAAATGCAGTTTCAGATCTTGGAAACAGCGTCGAAAGGGCCATCAAAGCTGCATGCGACGCGCTGGTCGAGGCCGAACCGGAGCTCACCGAACTGGACCGCATCACGGGTGATGGCGATCTGGGCGCAAGCATGAAACGCGCCTCGATTGCGATAAAAGAGGCGATCTCCGCGTATCCGCTCAACGATATCTCCGCAAGCCTGAAGGCACTCGGCCATACGCTGCGGCACGAGCTCGGCGGATCCTCAGGGCCGCTCTATGGAGTTTTGTTTCTGCGAGCCGGCAACGTTCTCGAAAACTCCGGTCCGATTGGCCTCACTGAATGGACTGCTGCCTTAGAGGAGGGCTGCCGCGCGATCAGCGAGCTGGGCGGTGCGAAACCTGGTGATCGGACCATGCTGGACGCCTTCGATCCTTTTTTGAGAACACTGAGGGAAGCTGGAACCCGAACTCCTCGCGAAGTACTCCTGTCCGCCGTCGACGAGGCACGACGCGGCGCGGAAGCCACCGCTCAGATGAAGCCCCGGCTGGGGCGGTCCAGTTATCTTCAAGACCGGGTCCTTGGTCATCCGGATCCCGGTGCAATCGCCGTTGCCATCTGGCTGCGAGCGGTCGCGAGCGCTTTGATCGGCACACCAGCGACCGTCCGATCACTCTCCGTCTGAAAAAGGATGCAGCATCGAACAGAGATCATGGTTGGACGTCCCTGGAGAGTCCTCTGTCTGAGAGTCAAGAGCGCCTTCATATCGAAGATGGACCCAAACGGGTGCGAACCTATCTTGGCGAACTAGAGGGCGCGAGCTTGCTTAAAACATCAACTACGCATCCTCAATCGCGGCCGCAGTCGTGCCGAACCTGCAGGCCGGAGAGCGTTTCATCGCCGGTTTGTGCACCCTTTTCATAAATTCGGCAGGCGTGTGTACCAACTTGTGGACCAACTGAGGCAGGATTTTTGAAGGGGGTGCGGCCTGCAAGTGCGACACCTGCAAGGCTTTAGGATTTCCCGACTTCTCAACTACGAACCAGAAGGCCGGGAGTTCGAATCTCTCAGGGCGCGCCACTTCTCCTAGAATCAGACAGTGGCAGTGAAATGAACATCTGGTGTTTTTCGTGCTTTCCGACCATTCCGTCCGATTGTCCGTGCTTTGTCCGTGTTCTTTCATTGGCCGGGACCTGCTACAAGTTCTTTCCCCTAGGCTTCGCACCGATAGGAGTCCGAATTTCGTGCTGGCTTATTCTCCAAAGGCAGTCGAGGAACCCCATTCCCTCAAGGTCGTGTACGGCAGCTGCAACGTCGCGCAGACTCACTTTCCATCCCTTGTCGTTTAAGGCGTTCATAATCGCGCCTGTCGTCTTTTCGCCTCTGATCAACACCCTCAGGATTTCCTGCTGTAGCGCGTCCATGTCTCCCCCCTCTCATGTCCACACTCCATATCTTTCCGGAGGTCTTGATCGGTTCCTAGGCTCACCCAGGTCACCGACTCGTGTGCGCGCTAGGCTTTTCGGTTTCCCATTTGCCGGTTGTATCGAGCAGCAAATAACGCGTAGCCGCCATGAGGTGACACTTGGCTTCGTTCATGATTCCCTTTTTCGTCCTGGGCCGAGTAGCGCGAGCTGCAGAATGTCTCTTACCGTCTTCGCGTCCTTCCCCGCTGCCCATGCAGAGATGGCACGGGTGAAGCGGCGCCCCTTCCACCATGCCGGATATTTGTCCGTGAGATGCAGACTCATCTCGTACGCTCCGACGCCTTCCGACTTTCCAACGCGGTTTGCTGCCATGAAGCATCGCTCCGCGAACGTTGCGTCCGCCGCGAAGCACTGCATATGCTTCACGTAAAGCTCACGGCGCAAGGGTGCTCTCTCTGGGTAAAAGGATTCTATTTTGTGCTGCAAGCGATAGTGCTTCGAAGTTTCGATTAGTGCGCGAGATGGTAAACCGTGATTCGGTGCGGTTGCCATCTCAAGACACCTGCCCAGGCACGGGTTGCAACTGGTAAGTGGCTCCCGGTGAGCAACCCGACCTCGGGGTGTACGTGGTGTTGAACTGGCCGGTAGTGCTTGCTTTTGCCTGGACCATGACAGAATTGAAAAAACCGCCCGCAGGTCCCAGTGGTCCCTAACGAAAACTCGGTGTGGCATTCTGAGAGAAAAATCGGAAACTGAACTGGGTCGGGAGGATTCTTAAGAAGCATTGAGTTAGGCCACGGGAAGGCTCTCTCAGAATCGCGTCCTTGACCACAATTCAAAAACAATCCAAAACGAGAGCCGTCCAAGACGAACCTCCGCAATCTCAAATTCGTTCTCCGATAGGGACGCAGATTGGAGTGAACCCTTGAAGTGGCACACAGAATTGGGCACAGTTTCCGGGTTGACCCAAAACCCGAAAACGAGACAGTTGGAAAGTTGAAAGCGGCGAGCTGGATGTGCTTCTCTGGACGGAGACGAAGGAGGGGTCATGCCGAGGAAGGGGCACAGCGAGGAGGAGATCGTCTACGCCTTACGACAGATCGAAGGAGGCAAGAAAGTCATGGAGGTGTGCGGGGAGATGGGGTATCGCCTCAGGCGGTTTACAGGTGGAAGCGTCGGTATGGGGGATTGGGATTGAACGAGGTTCGCGAGCTTCGGCAACTACGCGAAGAGAATCGCAAGCTGAAGGGAATCGTGGCGGACCTCACGTTGGACAAACACATCCTGCAAGAGGTGCTCTCAAAAAAGGTCTGAAGCCCGCGAAGCGCCGCGAACTGGTGCGCGAGATAAGACAGGCGTATCAGTTGAATGAATTGCGCGCTTGCGGGCTGATGCGCATCACGCGTTGGTCGAATCGGTATGAGAGCCGGCGCGATCTTCAGGCCGAGCTGCGTGTACGACTGCGGGATCTGGCGTCCACGCGAATCCGCTACGGTTATCGGAGACTGACGGTGCTGTTGCGGCGAGAAGGTTGGTGGGTAAATACCAAACGTGTTTACCGACTTTACCGGGAAGAAGGGCTGGAGCTACGGATGAAGAAGAGGGCGAAGAGAGCGGCCCAGACGCGGATCAGGCTTGCAGAAGCGAGTTATCCGAACCAACGATGGAGCATGGACTTTGTAAGTGATCGCCTGGTGGACGGGCGCTGGTTCCGAATCTTGACGGTGGTCGATCAATACACGCGAGAGTGCTTGTGCGCTCACGCCGACCGATCACAGACCGGAGAGAAGGTCGCCGAACAGCTGGAACGTGTGGTTGCAACGCGCGGTGCACCGGAATCGATCACCTCTGACAATGGATCGGAATTCGCTGGCCAGGCAATGGACCACTGGGCTCATCAGACAGGAGTAAAGCTAGATTTCATCCGGCCAGGTAAGCCTGTGGAGAACAGCTACATCGAGAGCTTCAACGGTCGACTGCGTGACGAATGCTTGAACGTGGAAGTTTTCCTTGACCTTGCCGATGCGCAGTCGAAGGTCGAGAACTGGCGGCGTGATTATAATCAGCACCGTCCACCGCAGCCACGGACGGCTACGTAGTACGTACAAATGTATTGACAATTTTCGTGACGAACCATATTCTAGTCGGAGCCAGCTATGCGATTTGAATGGGATGAGCACAAGAACGAGCAAACCTTCACAAGCACGATGTTCGATTTGAAACGGCTATGCTGGTTTTCGATGATCCCTACGCTCTCACACAACCCGACATCAATTGTGAAGATGAGGAGCGATGGATAACAGTTGGGGCCATAGGGCCTGGCTCGATTCTACTCGTCGTGCATACGTTCTACGAAAAGCAGCGCGAAGAAATCATCCGTATCATTTCGGTTCGCGCTGCTGAGTCGCACGAAAGGAAAGCCTATGAGGAAGCTCACAAGGGAGCAGAAGCGAGACATCCGCGCCATCGCCGCAAAAAGAGACGAGGACATTGACTTTTCCGATGCGCCGGCGGTTCTCGATTGGAGCGGAGCCGAAATGGGCAAGTTCTATCGGCCAAAGAAGAAGCCCGTAACTATGCGGCTGGATTCCGACGTCATCGCCTGGCTTAAAGCTGATGGCCGCGGTTATCAGACTAAAGCGAATTGGCTGCTGCGGAACGCCATGCTTCATTTCACGAAGGAAGCGAGCGTCACTCGGCGGAAAGCGGCCCCACGACGTGCTAACGCCAGGGGGCGAAAGGGCCACGGATGATCAGCTCGACGACTCGGTAGAGTGACGCCGGCGAAAGAAACAGAAGAGGGATATAAATCGGGGCGAAAACAACGGGGACATTGAATGGCTTTCTGCCAGGTCGTTGTGTAAGGGTGGAAGAGCCGTTGCGCCTGCGTCGTAACGCGGCAGCCGCCATACGATCCAAGTATCAGCGCAGGTGGAGAATGGTGAGTTTTTCTGTTTTCGTCACACTTATATCGCTACTCTTGGTATGACTCGACGGAGCCACGATGGAGGACTTTTGGAAGGTTGCCAAGATTGCTCTGGGTGTCGGCTGTATCCTGCTCGGATTGCTCAGGCAAGAGTTCACTCCTTTAGGATGGACAACTGAATTGGTCTGGGGCAAGCAGGGCCGAATCCCGCGCTGGGTTGCAGGTCCATTCTATATTTTGATGCGCATCTTGATTCTGGATCTTGCGCTCACAGGCAAGTAAGCTGCCGGAATCGTTCGTAAAGTGAACGCCGGGGAGCCATCGCGTTAAAAATGAGCAAGTGCCGCTGCCGATGCCCGGTCAACTGGGTGCTTTGCTGGAGCCAGCGCGATCAAGGTTACACCGATGACAACGAGCACAGCCGAGCCGATCAGATAGCCCACACGTTCGGCGGCAAGCGGGATTGCTAAGAGCGACATTGCTAGGGCGTGGGCAAAGCTGGACCATGCGGCGAAGGCGATGAGACTGCGATGCTCGGACGGCTGTCGAACTGCCAGCAGCAGGAAGACGCCGAGAGTGGCGTATAGGCTCATCATCATGGTGTCGCCCGTATCCGACTGCTCTGTGTGCAATACACCGCCTATCATGGGATAAACGCCAGCGCAAAACAGCAATCCCACTAAAACCAGCACGACCTTCAGCGCCCGTTCTCGCATATTGCCCTCCAGCCAAAAACTGAATGTGCAGAGGACGATAGCACTGGCGACGGGCAACCGCCAGCCCGTGCCCGAAACGCGCATCATGATCACACTACCAGAGCGGGGTCAAAAGTGCGCTATAAGAGGGGCACTGGTAGCGTCACCATAAACATCCGAAGCGTGTTCACTGTGGAATAAACCCAGCAGAAATCAATGACGGGATACCTCGCGTGCGAAAAAAGGGCTTGAACTTCCGCGCTCTACCTTCGACCTCGACCAGAACTCATTGATGTAACGATGTTTAGTTTTCGCATCGTCATCGTATCTTGTTGATTTTGGAGTGGGCCGGGCTTTTGGCAAAACACAGGTGAAATCCACTGCACGAGAGAAGAGCGGGACGCACCGAACGCGCCGCTGACCAAATCGGGTCACGAGGAAAAGCGGAAATGGTATAGAGGATTGTACTGGATCGCCCGACCACTCAAACCAAAATTAGAGGGGAGCCTCCGAAGAGGCTCCCGGATTAGTTAATCCTCAGCGCGCTTTACTGGTTGTTGTCCTCGTCGTCATCGCCAGAGCCGAACTTACACGGATTGTGATTGAGCACCTGGCGGTTGTTTTCCACCAAGATGATGGAGCTATTTCCGTTGATATAGGGGCTGAACAGCAACGGTCCATACTCCGCGGTTGAGGTGCCGCCGAAGTTGTTGATGGTGCCTTTGATGTTCCCACCGCCTTCCTGCCACCCGCACACTCCCGGGAGAAACTCGGTTGTGCTGTAGATGGGATAGAACTGAGCTCCCGGCGGAGGATTGGTGCAGCCTACGCCTGTTCGGTGACTGCAAGGGGGGTTGGGTGTGATGGCTGGGATATCGGCCTCGAAGGCCACACGTTTGTAGTTCCGCAGGTGACCGTGCTTGTCCACAAAGAGTGGACTGGTAAACTGCACGGGCTCCGGCCGAAGGTGGCGGTCAGCGTCCTCGTCCTTTGTGCCCCCAGGCCATGAATTCGCCAAATAAGGGACGCCATCAAAATCACGCTCCGTAGCGGTGCAGCCCGTCACTGGAATCAGTGTCGGGTCGCCGAAGTTGTCGAAGCAGAAGTGGTCATCCCGATCGAGACCGCCAGGGTCGTTGGCGCCAGCGAGTGTGCAGGCACCGCCTTCGGCTGCGATCGCGTCGCACCATTCGAAATGGCCGATCTCATCTGAGAACGCCGTATTGAGCGTGTGGGCCGCCCAGACTACACGGGTATGTTCACTAGACGTGGAGTACATCGGATGGAACACATATGGATTCGACGAGCAGACTTTGGCCGTTGGGTCGAAGTTAATCTGGGCGAACCCATTGGCAAGGCTGGCGGTCATGGAGCCTCTCTGGCCGGTTGTGAGGTCCACAACGTTCACACGGAACCCGTCTGGTGTGTCGTGGAGAAAAACTGCGAGCACGTCACCTGGATTGTACTGGAGCACCTGAGCTGGGTCTGGGATGCCGGCTATCTGATTCGGATCCAGTGCGCGCGCCAAGGGGTCGGCAGCAGCTTGGGATTTCCCACTGAAGGTAAGGAAGGCGAAATTCACATACTCCTCACCCACCTTGTTCAGGCAATCTTGGTTGTTCAATTCGCCAGTCGATGCCTTGTCTGACAGACTGTCAATCGCCATCGCTGAGCACCAGGTTGTCGGGAAGCAGTCGTTCGCCCAGCCCGGGGGGTAGAACTGGAACTCCATCAATGCCACGCCGGGATGCTTGCCAATGAAATCCGGAGCATTCGGGTCAGGATTGTCGAAGATATTTGCATCGGTATCCGGCTCACACACATTTGTGAAGTTCGGGTCCGATTGGCTATCGCAAATCGCCATACCAAACCAGAACGCGCCACGAAGTTGGAAGTTCCACGTGCCGCCTCCTCCGTCCTGCTTGGGTTTTATGGGTGCGTCCTTGGGTATTCGGATCAAATAGTAGCTGGAATTACCCGACCCGGGTTTATTCGAATAGAACACGACGGCGGGCTCGTCGTGACCGGAATATTGGCCCTCGTAGTTGGTCCCTTTAGCCAAGTCCGTGCACAGACCGGAGTTAACGTCATCGCAAAAACTACCGCCGGGAAATACGGGTTGCCGCTTCTGTGCCCAGGACGGACTTGTGAAAAGGAACTGCAAAGCAACAGCCAGAAGGAACGCCGCACCGTAGCTGGATTTTATGCTAACAGTCCGCGTGCGGAACCCTCCACTGAGGCATATAACTTCCATGGCACCTCCTTAAAACATTCAGTTTTGTACGTTGGGCCTTTTTGATTTCTTTGATGAACTGTGCGCGTCTCGATGCGCGTGGACTGTGCGCGGGTCTGACCGGGCATCAAGGTGAGCAACGAAATTCTCCGGCGGAGAAACTTGTATGTCAATAAAATTTTTATGCTTTCCATAAGTTCAGCTAATCGGGTGCGTCGTGAAACGGCGATGGCGTACGAGCCAACAAGTTCCATCAGCCCTGCCGGGGTAATGGCGACGGCTTGCAGGCAAAGGGACCATACGCAACACGGGATGGCTACGCCAACGGCGCCGAGAAGCTTCTGAAAACATTAGAAACGTAAGCAGGACATGGAAGTGGATGAGCTACTTTGCAAAGCATGCGCTCCCCAGGTGAAGACCTCGGCCGCACGAAGGCTTTCACTTCGAGCCTGTTTATGTGCCGGCGGAGTAGTACCTGAGCGACGAGCCAACATGTCCTTCCGCGGATTATTGTCCGGCAGCAGCGCGTGTCATAGAAGTGTCATACAAGTTCTGACAAAGCGCCGCAAAATCGGGAAGAGAAAGTGACGGGGGAAAGGTAAGTGGTTAGCGCCGGCTTGCAGCAATTGTTTGATCTTGGTGCATTTTTCTCGGCTCCGGCAAGTTCTCGTAAATTCCGCCCCCGGGCTACGAACCAGAAGGTCGGGAGTTCGAATCTCCTTACGTCCACCATCTATAAAGTGGTCCGCCGGGTCCGCTCCGAAGACATCCTGCTCCGAAAATTGCTGCTCCGACAATTTGATCAGGCGACGATGCTGGTTTCGAGCGTGACCTTGTGACCGAGCCGTTCGAGACGCGTGACGTAGTAACGGGTCAAGCGCTGAGGTTCGAGACGGTCGAAGAAATCGCCGCTCTTCTCCCAGCATCGACTTCACAAGATACCGCCAGAGCGAAACGA
>Ga0310916_10002477_pt1 | contig 11294 bp, 11 predicted proteins | sample GREbulkMGLF176_FD_203444 | JGI IMG/M metagenome (GOLD analysis project Ga0310916, IMG submission 203444) | Lab enrichment of tropical soil microbial communities from Luquillo Experimental Forest, Puerto Rico - GRE.bulkMG.LF176 | ecosystem: Environmental > Terrestrial > Soil > Tropical forest >...
AGGTCGAGATCCTCCTGAAGCGCAGCGGGGAGCCCCAGGTGCAACCGTTCGAGGGACCCGGCGACGACAGCGCCGCCGGGATCGTGGACCGGGAGTGACCGGCACGCCGCGCAGTGGCGATCCCGCGGACGCGGCAGCTTTCACGGCGCGCGTTGCGGAGTGTCGGGCTCGCATCGAGCGGGTGCTCGAGCGTGCACTCGCGTTGCCAGATCCGGGAACGGCGCGCCTGCGCGAGGCCATGCGCTATAGCGTGCTCGGCGCCGGCAAGCGTCTGCGGCCGACCCTGGTGTATCTGACTGGCGAAGCCCTCGGCGCACCACTCGAGCAGCTCGATTCCGCCGCCGCCGCCGTCGAGCTGATACACGTCTACAGCCTCGTGCACGATGACCTTCCCGCCATGGACGACGACGATCTGCGCCGCGGGCGCCCCACCTGTCATCGCGCCTACGATGAAGCGACGGCGATCCTGGTCGGCGATGCGCTGCAGGCGCTGGCTTTTGCGGTGTTGGCGAATGATCCGATGGCCGGCAACAGCGCCGCGCAGCGGCTCGAGATGATCCGTGTGCTGGCGCGCGCCACCGGCACCAGCGGCATGGCGGGCGGCCAGGCAGTGGATCTCGCCGCGGTGGGCCAGACGCTGTCGGTGGCTGCGATCGAGGAGATGCATCGCCGCAAGACCGGGGCCCTCATCCAGGGAAGCGTGCTGCTGGGCGCGCTGGCGGCCGGGGTGAGCGATGGCCCGCGGATGGCCGCCCTCGAGCGTTTCGGCGCGCACATCGGGCTTGCCTTTCAGATCCAGGACGACATTCTGGATGTCGAAGGTGACCCAACGGTGCTCGGCAAGTCGACCGGCGCCGATGCCGCACACGCCAAGCCGACCTACCCCAGCACTGTCGGGCTCGAGTCCGCGCGAGTGCGGGCGCGGGAACTCCGCGATGACGCCATCGCTGCCCTGGCGCCGCTCGGCAGCCGCGCTGCCGCACTGACACAGCTCGCCAACTTCGTCGTCGCCCGCGTGAGCTGAGCGGCGGCCCGGGCGCAGTGCCGGCGCCGCGTCCCGTGCAAGCCCCGGCACAGCTGCCCGTGTAGACTAACAACGATGAACAATCCTCCCGACAAGTACCCGCTGCTCGATGGAATCGTGGCGCCGGCCGACCTGCGCCGCCTCCCGGTGAACAGGCTTCCCGCGCTGGCCCGTGAGCTGCGCGAGTTCCTCATTCAGACCGTCAGCACCCGCGGCGGACACTTCGCGGCCGGCCTCGGAACGGTCGAGCTCACCATTGCGCTGCACCACGTGTACGAGACCCCGCGGGACCTGCTGGTGTGGGATGTCGGTCACCAGGCGTACCCGCACAAGGTGCTCACCGGCCGGCGCGACCGGCTGCACACGATCAAGCAGGACGGCGGGCTCGCACCGTTCCCGACGCGCGGGGAGAGCGAGTACGACACCTTCGGCGTCGGGCATTCGAGCACCTCGATCTCGGCCGCGCTCGGCATGGCGGTGGCGGCCGCGCGCGCCGGTGAGGATCGCCGCGTGGTCGCGATCATCGGCGACGGCGCGATGACCGCGGGCCTGGCATTCGAGGCGCTCAATCACGCCGGCGCCCTGCCAGCGGACCTGCTGGTGATCCTCAACGACAACGACATGTCGATCTCGGAGAACGTCGGCGCGCTCTCGAACCAGTTCGCGCGCGCGCTCTCGGGTCGCGTCTACGCGCACCTGCGCGAGGGCGGCAAGAAGGTGCTGCGCCCGATGCCGGCGGTGTGGGAGCTCGCGCGCCGCTCGGAGGAGCATCTCAAGGGCATGGTGCTGCCCGGCACGCTGTTCGAGGAGATGGGCTTCAACTACATCGGCCCCATGGACGGGCATGACGTGAAGGCGCTGGTCCGTACGCTGCGCAATATCCGCAAGCTGCGCGGACCCCAGTTCCTGCACGTCGTGACGCGCAAGGGCAAGGGCTATGCGCCGGCGGAAGCCGACCCGATCAAGTGGCACGGTCCTGGCCCGTTCGATCCCGTGAGCGGTACCATTTTCAAGGAAAAGAGCACCGGCCCGACCTACTCGCAGATCTTCGGTCAGTGGCTGTGCGACATGGCGGAGCGCGACCCGCGCATCATCGGCATCACGCCTGCCATGCGCGAGGGCTCGGGGCTGGTGGAGTTCTCGCGGCGCTTCCCGGAACGCTACTTCGACGTGGCCATTGCCGAGCAGCACGCGGTGACCTTCGCCGCGGGGCTTGCGACGCAGGGCCTGAAGCCCGTGGTCGCCATCTACTCCACCTTCCTGCAGCGTGCCTACGATCAGTTCATCCACGATGTGGCCCTGCAGAATCTGCCGGTCGTGTTCGCCGTCGATCGCGCCGGCCTGGTCGGCAGCGATGGTGCGACCCACCAGGGCAGCTACGACCTGTCGTTCGCGCGCTGCATTCCCAACACCGTGATCATGGCGCCGGCGGATGAGAACGAGTGCCGGCAGATGTTGTACACCGCGAGCACCCTGGAGGGCCCGGCTCTCGTGCGTTATCCGCGCGGCAGCGGCCCGGGAGTGCCGGTGGTGAAGGAAATGACGGCGCTGCCGCTCGGCAAGGCGCAGCTGCGGCGCGAGGGCAAGAGCGGGCTGGCGCTGCTGGCGTTCGGCGCGCTGGTGGCCCCGGCGGCCGCGATCGCCGAGGCGTTCGACGCGACTCTCGCCAACATGCGCTTCATCAAACCGCTCGACGAGGAGCTGATCCTCGCGCTCGCCGCACGCCATCGGGCGCTGGTCACCATCGAGGAGAATGCGGTGCTGGGTGGCGCCGGCTCGGCAGTCGTGGAGCTGCTCGCCGCCGAGGGAGTGTCGCTGCCGCTCCTGCAGGTGGGTATCCCCGACCGCTTCATCGCGCACGGCTCGCGCGAGGGGTGCCTCGCGGCCGCCGGTCTCGATGCGGCGGGTCTGCGGGCGAGCATCGAGCGCTGGTGGCTGCTGCAGTCCCGGGAACGCATGCGCTCCGCCGGCGGGGCCTGAGCGCAGCGCCGTCCAGGCGTTTCCTGTAGATTCGTTGCCATGAACCCGCCCGGCGGCATCGCCAAGATGGCCCGCGCCAGCGTCTCCGAAGTGGAGGACGTGCAGGCGCACGCCGACACGCGCCGCTTGCCCATCAACCGCGTCGGCATCAAGGACATTCGCCACCCGGTGCGCGTCAAGGACCGCTCGGCGGGCGAACAGCACACCATCGCCAGTTTCAACATGTACGTGAGCCTGCCGCACGACTTCAAGGGCACGCACATGTCGCGTTTCGTGGAGATCCTGCACGCCGAGCGCGAGATCTCGGTCGAGTCCTTCGACGGCATGCTGCGCACGATGACCGCACGGCTCGAGGCCGACACCGGGCACATCGAGATGAGTTTCCCCTTCTTCGTCATGAAGCGTGCGCCCGTCTCCGGGGTCGAGAGCCTGATGGATTACCGCGCCTCGCTGATCGGTGAGCTGCGCCACGGTCACACCGAGATGTGGTTGCGCGTGGCGGTGCCGGTGACGAGCCTCTGCCCGTGCTCGAAGAGGATCTCGGACTACGGCGCCCACAACCAGCGCTCGCAGGTGACCATCGCGGCGCGGTTACGCAGTCACATGTGGATCGAGGAGCTCATCGAGGTTGCCGAAAGCGAAGCGTCCTGCGAGCTGTACGGCATCCTCAAGCGCACCGACGAGAAGTACGTGACCGAGCGCGCCTACGACAATCCCAAGTTCGTCGAGGACCTGGTGCGTGATGTCGCCACGCGCCTCAATCGCGACGACCGCGTCGCCGCCTACGTGGTGGAAGCGGAGAACTTCGAGTCCATTCACAACCACTCGGCCTACGCCCGCATCGAGGGCGACAAGGACCCGTGAGGTCCGGTGCACGGCGGCGAGCCAGCCGCCGCGCATGAAGATTTCTTAATACCGCCGTCCCGGCGGCTGCGGCACTCTAACTTCTCACCAGCGTCACCCACCCCCAGGAGAGCGGGCATGCAAAGGGTCACCGTACTCGCCGCCATCGCCATCGTCGGTTACGGCATCGCCGCCGCCGCCGATCAGCCGGCTGCGCCGACGGCCACGCCGGTGAAACATCCCTCGCTCAAGGTCTGCAACAAACAGGCGGACGCCAAGCAGCTCACGGGCGATGCGCGCTCGCAGTTCGTCAAGGATTGCCACGCCGGCAAGACCTCCGGCAAGAGCACCGGCAAGAGTGCCGACAAGAGCCCGGGCACGAGCTCCTGAGCGAGGCGCCACGCGCTCTAGCGGACACTCCGGATCCCGCACTACGCCGGCAGCTCGACCACGACCCTGAGCCCCGGCTCGTTGCTCTGGAGCGCGAGCCGCCCGCGGTGCAGCCGTGCGATCGCGGCCGCGAGCGACAGCCCGAGGCCGCTCCCTTCCGGCTTCGCGCCGCTGCCAAAGCGCACGAACGGCTGACCGGCGCGCGAGCGGTCCTCGGCGGCAATGCCGGGCCCGTTGTCGCTCACCTCGAGACTCACGCGGTCGGCGAGCTTGCGCACCGCGACCTCGATGCGCCCGCCCGCGGGCACGTACTTCAGCCCGTTCTCGATCAGGTTGGTGAGCAGCTGCGCGAGCAGCTGACGGTTGCCCTGCACGATCGCCGCGGTCTCGCGATGGCAGTCGAGCGTCAGTCCCTGGGCTCCGGCCACCGGCTCGAACAGCTCGACGAGCTCCGCCGCCAGCTCGCCGACATCCACCGCGGCGGGCGATGCGAGCGGCGTGCCGGACTCGGCGAGTGCGATCTGCAGCAGCGTCGCGAGCGTGCGTTGCAGGTGGTCGACCTCGCGCAGCGCGGCTTCGATGGAGTCGTGCGTCGCCGGCTCGAGCGGGGGTGAGCGCAGCAGCAGTGCGTCCATGCGCGCCCGCAGCCGCTGCAGCGGTGCGCGCAGGTCGTGCGCGGTACTGTCGAAGGTTGCGCGCAACGTGCCGGCCTGCTCCTCGAGTCGATCGAGCACGCGGTTGACCGAGACGGCGAGCGCATCGAACTCGTCGTTCGCGCCGGCCACCGGCAGCCGCCGCCCCGCCTCCCCTGCCATGATGCGCTGGCAGGTACGGGTCACTTCACCCACGCGCCGCGCCAGGCGGTAGCTGAACCAGAAGCCGGCGAGCGCTGCCGCGAGGGTCGAAAGCCCGATGCCCGCGAGCGTCGCCAGGCGGAATTTCTCGGCGAAGCGGCGCCCCTGCGAGATGTCCGTACCCACCAGCAGCAGATTCCCGTCCGGGAGGGTGCGCACCGCGGCGCGCACCGGGTGCACCGCGCGCCGTCCCGGCTCGATGGTGGCGATGTCGAACTCCGGCCAGGTCTCGGTAGGCATGCCGTCGAAGGGCCAATGGGCGACGTTGCCGGAGAGGGGCTCGAAGTTCGCATCCGCCAGCATGTAGACGGCGCCGATGCGCCCCCAACTGTCGATGCGCAGGTTGATCTCGTCTTTGACGCCCGGCACGCCGCTGCGGGCGAATTTTTCCTCGAGGCTCCTGAGCTCGGTGTCGATGATGAGGTCCACCTCGTCGGTGATCAGCCTTTCGGTGAGCAGGTAGACGCTGCCGAGCGTCACGCCGACCGCGAGCGTCACCAGCAGCGTGTAGCCGACCGAGAGGCGAAAGGCTGTGGTATTGAAGAGGTCGAGCAGCCGCACGGGTCTTCAGCTGTCGCTGCGCAGCACGTAACCCGAGCCGCGCACCGTGTGGATGAGGGGATGATCGCTGCCGCGGTCGATCGCCTGGCGCAGCCGGCTGATGTGCACGTCGATGAGGTTGCTCTGCGGGTCGAAGTGCAGGTCCCACACACCTTCCAGCAGCATGGTGCGCGTCACCACCTGCCCGGCGCGGCGCATGAGAAACTCGAGCAGCTTCATCTCCCGTGCCGTGAGGTCGAGCTCGCGCCCGGCGCGGGTCACGCGGCGCTCGAGCAGGTCGAACTCGAGATCCTCGACCTTGAGACGGGTCGTGTGCGGTGCGCCCGCGCGCCGCCGCAGCAGCGCCTCGATGCGTGCCAGCAGCTCCGCGAACGCGAACGGCTTGGTGAGGTAGTCATCACCGCCGGCCCTGAGCCCGCGGATGCGGTCATCGACGCTGCCGAGCGCCGACAGCACCAGCACGGGCGTGCCGCTGCCGCGCGCGCGCAGCCGCTCGATGATCGTGAGTCCATCGAGGTGCGGCAGCATGCGATCGGTGACGATGAGGTCGAACTGCCCCTGTAGCGCCCGCGCCAGGCCTTCGCGGCCGTCGGCGGCGTGATCGACCGTGTAGCCGCTCTCCCCCAGCCCGCGCATGAGGAGGCCGGCCGCCTCGATGTCGTCTTCGATGAGCAGTACGTGCACGGAGCGAGAGGTTAATCCACCCCGCGAAATCGCGCTCGGTCGACCTGGGTGTGGAGTCTAGGCGGGCGTGATCGGGCGCGCTTCCGCGCTCTGCAGGCGCGCGATCAGCGCGCTGAGGAAGACGCGGTTGAAGCGCAGCTGGCAGGACGCCGAAACCTGCTCGAGGAGCGTCGAGCTCACCTTCAGCACGGTCACCGCGCCCGCGGCGCGGATGGTGGCCGTGCGCTTGGCGCCCGGCACGTAGCTCGCCTCGCCGAAGCAGTCGCCGGTGTCGAGCGCACCGATGCGCTCGCCGTGACGCTCGACGTAACAGCCACCGCTCACCAGGATGTAGAAGCGATCGTCCATCTCGCCTTCCTTGACGATCTCCTCCCCGGCGGCGTAGTCCTGCCAGTTGCTGGCGCGCAGCACTTCCCAGATCTCCCCGTGCGAGAACTCGTGGAAGAACTTCAGGCGCCGCAGTACGCCGAACTGTTCCTGGCGGTCGATGCGCGAGTTGGCCTCGCGCAGCCGCTGGTGCACGCGGGTGAGCTCGGCGGCGAAGTCGAGGCCCGTCTTGCAGCGCTTCTCCGGGTCCTTCTGCATCGCCATCGCCACCACCATCTCGATCTCCTCCGGCACCTCGTTGCGGAGCGTGTGAATGGGTGGCGGCGTCGCGTACACGATCTGGTGCAGCAGCTTCTGCAGGTTGCCGGCGCGAAACGGGCGCGCGCCGGTGAGCAGCTCGTACATCACCGCCCCGAGCGAGTACAGGTCCGAGCGGTTGGTGAGCTCGAGGCTCTGCACCTGCTCGGGGGACATGTACGAGGGGCTGCCGGCGATGCCCTCGATGCGCGAGATGTCCGAGTCCGACACCAGCGCGATGCCGAAGTCGATGATGCGCACGTCGCTGTCCTGCGTGAGCATGATGTTGGAGGGCTTGATGTCGCGATGGATCACGCCGCGCGAGTGCGCGTAGTGCAGCGCCTTGGCGCACTTGAACATAATCTCGACGGTATCGTCGATGCGCAGCAGGTTGTCAGGGCGGCAGTAGGCGGCGAGCGTGCGCGCGCCGTGCACGTGCTCGGTGACGATGTAGCAGTGGCCGTTCTCCTCGCCGGCGTCGTAGATCGGCAGGATGTGCGGGTGCTGCAGCATGCCGACCAGGTGCGCCTCGGAGAGGAACATCTTGCGGGCGATGCGCGCGCGCTCCTCGTCGCCGCCGGCGTCCATGTTGTAGACCTTGATGGCGACGTCGCGGCCGTAGTAGGCGTCGTGCGAGAGGTAGACGATGCCGGTGCTGCCGCGCCCGACTTCCCTGATGACCACGTACTTGCCGATCCTCTCCGGGGTGCGGGCGTCGGGCTTGGACAGCGGAACGGACTTGGAGGCCGGTAGTGTCATCGGGTGGCGCGATGTTTCGAGACGGCGCGTCAGGATACGGCGTCGCCCGCTCGAGCGACTGTGATGTAACCCACACGCGATCCGCGGCAGCCGCGGCGGCATCAGCGGAAGTGCTCGTAACCCGAATGCGAGAACTCCATCACAGTACCGTCGCGCACGATCACGGCGCCGGGCGCACCGCGCAGCAGGCCGATGCGCGCATAGCGCCATTCCTGCGGCGGCAGCAGCTCGGTGAGGCGCGCGATGTTCCGCGGCGGGACGGCGAAACATAACTCGTAATCGTCGCCACCGCCGAGCGCGAGCTCGCGCGCGCGCTCCTCTCCCGACACTGCGAGGAGCGGCTGCGACAGCGGCACGTCCGCCCACGCGAGCTCCGCCCCCGCCCGACTCGCGCTGGCGAGCCGGCCGGCATCGGCGAGCAGTCCGTCGGAGACATCGATACAGGCGCTCGCCAGGCCGCGCAGCCGCTCGCCGAGAGCGATGCGCGGGGTCGGCCAGAGGAAGCGCTCGCGCAGCCAGGCACGCGCGTCGGGGTCGGCCTGGAGCTCCCCCTGCTCGATCGCGAGTCCCGCGGCCGCGTCCCCGCACGTTCCGGAGACGAACAGCACGTCCCCGGCGCTGCCGCCGCCGCGGGTGAGGGCTTCGCCGGCGGGAACGTGACCGAGGAGCTGTACGCTGATGCACAGCGGTCCGCGAGTCGTGTCCCCGCCCACGAGCGCCACGCCGTGGGCGCGCGCCAGCTCGCAGAAGCCGCTGGCGAACTCCTCGAGCCAGTTCTCATCGGCTTCCGGCAGCGTGAGCGCGAGCAGCGCCCAGGTGGGCCGGGCGCCCATCGCGGCAAGATCGCTCAGGTTGACCGCGAGCGCACGGTGGCCGATCGAGGCGGGCGGGGAACCTTGCGGAAAATGCACGCCCGCGACGAGTGTGTCGATGGCGGCAACCAGCTCGGAGCCGCTGGGCATCCCGAGCAGCGCCGCATCGTCACCAACCCCGAGTCGTACGTCGGTGCGATGCGCGCCGCAATGGCGGAAGTAGCGCTCGATCAGCGCGAATTCGGAGAGCGCCATGTACATACCACGCAGGCGGCAAAGACCGCGCTCTTTGCCGCCGGTAACGGAGCCGATGTCCGGCAAAGCGAGCCGGAGTCGCGTCTCTGGCTCGCGCCGCTGAAAGGGCCGCAGGCCGCTTTCAGCAATCGAACAAGCGCCGCAGGCGACTTTTGCCCATGAATCAGTGCTCGTTCGGCCGCAGCGCGCGCGCGGCGCGATCGAGTACCGCGTTCACGAACTTGAAGCCGTCAGTGGCGCCAAAGCGCTTGGCGAGCCCCACCGCCTCGTTGATCGCCACGCGGTACGGCACCTCCGGTCGCGCCGTGAGCTCGTAGAGCGCGATCAGCAGCACCGCACGCTCGACCGGATCGAGCAGGCCGGGTGCGCGATCGGTGAAGGTAGCGAGCCGTGCGTCGAGCTCCTCGCGTCCGCGCCACACCCCCTCGACCAGCGTGCGGAAGTAATCGGCGTCGGCGCGCGTCATGTCCTCCGCCTCGCCGAATTCCTGTACCAGGTCCTGCCATGGCGAGTCGTTCAGCTGCCAGCGGTAGAGCGCCTGCAGCGCCAGCTTGCGCGCCACGCTGCGGGTGCCACTGAATGCGCGCGCGTCCTCCCGGCTCATCGCTCCATCTCTCACAGGCGCGCCATGACGGCGGCCATCTCGAGCGCGCTCTCCATCGCCTCGCCGCCCTTGTTGCCGGCGCCGCTGGCGGCGCGCTCGAGCGCCTGCTCGAGCGTGTCGACCGTCAGAACGCCAAATGCCACCGGCACCCCGGTCTCGAGCCCGGCGAGCTGCAGGCCGCGTGCCGCTTCACCGGCGACGTATTCGAAGTGCGGCGTGTCGCCGCGGATCACGCAGCCGAGTGCGACCACGGCATCGTAGCGACCGCTCGCTGCCAGGCGGCGCACGACCACCGGCAGCTCGAAGGCGCCGGGAACGCGCACCACGGTGAGATCCTGTGCCGCGCCGCCGCGCTCGTGCCAGGCAGCCCGCGCGCCCTTCAGCAGGCTCGCGACGATCAGGTCGTTGAAGCGCGCGGCGACGATCGCCACGTGTCGCCCGCGCGCGCTCACCTCGCCTTCGATTGTGTCGGCGCTCACCCCTCGTCCCCGACGTAGCTGTCGACTTCCAGTCCGAAAGCGGAGATGCCGTGCATCTGCTTCGGCGCCGACAGCACACGCATGCGCTTCACGCAGAGGTCCTTGAGAATCTGCGCACCGACGCCGAAGGTGCGCAGCACCGTGCCCTCGGCGGACTCGGGGCTCGCTTCCGGCGGCGCCGCGGCGGCGAACGAGCGCACTGCGTCGGCGAGCTCGCGCGAGCTCTCCTGCTGGCGCAGCACCACCACAACTCCGTTACCGGCCTCGACGATGCGCTGCATCGCCGCGCGCAGCGTCCAGGCGCGAACCGCACCGCGCACACCGAGCAGGTCGCGCATGGTGTCGGCGACGTGCACGCGCACCAGCGGGATCTCGCGTCCATCCAGCCGCCCGTGCGCGAGCGCGACGTGCACCTCCTGGCTCGCCTCGTCCTGATAGGCGTACAGGCGAAACTCCCCGAGTTCGGTCTGCACGCTCTGCTCGGATATACGCACCACGGTACGCTCGGTGCGCAGGCGGTGACGGATGAGGTCGGCGATGGTGCCGATCATCAGCCCGTGGGCACGCGCGAACTCCTGCAGCTGCGGGCGGCGCGCCATGCTGCCATCGTCGTTCATGACTTCGCACAACACGCCGATGGGCGTCAGTCCCGCCAGCCGGCACAGGTCGACCGCCGCCTCGGTATGGCCGGCGCGCACCAGCACGCCGCCGCGGCGCGAGCGCAGCGGAAAGATATGTCCCGGGCGTGCGAAGTCGGCCGCGCTCGAGGTGGAGCTCGCGAGCGCGCGGATGGTGGCGGCGCGATCGGCCGAGGACACCCCGGTCGTCGTGCCGGCGCGCAGGTCCACCGACACGGTGAAGGCGGTGCGCTGCGATTCGCTGTTGAGCGGGACCATCTGCGGCAGCTCGAGCCGCGCCAGCCCTGCTTCCTCCATCGGTACGCAGATGATGCCGCTCGTGTGCCGGATCATGAAAGCCACGGCCTCCGCCGTAGCATGCTCGGCCGCCATGATGAGATCGCCCTCGTTCTCGCGGTCCTCGTCGTCCACGACGATCACCATGCGCCCGGCGCGCAGCTCGGCCAGCATTTCCCCCACCGAGTTGAGCGGGGCGGTCGCCGGGCCCGTGTTCGCTTTACCGGAAAGGGGCAGGATCTTTGACATGAGGGGAGCTGCGTCTGCTCGGGCAGGTCAGTATACCCGACCCCCGGCCGGGCCCGGGCCGGAGCGCTGTCACCAACATGCCGCGGAGCGTCGGCATCCCGTCGGCTCAGGCGGCCGCGAGCAGTGGCGTGACCACCTGATCGAGTCGTTCCCGGGTCCATGCGGGTTGCTTTTCCTTCCAGCCGTCCTCGGCCAGCCGCCCTTGCCGATCGATCGTGAAGCTGACCGGCAGACGCCAGATGCGTCCGTAGCCGGGGGCGCT
>Ga0310916_10002480_pt1 | contig 11289 bp, 17 predicted proteins | sample GREbulkMGLF176_FD_203444 | JGI IMG/M metagenome (GOLD analysis project Ga0310916, IMG submission 203444) | Lab enrichment of tropical soil microbial communities from Luquillo Experimental Forest, Puerto Rico - GRE.bulkMG.LF176 | ecosystem: Environmental > Terrestrial > Soil > Tropical forest >...
AAGAAGACGTGTTCGGGGAAGAGTTTGGCGGAGATGTCAGCGGCTTTGAGGACGGCCTCGGGGCCAGCAGGTGGAGCGGCCAGCAGGGGTGCTTGTAGAACGAGGAGTGCGGTCAGGATTGTTATGGCGGAGAGCTTCGTCCAAGTCATGGAGGGTTCCATTCTTAATGAGATCGACAATACGGCGGACATTGTAATTGGTGGCGCGGTGGACGGTGGCGGTTTTGCGAGCCGGGAATGTCGGCGGTTGGTCGTTCGTTGTGGGTTATGGGTTTTCGGTCGGCGGTCGTCGGCAAAAGATCGAGGACGTGTTCGTGGAATCCCACCTTAACTTCGCACCGAACGCGACGTGAAGGTGGGCACTCTCGATTCCCGGCTCGAGATCCCCTTAGGGCCTGAGACCAGTCTTACTCAAACTGCTTGCGGAAGCCGGCGAGTTCCTGCTTGAGGTCCGCCATTTCGCGGCGGAGGTCGACGACTTCGGCTTCGAGGCGGGCGATTCGCTCGCTGTCTTCGGAACCTTCGGCGTGGGCCTCGACCACGAGAACTGGGGCTTCCCACTCAGGTTTATCGCCACAGAGCAGGTGGGCATAGCGGGATTCTTTCGTTCCGGGTTGGCGTGGAAGAACCTTGACCAGCGGTTCTTCGCGGGTCATCAGCTTTTGCAGCGTGGACTGGACGTCGGTGAGGTCTTCGAAGCGGTGCATGCGCTCAGAGCGTCCGCGGAGCTCCCCCGGGGTTTGCGGGCCCCGCAACATGAGCACGCACATAATGGCGGTCTCACGGCGCGTGAAGTTGAAGGCTTCCTGCATGCGGTGCTCGTATTTGGCCACGCGGCTATCGCCGGCAGAACTGGCGTTGCCGGCCAGTCCTTTCTCGTTGAGCGAGTTCAGGGCCTGGCGCACCGCGTCGTCGTTGAGGCTCATCATGGGATCGCGGTTCGATTTCTGGTTGCAGGCGTTGACCAGCGCATTCAGCGAGAGCGGGTAGTAGTCGGGCGTGGTGATTTCTTTTTCGACCAGCGAGCCGAGCACGCGAGCTTCGTTGTCAGTGAGGCGGACGTTGGTGGCGCGAAATGGCGACATAAAGATTTTGTCATTGGGTAATTTTGTAATTGGGAAATTGGAGTCAGCGGGCGAGCACTCTGCCGCCGTGATCGAACTTCAAAGGCCAAATTACAAACTACCTGCACCTCGGTGGGCGTTCTTGGCCAGAGTTCCACCGAAGTGCGTGGTTATAGTAGCGGCGTTAGGGGCGAAGTGCAAAGCCAGATGGTAATCAAACGAAGGAATCCTGGATTGGAGTACCGGGGTGCCATGCAGCGTTTCGGGGGGAAACAAAACGCAAGGTCCCTCCACGTCGCTCGGGATGACAGTGGGGGCAGAAACGTTTCTGGGGACAGCTGAGGAGACCTTGGTCTCAGGGCCAGCGTGAAGGTTTTCCGTAGGTGCGGAGCGTGGCGATCTCGCGGCGCAGGCGCTCCATTTCGAGTTCCTTGCTGCGCAGGACGTTGCTGACGTCGGTAGCGGCGGCGGAGGGCTTCGGCGTCACAGCCGTTTTGCGGGGAGTTCCCGTGGGTTTTGGATCGACACTGAGCGGGGTCAGAAATTCCAGGCCAAAGCAGAAGCCGGTGCGGTTGCGGACTACAGCAGCGATGCGGGCGCCACCGGCGGTTTCAAATTCGACGTCCATGAAATCACCGGGCTGAAGAGGCAGGCCGGCATAGAGGGTCATGCCGCCTTCGCTGATTTCAATGCCGCGACCCTGAATGGCGAAACGGGAATCCCCGCCGCGAGGCGAAATGCGGACGGGTAGCTCGACTGGATGGCGCATCCACCGGCGCGTGTTGACAGGGGAGGACATCTCTCACACCGCCACAAGTTGCAGTACCTGATGGTAGGGGCGGCTGGAGACGGGCAGCAAGATTACGAAGGTTTTGTGAGAGCCTGTTACGAGGCGGACGACTCTGGTGGAAGTGTTTGAAAGGGCAGAGACTTACAGTCGTTGGCTGTCGGTCGTTGGCTGTCGGTCGTTGGCTGTCGGTCGTTGGCTGTCGGTCGTTGGCTGTCGGTCGTTGGCTGTCGGTCGTTGGCTGTCGGTCGTTGGCTGTCGGTCGTCGGTCGTACGGCCAAGAGGTTACATTTGCAGGCCACGTTTGCGACTCCGAGTGAGCACTCGAGGGTTGCCCCAACGGGCAAGCGTCAGGTTTCCAGGAGCCGGCGTGCCGGCGTGTGCCCTCGATAGCAACATCGCACAAGAAAATCCGACAACTACTACGAAATGAGTCGGAAAAGAGCGTGACGCGATATGACGAGCGATGATCTTAGCCCAGTGGTGGAATGTTTCGAGGAATTGCAGGAAGCCGAATTCGATGCGGGTTGGTGCGAGGCCGTCGGGATCGTAGGCGGAATCGAAATTGACGAAACGCCGAGCATCGAAGAATGCGAACGGATTTACCGGCTAAGCGCGTAAGGCCCGGACGCGCCGCGTAGCGGTAGGCGCCGAAGGACTGCAGGCAAAAATTCCGGAAACGCGAGTGCAGTCCTGTCCATGAGTCGAGCACTGGTCTCGTAAATGATTCCTGAGAACAAAACTGCTCACCTCAGGGGATAAAGGCCCAATTTACAGCTGGCCTCAACCGGATCCATACGAAGGCCCGAGGCCGCGACCGCATCGGCAGGTCTACCGCTCGGGCTTGCTTCGGTACACATCCGTGCTCAGGTACTTCAAGCCCGAGTCGATCATCAAGGTGGCAACTCGGGCGTCAGGTCCGAGTTGCCGTGCGACGCGGAGTGCGGCGTGCACGTTTCCTCCGGAAGAGGTGCCGGCAAAAATCGCTTCTTTTCGGGCGAGTTCTCGGGCCATTTCTTTGGCGTCGGCCGTCTTGACTGATAAGACTTCGTCGACCAGCTCTCGCTGCCAGAGCGCAGGCGTGAAGCCGACTCCGATGCCTTCGATGTCGTGAGCGCCGGGCGGACCTCCGAGCAGGATGCTGGATTCGGCGGGCTCGACGGCGATGATCTTGATCTTCGGATTGTGGCGCTTCAGCACGGCCGCGACACCGCACAAGGAAGCGAATGTCCCGACGGACTGGACGAAGGCGTCGATCTGGCCGCCCATCTGGTCCCAGATTTCTTCGCCCAGGGGGTAATAGCCGACAATTGCGTCGGGATTGCTGAGCTGGTTGACCCAATAGGTGTTGGGCTGCTCGCTGATGCGGCGAGCAGTTTCGATCATGTCGAGGAACATCTGTTTGGTCGCGCCACCACCTGCGTAGGGCACCAGGGTGAGCTTCGCGCCGTAGGCCACCATGTGGTCGAGTTTTTCCTGGCTGAAGGCGCGGGAGCTGACGACGTGAATGTTGTATCCCTTGGCCGCGCAGACCAGGGCGAGAGAGGCCCCGGTGCTGCCTCCGGTGTATTCGACGACGGTGCTGCCGGAGCGCAGGTGGCCGTCCTGCTCGGCCTTGGTGATAACGCCGAGCGCCATGCGGTCTTTCATGCTGCCGGTGGGGTTCTGCCATTCGAGTTTGGCGAAGACCCGGGCAGAGCCTTGGGGAACGACACGGCGAAGCTGGACGAGGGAGGTGTTGCCGATGGCGCGGAGGATGGTGGTCATTGGTCTCTGGTTTGTCCGGTCTCGGGATTCAGTCGTTGGTCCTTGATCGTTAGTCGTTGGCAAAAACCTGATCGGGGCGGCACGATTTCTTGTGTGGCCATTTCATCAATACATTCACCATAGAGTCACGGAGAACTTCTGTTTCTGCTTCGCTTCGTGTCTCTGTGACTCCGTGGTAGATGCGGTCTTCGGTGTATCGATTCAGCGGCACTCACAATCCGAATCTCTGCCGGTACGTGCTAGGGGAGACATCGGTGTGGCGTTCGAAGAACTGGCGGAAGAAGGCGGCGTCCTGTTAGCCTACCGTGCCGTTGATTTCCTGCATGGTGCCTTCGAAGAAGGCGGAGGACGTCTCGTCTGCGTTGGCAGGTTGGCCATCTTGCTTCCGGAGATTGGAAGCATCTAGTCTGAAAAGATCATCGGGAGTGATACAAATTTTTCACTCGTCCTCGCCCTTGGCTCCGGACGGTTCGAAATGACAATTCAGGAAAGCGACACAGGAGGATGGAATGGCTGACCACTATCATGATCCGGCGGATCTGAAGCTTTTGAAAGAAATGAGCAAGCTGGCGACCGCCGAGTTCAACGCATGGCTGAACCTGGACAAGATTGTTGGACGCGACGATGGCAAGATTCCGCGCAAGTATCGCGAACTGATCGCTCTAGCGGTGGCCTGCACTACTCAGTGCCCGTATTGCATTGAGGTGCACAGCAAGGCGGCAAAGGCGCAGGGAGCGTCACGCGAGGAGATCGTCGAAGCTTCGTTCTTGGCGGCGGCGCTGCGGGCGGGTGCTGCGGCGACGCATGGAGCGATGGCGTTGAAGTTTTACGATCAGGGGTAGAAGCGGGTGTCAGGGCTTAGGGCTTGGGGGTGGGTACTTTGGGGCAGTATTTGGGAATGCTTCTCGAAAATCACGTGAGAATCCCCAGGTTAGCGTCCAGAGCGCGGACGCGAACCTGGGCCCCCCGGGAGAATGCTTCAGAATGCGTCGTCAATCAGCGCCCTGACCAGGAAAGCAGCCAGCCTGCGAATGCGGCTCCGGCCACAAGCCATGCGGAATTGATTCGATAATGCAGTAACAGAATCAAGCTCACAACAAGGATTGCTAGCGTTGGCCAGTCGATGATGGCGGCCGTCCCAGTTGCCAGGCGACGGCGGCCATCAGGCCGAGCGAGCCCACCACAACCCCTTCGACGATGGCGGCCGCCAGCAGCCAGCGGCGCAGCCTGGGGAGCAGGGGTCCGCTGAGCGCGACGAAGAGAAATCCTGGAATAAAGATGCCGAGGGTTGCAACCGCCGCGCCCCGCACTCCTGCCACAAGGTAGCCAATGAAGGTCGCGGTTGTGAACACGGGGCCGGGGGTGAATTGCCCGACCGCAACGGCGTCGATCAGTTGTTTTTCGCTGAGCCAGTGCAGGTGGGCGATGAATTCGGTTTGGAGGAAGGCGAGAAGCACGTATCCGCTGCCGAATACCACCGAGCCGATCTTCAGGAACGAAAGAAACAGGCGCCACAGGGTAACAGGCGCAAACGCCACCGCGGAAGTGAAAGCGGCGACGCCTGCGCCAAATGAACCGGAGAATGGGAGGAAGGAGGAAACTGCAGTTGTTGTCCAGTTCTTCGGCGACCACCCGATCGCGGAAGCCATCCCCGCGAGAATGAGCACAAGCAATGGCGCAGCGCCAAAAAGGCTAAGTACGAGGGCCAGTATTCCCAGCGCCACGAGGAACTTCGTTTTCGCGGCGGTGCGCGTGAGGCTCCAGACCGCCTGCAACACGATGCCGATCACGGCGGGCTTGATTCCGTACAGGATGCCGCTGACCTGCGGCATGGTTCCGAAGCGTACGTAAGCGGCGGCGATCAGCGCGACGAGAAATGCAGCGGGGAGGATGAAGCAGCAGCCGGCGACGATCAGGCCGAGCCATCCCCGCTTCGACTGCCCGATGAAAATGGCAACTTCGGTGGAGCTGGGGCCCGGGATGAGATTGGCCGCGGCGAGCCGGCCGAGGAAGTCGGCCTGCCTGATCCAGCGGCGCTTGCGGACGAATTCGTCCTGCATCATGGCCATGTGCACTGCGGGCCCTCCGAAGGCAATGGTGCCAAGTTTGAGGAAGACGAGCGCAAGGTCGGGCAGGGAGACTTGCTCCTGCAAGGCACCGGACTGGCTTGTTTCAGGTGCGCTCATCGGAGAACAGAGTAACGGAAGCACGCGGCGGCGGAAATCTCGGTCACCACGGCGGCGACGCGCGTAGCATCGAAACGAGGTCGGGGGGATGGAAGCGATGTCATTCGATGAAAAGCGCCGGGACCTAGTAAGCAAGAGTGCGTTGTTGATTACAGGTTCTGCTGCCGGACTGCTCAGCGCAGACCTCTGGGCGCAGCAGGCTGTTCCGGAGGAGAAAGAGGGCTCAGAGCCGGAGGTGACCGCGACCGAAGACTTGATGCGCGAGCATGGCGTGATCCGGCGGGCCCTGCTTGTGTATGCGGAGCTCGCGGACAAGGTCCGCAAGTCGTCCGCTTCGGTCGATGCGGCTTCGCTGCGCAAGGCCGCGCAACTGTTCCGCACTTTCGGCGAGGACTATCACGAGCGCATGCTGGAAGAGGAGCACATCTTTCCCGTCGTTCGCAAGATGAAAAGTGAAGCCGCAAAGTACCCCGATGTGCTGACGGCACAACACCAGCGTGGGCGCGAGATTACCGACTACATTCTGGCGGTGACGAACGGGCCACGCATCGCCTCCCAGCATGCCGAGCCTCTGGCGCGCGCGTTTTTGAAGGAATGGTGCGGATGTATGAAAACCATGCAGCGCGAGAGGACACGATCGTGTTCCCGGCGTGGAAGACGAACTTCTCGAACCAGCAGCTCGAAGAGATTTCGGATCAGTTCGAGGATATCGAGCACAAGATGTTCGGCAAGGATGGGTTTGAGGACGCAGAGAAGACGATCAGCGGGATCGAAGGGAATTTCGGATTCGCGGACCTGGCGCAGTTCACTGCGGCGGCACCGCCGAGGAGCTAGGTCCCAGGTGACGAGGCTCAGGTTGGGGAACTAGATTCCACGGATGGCGAGCGATTCAAAAGATGCGCTGGCGTGGTAGAGAGATCAGGTTGGGAGCGGGGAGATTCGAGGCCCTGATCGACTCAACGATCTTTGCTGGCCGAGTACAGGAAACGCAACAGGCGGCGCTCGGCGGTCAGGCGATGAGCGCAGGCAAGGTAAGCCTGCAATCCCTCGAAAGTTTCTTTCCCTTCGAGGGCAATTGCCTCTTTCTTCCGCTTTTCGCGTCCTTCCATCCGCAGCTTCGAGATGCGTGCGGCACTCTCGGTGGTGTCGGTTGCTCGCACATCCCGGAATCCAGCTTGCCCGATCAAGCGTTCATTCTCACCAAGCGGACTGAATAAGGAATAGCCAATCGAACTGCGGGTGGCGATTTCCTCGTGCGAGATAACTCCTCCAATCACCAGCGCATCGCTGAAGAGCACTCGCCCACCTGGTTTCAGAACGCGAAACATCTCGGCCAACACGCCGAGCCGTCCGGGAATGTGGCACAGGACGTCGTTCGAGAACACCGCGTCGAAGGTCTCAGGGGAGAATGGAAGCTGCTTCGAGGCGTCGCAGAGCTCAAAGCACGCTCGCGCGGCAAGGCCTCGATCGGACGCCAACCTTTTCGCACTGTTAATTCCATGTTCGTTGATGTCGAGGCCAACGATCTTGCAGCCAACCTTCTCTGCCAGATGCAGGGCGTAGCCGCCTGACCCGCAGCCCACCTCCAGTACTGAGGAATCCGGTCCCAGGCGAAGTATTTTCGGAATTTCGCGGGATTCTTGCGAGCTGATCCAGTTCGTTTGCCCCAGGTCCTGACCGTAGGCTTCCAAGCGGATCTGCGCATAGACGTCAGACTCAAAGTTCGAATATGCGTTGTTGTAGAGATCCACTCGGGCCGGCACTTGGGGTCCCCTCCGCGATGATTGTATTGCGGCTCGGCGCTGATGGTCGGGGAGCCGGAGTCCGTCGGTCGACTCGGGCGAAATAGCTCGGCAAGAGCTGGATTGTTAACCGCGAGTCTGCCTGCCGGGGTCGGAGCTTCGGCTCGACGCGGCGTTTCTACCTTGCAGGTCCAGGCGCATGATGGGCTGCGGCGGAAAGTGACGGGCGACGATCTTGAAGCCGGCACGCAAGAACGCGGAAACATACCCTGTTGACGAGGACGAAGGCGTCAACCTGGCATCGAGTGGATAGCCCTCGAGAGCGGGCGCTCGGTTTTGCTTCGCCATTCTGATCGCAGCCCGGATGAGCGCGCCTGATATGCCTTTTTTCCGATAGCCAATACGGATATAGAAGCAGGAAATTGACCAGACCGGCCGGTCGTCCACGGCTCTGCACTTCTTCACCTGGTCGAGGTGCGGCAAAACAGCGCGGGGAGTCAGTTGGCACCACCCCACCGCCTTGCTGTCTAGGAGGGCGATCAGGCCCGGAGGTGGCCCGTTGCGGACAATCAGCTTAAAGGCAGACTTGTTGGCGCGTGGCGTTCGCTTATGGTAGGCCGGGCCGATTCTCCAATACATGCACCAGCATCGGCTGCACGGTCCTCCCTGGCCGAGCAGGTCTTCAAACATCGGCCAAAGGTCGGGCGTGAGGGGAAGAATCCGCAGCTGGGAGCCCCGGTCTTCCATAGCGGACATTGTAGACCTGGTGCGAGGGCGATCTGAAGCTTTTCGCCATGCGCAACAGATTGTGTGCTACGTGGCGTGAGCGCAGCGGGAGCCCGCAGGCGAAATCCTGAGCGGAGCGAAGGATCGATTCGTCGCTGCGCTCCGCCCCTCGCAAGCTTTTTCTGGTGCGCTTCGCTTTGCTTCGCGCAACAACTTTGGGGTGCTTCGTGGGTTGGCCCCAAGCAGATCTGCTTTTGGTTGCAGGATGGTGCACTGCGGACGGGATTGGTCGGCCCTAGCAGACGATTTTCGAAGTTTTGTCGGGTCCCCTCTCGGCTAAGAAGGAGCGAGATCGCATCCCAGAGAGAATCGGAGAGCGGCACAAATTTCGCCCATTCGCAAGGAACTCAGATGGGCAACTCGCCGGCCCAACCGGCTCTGAGAAACTGTAACCACATTGTGGAGGTTTACTGCGCACGGGGCCTTCATGCCGTCCTCTTCGTGCAAGACCACTTCAGACGGCACGCCACGGATCGTGGATGTGATAGGTGCAACGGTGACCGTCGAGAGATAAGCGATAGCGCTGTCGCGAGTCAGCACAACCACAGGCCTCCCCTTGTCCGGGGGCGCAAACTGGTAAAGTCGGACGTCTCCCCGGGCTACCCTGCTGGCCACGCAGCCTCCGTCTCCCAAACACGCGATTCATCGGCCGTCTGGGGCCGCCTTGAATAGCCCTGACGGTCGCGCTCTTCTAGAGCGCGGACTTCCAATCTCCGGAGGTGTTCGCGCAGTGCATCACGCACCAAAGCGGAACGATTCCGCTTGGTCTGCCGCGCCGCCTGGTCGGTAGCCTGCAAGAGCTTCTTATCGAGGACAATCTGAATGGTTTCCATAGGGTCAAGTCTACTCCACATCATATTCCACATTATATTCCACAATCAAGGACGGGGCGGAATCGTCCGGACACGGCGTTCCATGCCGTGGGCGATGGTTAACCCTACCGCTAAGGACTCTGAGCATGTCGGAATCGTTCGACGTAAGGCTCGTGAGGCGGAAGTGTTGAACGCCATGACGGCGACGGCCTGGACTAATCGAGCTAATGGCACCACTTTCAAGATTGACAGTTCAAAATGAGATGAGGCTGCGGTTAAGCCTGTTGCGCAAAAAGGGAGGAATATTGGTCGGCCCTAGCAGACGATTTTCGAGCTCTTGTATTGGATGTGACCTAATCGCCAGCCCCACTCGGGCACCAATCCAAGGCGAATCCGTCAACTGGTGCAAGCGACTGGCAGACGAAGCAGCCGAAGTATTAGGCGTTAAATCGCGAACCGAGGCGGTACACACGGCGCTACGAGAAATTGTCGCCCTGAAGCGTTTCCAGAAGCTGATGTCGAAATGCGGCGGAAAGCTAGAATTCTCGGGACACGATGAGTAATTTTGTCGTCTTCGACACTTCCATCTTCATCGACCATCTCCGTACAGGCCGTCACCAGCAGCGGATCGCAGCAACTACGGGTCTGGTGCGGAACTCAGCCGTGGTCCTCGCGGAACTCGGCCGGGGAGCCACCAAGCCTTCCGAGCAAGAGTTTGTCGAACGACTTGCTCGCAACCATCCAATCCTGACACCAACCGAAAACAATTGGCTCGAATCGGAACGCCTGCTTAGCAAAATCCGTGTCGATAAAGGCTTTCATGCAGAAAAGCTTCGCGATTTGCACTTTGACCTATTAATCGCACTGAGCGTCAGATCTACAGGAGCGCGTCTGGTGACCTCAGATCGAGCAGATTTTGAATTGATCGCCAGCTATCGCAGAGTGCGACTAGAGATCTGGTGAGCTACGCATGGCGCTAACCGAACTTCGACAGGTGACGAAGTAAGTCCTTGGCCTGCAACGCCAGGAGAACGGCGCTACGGTTGCGTGATGTTCGTAGCGGCGGCAGAGGACGTCGAGTTCAAAAGCGCAGTATGGGTTGGTTCCTAGGCCGTGGAATCTGAAACTCAGAAATATTGGTCGGCCCTCGCAGACGATTTTCGAACTCTGCTCGCCGGTACGGTTCTACCTTCCATTCAAGTCCCCCGGTTGCCAATTGCTGCTTAATTTCGACCCTGCAAGTACTCTCCCGGCAGCGTGATTAAAACGCCTTCAAAGGTTTGGCCGAAATAAGACCCGAAATGGCGAACGTCCCCGGTCAGCAGGTGAGTTGCCCGAACTTCGATAGCGGCAAGCAGGATCGGAGCATCTTTCTCGGGCAAGGAAATGCCGCGTGGAAGCTCTCGTTCGGATGCATCGCAAAACTGCACCGTTAATAAAAGCTCGGCGAGGCAGCGTCTTTGAACATCCTCGCCCAGGTTGAACCTTGCTTCCTCGGCTGCATAATGCGAGGTGCACAGCACAACGTCTCTAAGCTTCCAGAGCCTGAGAAGCCCGGCCTCAGATCGATAAGCTGCTGAAAACAATACGTTGGCATCAAGAAACAACCGGTCCATGTTATGCGGGCCGTCGGTGGGGAATCGAATCTGGGTCGATCCCTAACTTTTGGACTTCTTTGCGTGCTTGACGATAGTCTGCAGCAGTCGTCGCGTTTGAGAGGATAAACTCTGCTTTCCGTTCGGGAGTATATCTTTCTACCGGAACGACCACGGCGGGGCGGATCAGGATGCCGTCTTCTCGTTCTTCGGCGGTGACCAGACTGCCCTCTTCGATGCCAAATCGCTTTCGCAATTTTGCTGGTACGATGATCGCGCCACGCTTCCCTACCCTTGCCGATTCCATGACTCGCCCCCAGCGATTTTGCCTGTAATTCAGGCATTTGTCAATTCAGGCAATATGACAATACAGGCGCTGTCCCATGCCCGGAGATGAGGCAGTCTCTATCACAAGTTTCTAGAGGCGAAGTTCAAACTGAGGGACAGGTCCGCCGTAAGCACCTGAATAACCAATGGCTCAGAAAATGGTCGGCCCTAGCAGACGATTTTAGAACTTTGCTTTCTTCCCCTTTCCTGGACGGCTCCACAGA
>Ga0310916_10002482_pt1 | contig 11286 bp, 9 predicted proteins | sample GREbulkMGLF176_FD_203444 | JGI IMG/M metagenome (GOLD analysis project Ga0310916, IMG submission 203444) | Lab enrichment of tropical soil microbial communities from Luquillo Experimental Forest, Puerto Rico - GRE.bulkMG.LF176 | ecosystem: Environmental > Terrestrial > Soil > Tropical forest >...
CCTCGAAGCTCCGGCTGCACTCATTGCGGCTGCGGCGCCGGCCATGAAGGCGCGGCGAAGCGGCCGCATCGTCAATGTGAGCTCGGTTTCCGCATTCACCGGTCATCCCGATCTTTGGTACGGGATCACCAAAGCCGGCTTGTTGAACCTCACAAAGTCCTGGGCGCGCGCGCTCGGTCCACATGGCGTTCTGGTGAACGCGGTCGCGCCGGGCCCGACCGAAACGCGCATGTACGACCAGCTGCCTGCGTCCCGCCGGGACGACGTCATGCGCTCCGTTTACGCCGGCCGCGTCTGCAAACCGCAGGAAGTCGCCGCGGCGATCTTCTGGCTTGGCAGCGATTGTCCCGAGTACATCAACGGGTCGACTCTCGACGTGAACAACGGAAGCTATCCCCGCTGACCTTGGTCGCTGTCGGACCTGGTCGGACAGCGATCTGGTGGCCCTGTCCCTTAGAGTCGCTAACGCGTGACGGAGCCGGTTTTGATCGCAGCAGCCGTTTGCTCAATGGGCTCCGCGCAGGCGGCGCCACCGCGTCATCGCGTGGCGTTGTCTTCAGCGCTCATGCGGCGCCGCTTTTTCTTCGACGGCAATCGCGGCCAGGGAAGCCATGGCTGGCTCTACTATGGCGACCGGTTCACGACATTAAAGGATCGGAGGAAGGAAATTGGCCCCGGCCTGCTCAACGCAATGCTCCATCAACTGGGGCTTACAAAAACGGACCTCGAATAGATCATGGCGTTTGGATACCGCTACAGCATGGAACGGCAGGCCAACGGATGGTGGCTTGTTCGTTTTCCGGAAATTCCTGAGGCACTGACCGAAGGCGAGACCAAAGAAGAGGCGCGGGCGAATGCGCGCGATTGCGTGATTGCGGCGCTGGAAGGATACATGAAGTCGGGCCGGCCGCTGCCGCGGGGGAGGGCGCGACATTCCGGCACCGACCGGGCGATTCTCCCGTCGTTGGTGACTGCGAAGCTTGCCGTCTACGAGACCATGCGTGGGCACGGCTGGTCCAAGGTCAGGCTCCGCGAAGGAGCTCGGCATGCCGGAGAACTCGGTCCGCCGGCTGTTCGATCTGCGCCACGCTTCACAGATGCGGATCATCGATGCGGCACTCGCGAAGATGAACGCTGAGCTGCCCATCGACCTGCCGGAAGTGCGGCCAACCGGGAAGGCGGCGTAGCGGTTGGAGGGCTTTGGGTTGAGCAGAGGGATCGGATAATTTTCTTTTGCGCAAATATACAGGAGATTATTAAAGACAATATAGCAAATGAGCAATCCACAAACGACTAACATTGGCCGCGGAAAAAATATCAGAAAAAACAGCTGTGGAATCGCAACGAGACTTGATATCTCTGCGCTAATGTATGAAATTACAATAATTACGAATGCAGCGAATACAACCGGAATGTTCCTATTCAAATACGCAATTATCGCACCCATGCATCGAGAATTATACCATTCCTTGCATCGCGCTACTCATGTATAATCCCAACCAGATTGTTGGTTTCACTACACTATATGAAAATCAGACAGATGGAGCGCCGCCTTCGTCACATGAGCTAAGGTGATGGTATCCGTCGCATCATAGGTGATAACCGTATTGCCGTGCCCATCATCCAGGGCATTCGCAAGGATCGCGTGTGCGTTTCCAAATAGGGAGTGGTCGACTTGAATTATATCCGTTGCAGGATTAAAATTGTTGATCGTGACCCGACCGAACTGCGGAGAGAACGTGAATGTGTCGTGTCCGGGTCCGCCGGTCAGTGTGCCTCCATGAGTTACGCCCATGGTCTCATTTTGATAGATGTCAAAACGAGGAATCAATTGAAACACTTGAGATGAAGGAACGGATCCCGTTGGTAACGTTACCTGCCAAGGATCAATCGGGTTGTCACTATGTATAATATTTGCATATAAATTTATCCCATCGGTAGTGTTGTCCGTCCCAAAGCTCGGCTGTGGGATACTGTCATTTTGAGAGTTAAAGAACGTGGCGGCCTTATAATAGAGACCCATGTCATGAAGGCTGCCGCCGCCTGAATAAAAATCATAGTCAACCACCTGATAAACGTCGCCCTGCAGGGCGAATGGGGACTGCTCGATAGGATCTCCTGCGATCAAGATATTCGTAATTCGTGGGTCATCTGAGAAATGAGAGAATCCATATCCCGGATCTGCAAATGTGACGGCCTGAAATGCCACACCAGCATGTTTATCAACGATGGCGTCGTTCATAAATAGCTGAACCATACTTGCGCCAAGACTGTGGCCGGTGACGTAGACATGCCCGATATCCCGATTAGCAGATAGATAACCATCAATAGCCAGCACCAATGGTTTTAGAAGCGCGTAGTAGTTATTCATTCCATCGACTGTGTAGTCGTTCGTATCTGGGGTGCCTCCGAGATGCGAAAGGCCACCGACCAGATTCTGAAAAAAGTTAGCGGAGTCATTTGTGCCGCGAAACGAGATGAATAGCGAGTCAGATGAGCGGGCGACAAGCGCAGCCGCATTCCCATCCAGATACATTCCGTCGATCAAGCCAAATGAAGGAAAGTCGGGATTGCCAGGCACGCTCCGGGGAGCTAGTGATGGCAAATCTGCCGCGGTCAGATACCGCATTCCGGTCGGCATGGAATTATAAAGAGAATCAGCTAGGCCTGTGCCATCAGGAAGGTTAATACCTGCCCCGATCTGCTCGACGTTGGGGACCAAGTGGTAGGCCGCATCCGAGAGGCTGGCGAGGACTACCATTTCGCCGTCGGTGCCATAATGGTGGAAAATATTTGCCGCAGTATTCAGTCCTGCAGAACCGGTAGCGCCAACTCGCGTAGCTTGAACGGTGAAGACGAGCTCTGACGTTGAAACGCCGCCGTGCCCGTCGTCAACTGTGTACGCGAATAGATCTTGCCCTGACTTTGCTTCTCCGGGCAGGGCCTTATAGGTGTAACTGCCATTAGCATTTAACGTTAAGGTGCCGTGTGCGCCATGAATTGCAGTTCCAACGCTTGAGCTAAGACCATTCACCGCACTGACGTGCAGCGTGTCATGCATGTCCGGATCGCCATAATTGGCAAGTACGCCGTGGGCAGAATCTGCCGTAAGCGTCTGCCCCGTCTGCACAGTAGCAAAATCTGGGAGCGAAACGGACACGTCGTTTGCTCCGTTGATCGTTACTACCACATTTTGCGTAACCGTCCCGCGATGCCCATCGTCAATTATGACCGGCGTAGTAACGGTGACGCTCTCTCCAACTCCAAGGAAATCCAAACTCTTGTCTGCGATGCTGTAGATCCAATCGATTTTTCCGGTGCTTGTGTTTCCCATCTCTGAACTAAAATGAAAAGCATCCTCGAACATCGCTGTTTGTGCAGCGCTCAGTTGGAAATTGTGTCCGGCCGTGTCCTGCCACGTCACCGTCTCGTGAACCGTATCGATCGATGCTGTTGGCCGATCGTTCACGTCTGGATCAGAGAACGCGATTACTCCCGACGGTAAAGTCGCGCTGCCGCCGTTTGCATAGTCAACTGTGCTGCTTCCGGTTACGCCCGCCAGCTCGTTTATTGTGCCAGCCACTGTCGAGTGCGTCAGATCAATGACGGGCGGCTGATTCGCGGGAACCTGCCACAACAATTCCGGAAATTGTCCGGAATTGTCGAACCAGACCGCTGAGTCAAAGCCGTCCGGCAACGTGCCGGATTGCAATTGTGCAGTCGTCCGAGCTGTACCTCCGGCGCTATTGGATGTTCCGCTCGTATCGGAATCCCAATAGGAGTTGGCAACTGTTCCTTGAAAAGCAAACCCTACCAGACCACCGGCCACAGACCCTGGGTCAGGTGTCTCGACGAAGCCTGTGGCGTATGAATCGGTTACCGTGCCTGTATAATTCGATCCAACGAGGCCACCTACCGAGTGTTCAGAACTGACCGAGCCAGTTGCATACGAGTTTGTAATTGTGCCTTGATTCAGTGCAACTAGGCCTCCAGCGTGATTATTTACTCCGCTCACTGAACCCGTCGCATAACAACCGCTTATCAACCCTCGATTTTCCGCAACGAGGCCCCCGCCTTCTTGAGTAATAAAGGAGCCATTGAAATTTCCGATGACCGGTCCTGCCGCGTAAGAATTCGAAATACTCCCTGTGCTAGTATTGACGCCAACAAATCCCGCAACATCACCTCCAGAACCGGAGCGAACTGTGGCTGTTGAGTGCGACAATTCAATAGAGCCCGCATTGATATAGACGAGAGCGGCCGTCGCACCATTGCCGGTAACAGTTCCTGAAACTGAGACGTTTACTATTTGACCGTCATTTTCGAACGCTAATGCTGAGTTCACTACGTTGACGTTCGTCAGAGTTAAATTTTCGACCGTTCCTTGACTATCGATGGTGCCTAACAATGTGATAGGCAAGTTACTAATTGAGTGCCCTTGTCCATCAAGTACACCAGAAAAATTGGCGATCGGTGTGAAATTGAATCCGGATGCGTCAATGTCTGCGCCCAGCACAAAGGAGCCTGAGGGGTTGGCCTGGATATCCTGGAGGAGGTCGTTAAACGCAGTAATCACTGTCGGAGTTGTCACTGCTTCCTCCCTGTGAGGTCTCTTTCTTTATTTGAGATAGCGTGAACCTGCGCAACCATGAGACACTCGCTTAACAAAATCGCGGCAGTGCGCATCGCCCTGTCAGACCCGATCTATGGTTTGGATTTCGCCGCCCAGCCCATGCGACAGTTGCAATGTCGCCCGCGAGCGCGAAGACAAGGGCCGTTTCAAGGCTATTTCTCCCGACACCCCTGATCCCGGCGGATAATAATACCAGCCATAACGATTGCGTAAAAGCTGAATTTTTCAACCAGACGCTGCCGGCTCTCGCCACGGCGTCGCCGCCAAACTCATACGATATATCAGCTAGATAGCTATTCCTCTTCTGTTTAGATCGTCCAATTCCCGCGCCCGCCCTTCAATCAACAGTAGCGTATAAACGTCTCAGAAACCCGAGGCCCAGCTGCCGGAGGCACGCCCCGACGCCCGATGACTATTCCACGGCTCAGCCGCGGATCTTCCGCCCTCAAATTTTGCAAATCCGTGGCCCGAATTATTAGTCCCCTTTGCTCCCGCTTCCTCTCTAGCCGCACAGCTCTTTTCAGTAAGCCGTCGCTTCGCGCGTAAACGGCCTTGCAAGTTGCTGCGCAACCCTTGACCCGCCGACTTCCGACGGCAGATTGCTTCTCTCATGCTGATGCGTGACAGCTTCAGCAGGTCGCTTTATCAAGCTTCAGACTTCTCAGTCTTATGCCTACGCAAACAGACACGCAGTCGCAGGCTGCCCGCAAGGTCAACTTTGCGCTCCAGCTCCTCCGCGAAGCCGCGAATTGCTGGAAACGTCGCCTCGACTGAGTCGATCGACGTTCACGGCGAAGCGCCCGCGCTACACGCGCCGCACTTCGGCAGAGCGCGAAGATTACACGGTCGTAATACTGGCTCGGTATCTTGAGCCGCGCGCCGATCTGATCGTGTGCGAGCGGCAGTCAGCGCTTCTTGAACGGGGTTAATGGGACTGCTTGTCGTATCCGACCGGCGAGCCCACATCGAACGGCAGGCAAATTTGATCGATGATGGAACGCACGCCTCTATCAGCTGGAGCGTGAGCTGGAGGCCGCGCACATCGAGATCGACAGGTGGCAAGCCCGCGCCGGCCATCTGGATCCGCGCTGCGCCGCGCGTGGCAGGCCAGCCAGGGTGATTTGATTTATGTCAATGACCTTGTCGATTTGTAATGCGAACATGGTTGCGGCCAATCTGGTCGCCGGGAGGCTCTGACGAAGAATCAAAGGCGCACAATGGACAAAGATCGCGCTTCTTTGCATTCGGATTACGAGCATTCTTGCCGCATCGTCTCGGACGGGTCTATTTGGAGATTTTCTCCGCGAGTTCCTGATGCGCTGCCAAAATGACGCCAACGAGCTGGCGCGCCGCAAGGTTGCCTTAGATGTCGACCCGTATGAGCTGACCCTCTCTGATGCCGCCTTGGTTCGTCGTCTTAAGAGGCAGTGCTCGCAATGCGAAAGCCGTAAAGGTTGCGTGCGAGATTTCGCCGAGACTACAACTGATTTCCACGCCCCGGCTGATTAAAGCTAACGGAGAACTGTGAGAAAGATTGGTCGGAGCCATTTGGCTTATTGGAGGCCATTATGCAGGCCAAACAGCAATCAAGTCCGCTTGTTGAGCTAATGGCTAAATTTACTGAAGCGGTGAGAGCCTTTTGGCGACGAAGCAAAGCAATCAATGCACTCGCCAATTGCGACGCGTTGGAAGTGGCGCGCGTAGCGCAGGATCTCGGAATTTCGACTGCCGATCTTCGCATTCTTGCCAGTCAAGACGAAACAGCGGCTGATCTGCTCAACCGCCGATTAGAGACACTTCGGCTTGACCCAACCAGCGTGGATCCTGCGCTGATGCGCGACCTTCAGCGCTGCTGCTCAAGCTGCGACAGCAAGCAATTGTGCGCGCATGAGCTTGAGGACCAGCCAAAAGCCGCAAGCTGGCCGAAATACTGTCCGAACGAGGAGACGATCGCTTCGCTCACGACTAAGCCGACCCATCTGGACTAAGTAGTGCGAAGACCTGTACGGAGTGCAAAAGCAGAGGCTTGCACCGGCGGCCGAGTGAAATTAATGGAGCGATCAGGAGAGCCGCATGTATCGACATATTCTGATTCCGACTGATGGCTCGCAACTGGCACACAAAGCCGTCGTACATGGGTTATCGCTTGCTAAAGCGGTCGGAGCGAAGGTTACTGCTCTCACGGTTGAAGCTTCATTCAATCCCAGTGATGTGCCTGCTTCGAGGGTGAACCTGATGTCCGCTGCATTTGAGGAGTACGCCAGGCATGCGAGGGAGCACGCCGCGTCAATATTGAATGGAGTGGCCGATGATGCGAAGGCCGCTGGCGTGCAGTGCGAGACCGTACAACTGATTCAAGATCACCCATACAAAGCGATAATCGCCGCCGCAAAGGATAAAGGCTGCGACCTCATTGTGATGGCTTCACACGGGAGGAGCGGGATTGCAGCGATAGTGCTCGGTAGCGTAACCGCAAAAGTGTTGACGCACACGAGCATTCCGGTTCTTGTCTATCACTGACGGGATCGGCGGTGGGGACCGATCTGGTTCGCTGTCAGGTGGATGTGATTTCCGTGCTCGGTACACACCTTCGGCACAGGGTGGCGACCACTTCGTACGAATAGGCGACGTCGCACTTCCGTCTTCCTGGGCAATCGTCGTAATCTGATCGTATTGGCGTCCAAGCTCGTGGGCCGCACTCCGCATTGGATTCAGGGAGGGAATGGTATGAAACTTCCCCGCCGCACATTCTTGCATCTGGCATGGGGCGCTGCCGCGCTGCCGGCGGCGTCGCGATTTGCAAGGGCGCAGGCCTATCCGTCGCGTCCAGTGAAAATTATCGTCGGCCAGGCGGCGGGCAGCTCATCCGACATTGTCGCGCGTCTGGTCGCCCAGTTCCTGTCGGAAAAGCTTGGCCAGCAATTCCTCGTCGAGGTCCGCCCCGGCGCCGCCGGCAACATCGCAACCGAAGCCGTGACTCACTTGCCGCCCGATGGCTACTCGCTGCTGCTGGTGAACTCGCAGAACGCGATCAACGTCGCGCTCTATGAGAAGCTCAGCTTCGACTTTGTCCGCGACATTGCGCCAGTCGGGCTGATCGAGAGCGTTCCGCTGATCATGGAGGTCCACCCATCGGTGCCGGCCAAAACCATTCCCGAGTTCATCGCCTACGCCAAGGCCAACCCCGGCAAGCTGAACATGGCCTCAGCGGGCATCGGCGGCCCGCAGCATATCGCGGGAGAGCTGTTCAAGTTCATGGCCGGTGTAGACCTGATGCATATCCCCTATAAGGGCTCGACGCCGGCGGTGACCGATCTCGTCGCAGGGCAGGTCCAGGTGATGTTCGACGTTACGCCGACCTCACTGCCGCAGATCAAGGCCGGAAAGCTCCGGCCGCTGGGCGTAACGACGACTGAGCGGCTTCCGTTCCTGCCGGATGTGCCGACGATCGACAGCTTCCTCAAGGGCTACGAGGCCGCCGGCTGGATCGGCTTCGGCGTCCCTAAAGGCACGCCGCCCGAGATCATCGGGGTCCTCAACAAAGTGACCAACGCGGCAGTGCTCGACCCGAATATCAAGCAACGGATCGTTGAGCTCGGTGCCGTAGCGGTGCCGCCGAACTCACCGGACCAGTTCGCCGAGTTCATCGCCGAAAATATCGACAAGTGGACGAAGGTGATCAAGTTCGCGGGCATCAAGCCGGAGTAATCACGGAAGGCGCTGCGACGCACGGATCGTTTGTCGCGTGTCTCTGCTCATGAGGCAGATGCAAGCCCCGTCAGCGCCGCGTCACTTAGCATCATCGTCATCTCCCTGCTTTTATCATGCTACCCTGCACCTTTATGTCACTTTGGCTTGCTGATGAAACCCGAAATAGAAGCAAAGCAAGAATAAACCGGCATGAACGATGGCGCGTTGACCGCTGATCTCCGGTGTCTCAATGGAAACGGTCCCAACGTAAGGCAAAACAATCGGAAGTGATACACCAGTCGCCCAAAGATACCAACATGTCCCCGAGCTAACAAAGGAAGCCCCTGCAAGAAAGTTCCGCGCCTCCCGATACCTGATCGCGACATGGAGAGTCGCGAGGGCATAAAGAACAATGCAGACGACGAGCCAGATAGGTAATGCCAAGACCCACATCGGCAGCATACTTGTGCCTCTCGGACCTGAAGAGCCGCGTCAATTGTCGCTGACGCCGCACGGTGCGGCATCCGCTTAGGCTTATCGGGAATTTGTGGAATGCGCTGTTTTCTTTGGAGCTTCCGTCCCCTTGATGATGACCAATTCGTGATTTCGGGTTGATAGTGGGATGAACCTATATTCCCGGCATCACGTCGCTGGTCCCTCCCCAGCCCCCCCGATCGACCGGCGACATGAGTAGCCCCCGGCGCGTTGAGTTTGCCGGGGGTTTTCTTTTGCCGCAGGCACAAATTAGCTCGTTCGCCGGAAGCCGTACTAATGGCTCACCGTAATGCAAGAGCCAGCACAGCGATAATGAAGACGGCAATACCGATGCAGAACGCCCCTTCGCTGGGCTGGTGTCATCCGCAGATTGATCACGCGCGGAAGCACCATCTTTCCGCAATGAAAGCACCAGGTTGGTCTTCGTTGAAAATGGCAGAACTTTACGCAGAACACCGCCGACCAGAAGCGACTTGCCGAAAGCGCGATGCACATGCTGGACACGGAAGAACAAAACAAGTCGAAATCCCGTTTTTCGGAGTTCCCATTTCGAGGAGGCGCGCGGCCCATCGCCGGTTTGAAGGAACGCCGCGCCCCTCCCGCTTCCTCGCTAGCCGCACAGCATTTTTCAGTATAGCCGTCGCTTCGCCGCATCAAGGGCGATGCACGTCTCTCCTCGAGACCCTTGACCCGCCGACTTCCGACAGCAGATTGCTTCTCTCATGCCGTGAGCTGCTGCTCGGGCAGGTCGCTTTATCAAGCCTTAGACTTCTCAGTCTTATGCCTACGCAAACAGGCACGCAGTCGCAGGTTGCCCGCAAGGTCAACTTTGCGATTCAGCTCCTCCACGAAGCCGCGGAATTGCTGGAAACGTCTCCTCGATCTACTCGATCGACGTTCACGGCGAAGCGCCCGCGCTACACGCGCCGCACTTCGGCCGAGCGCGAAGATTAGCGCTCAGCAAAACCGCCATCCTACGGTGGCGGTTTTGTCGTGTTTTGATGCGGGAGGGTCTATGACTAGAGTGGGTTCGGCGAAGGTACTTCAGGACTCGAATTTCCTATGGTATATGTACTTCGCGGATTGCGCGGCACGCCGCACTTGTCGTAAGTCGATTGGGAGGAACAGATGCCGGGCATTGCGGTCATATCAACTATTGCTTTCAGAACTAACGCCCCCTGGGAAGCCGCCTTTACCGGTGGTTTAGGCGTTCATGCAGGCTGGTATGTATCCGGAGCTCTTCAGGAGAGCGTGGGGTTTTCCCAAGGCAGTCTCACGACAGCGGTCAGTAATTTAAATGCCAATGGAAGCGTAACCCATATCGTAACCGTTGGAGGTGTTGCGGCAGCGCGTGCAGCATGGTCCTACGGCAACCAGCACGGGCAGGCAAAACCCTTTTTCTCTCTTGTCGGGGGAACCACGTCTAATTTCCCGGGCACCGCGCCACCCGCAAGCTTTTACGGCGGCGTGACCTTGGAATCATTTGGGCACAACGCTGATCGGCTCGATCATCTGACAGGCAAGAGCGCAGCACATGCACATAACTTCCCACTTGCTCAGATCGCGCTGCTCATCAACCCGGACTCTTCGGTAGGCGCTGATGAATCGCTACGGTGGCCAAGTGATGGAGGACACATATACCAGGCTCGCGACAAAACCACTATCCAATCCGAGCTAGGCAACTTTGCCGGGAGCAATCACACCGCCATCATTATCAGCGCCGACCCGTTTTTTACAGATAATCTTGAGTATGTCATTCAGCAAGCCAATGGAACGAGCAAACACGTGTGCTATTCGTTTCAAGAGTACGCGAATGCGAGCGCCGGAGCAGGCCATCCCCATCCCACTCACAACAAACATACTTTGCATGGGCCAAAACTTTTGGACGCGTATCAACAGCTCGGCCAAGTTGTTGCGAGCGTGATCAGTTCCGGAGCGGCACCCCTGCAACCTAAATTGGAGCCCGCTCCGCCTATCGTTGCTAACGACCCATGATGGGTTAGCCTGCTTTTCTATCCCATGTTGATCAGAGCTGCGACGTTCTCCGGCTTTTGCGGACTTGATGATTACTTCGGTAAGCCAAGCTCACGCCAGGCGTCCGAAAGCGCGATGAATACCGCCGGTTCCAGCGCAACATGGGAAAGTTTCTGGATTTTGAAGGATGGCTCGCAGTCCAACACCGACCGAGCGGCAAGCCTGGCTTCCTCTATGCGTCCTACCCGCAACAGGGAAGCAGCGAGCACCGCGCGCGGAATAGTGAAAGCTGGGTTGGAGCCGATCGCAGCGCGAGCCTCGTCCACCGCCTCGGCGTATTGCCCGGAGTAGAAATGGGCAATTGACATCGCCGAGTGGGCTCTGAAGTTCAGAGAATCGAAGGGGCTGAAACGCAGCGACTGTTTCGCCCGTTCAATAGTTTTTCCGGTATTGCCCATCCAGGCCAGTGTCACGGCGCTGCCGGTGAGCGCAAA
>Ga0310916_10002499_pt1 | contig 11255 bp, 5 predicted proteins | sample GREbulkMGLF176_FD_203444 | JGI IMG/M metagenome (GOLD analysis project Ga0310916, IMG submission 203444) | Lab enrichment of tropical soil microbial communities from Luquillo Experimental Forest, Puerto Rico - GRE.bulkMG.LF176 | ecosystem: Environmental > Terrestrial > Soil > Tropical forest >...
GGTCAGAAACTTCACGCCGGCGCGGTCGGCATTTTCTTCCTGCTGGCGCTGATACGACAACAGCGAGCGGCGGATCATTTCCTGAGGACCGGCGATCGCCGCGGCGCCGGCATTGGCCAGCCCGCCACTGGAATTGCTTCTTGCGCCCGCGACTATCGCGCCGGCGCCGAGCAGCATGGCAATGATCATCTGCGTCTGCGCCTGCGCGAGCTGCTCGCGAAGCTTTGCCAGATGACCGCCGGCAAGGTGGCCGGTCTCGTGCGCCAGCACGCCGATCAACTGGTTGGGCGTCTCCGATTTCAGGATCGCGCCGTAATTTACGAAGATGCGGCGGCCGTCGGCAACGAAGGCGTTGAACGATGGGTCGTTGATGATCACCATCTGGATGTTCTGCTTCTCAAGCGCGGCCGCGCGCAGGATGGGGCGGGTATATTCGCGCAAAAGCTGCTCGGTCTCGCTATCGCGCAGGATCGGCGGGCCCCGGTTCTCCTTGTCCTGCGCGCGCACCCAGGCGAACGGGGCGAGTGCAAGGGCAAGGGCGACCGCGACGGCGGTCAAGCCAAACGTTCTCTGGGCATGCGTAAGGTCAAGCAGCATGGGCGGTGGTGCGCGGTCGTCTTGGTGTTGTCGATGGCCTTGTGATTTCGGCTTGGCGATTGGCCGCCAGTCGGATACGGGATATGCCCTTACAAACCGTCGAATATGGCGCGTCTGTGGCGGCCTGCCGCAGACCGGCCGGTCAGCTGGATAGCAGATATCGATGCGTGAAGCGACACTGAGAGATCGCATTGCGAAACTGCTGGCGGCGTCCGACCGCAGCAATGTTCCGCCGTTCATGGTCATGGACGTGATGAGCGCAGCCGAGCAGATCGAGGCGGTCGGCGGCCATGTCATCCACATGGAAGTGGGACAGCCCGCCGCACCCGCGCCGAGGACGGCGATTGCCGCCGCGCGCGCCGCGCTCGAAGGCGGTCGGATCGACTATACCTCCGCGCTCGGCATTCCCTCCTTGCGCGAGCGGATCGCCAAGCACTACCGCGAGAGGTATGGCCTTGCACTCGACGCCGGCCGAATCGTCGTCACCACCGGTTCCTCCGGCGCATTCATATTGGCGTTTCTGGCCATGTTCGAGCCCGGCGATAAGGTTGCGGTCACCGTGCCCGGCTATCCGCCCTACCGTCATATCCTGACCGCCCTCGGCTGCGAGCCGGTCCTGATCGAGACATCTGGCCAAACCCGCCATGCGCTGACCGGCGAAGCCCTGTTGGCTGCCCATCGCAACAGTCCGCTCAAGGGCGTTCTGGTTGGCAGTCCCGCGAACCCGACGGGAACCATGATGTCGCGGGAGGCGCTGACCGATTTGATGACCGCTGCGCAAAGCGCTGGCATCCGTTTCATCTCCGACGAAATCTATCACGGGCTCGATTACGCATTTCCCGCCGTGACCGCGGCCGAGCTTTCCGAACACGCCCTCGTGATCAATTCATTCTCGAAATATTTCTGCATGACCGGCTGGCGGATTGGCTGGATGGTGGTGCCGCAGCCGTTGGTGCGCCCGATCGAGCGCCTGCAGCAGAATCTCGCAATCTCCGTACCGACACTGTCGCAGATCGCGGCCGAAGCCGCTTTCGACAGCCGGGAGGAGATGGACGCGATCAAGCGCGGCTATGTGGAGAATCGCCGCGTCCTGATCGAGGGGTTGCCGAAAGCCGGCCTTTCAAAATTCCTGCCGGCCGACGGCGCCTTCTACCTCTATGCCGATGTTTCAGACTTCACGTGCGACAGCTTTGCGTTCGCCAAGCAAATGCTGGAGCAGGCCCATGTCGCCGCAACCCCCGGCGTCGATTTCGATCCCTTGCATGGCAAAAGCTTCATCCGCTTCTGCTATGCACGCTCGCTCGATGACATGCGCGAAGCGATTGCCAGGATCGCGCGCTGGCTCGGCGCGGGTCCTTGAACAGCGGGCGGCCTTGCAGGCCAAGGGCCTGACCACCGTCGCTGCACATCATTGCCGACACCGTGGTCGGGGCGTTCGCCAATGGCGAAATCCTGCAGGTGCTTGTTCTCGATCCTGATCGGCTCCGCGAGCATCACCCTTTGCCAGCGCGGACGCAGCATCGGCGCGTCGACGCCGCCGCGCACAGCATGTTTGGCGTCATTTCGATCACATGCGCGCCACGCCGTTCGGCGCGATGGCCCATACCATCGGCACGTTCGGCACCGGCCTCTACGCGCTGGTGCCGAAGCGGCGCGACCACCAGCCGGCCTTGCGCGGCGCATCGACAGTCGCTTCGGGCGATGGTGCCGCCGGTGCTGGCTCGGGCAGGCTCTGCGCGACCGGCGGCGGGCCACCGGATGGCGCGCTGCTGGTTGCGGAACTTACCTTCTCACGCACGGTCGAGCGGCGGCGAGCCCTGTCGGTTTCATGCACAGGCCCTTCGGGCGCTGCCGCATCGGCGCCCTCCCGCTCGGCGCGTTCCGCAAGCGCGGACTCATGCGCCGGCGCGATCGGCTCTGGCTGCACCTCGGGCAACGCCGATGCCGGGGCAAAGGCGTCCAAATCGGCAACCGCGCTCGCAGCTTCAGATTCCTGCGGGGCTACGAGTTCGTCCGAGATCGAAGCGCCAAGACCATCGTCGGCAGCGCCACCACCACGGCGGCGGCGCCCGCCGCGGCGCCCGCGACGGCGGGGCCGGCGCTCGCCAGCGCCCTGTTGCTCGGAGCGCGCAGAGCCGGGCTGCTCCTCGGCCTCCTCGTCCTCGGCCTCCTCGTCCTCGGCCGTCGCTTCGGAAGCCGGCTCGGCAGCAACGCCTTCCTGATCATCGCCCACGCTCGCCTCGCGTGCCTCGCCACCGCCACGTCCGCGCCGCCGGCGGCGCCGTCGGCGCCGGCGGCCCTGACCTTCCTGTTCGCTGTCTCCGGCCTCGCTCGCCAAAGCGTCCTCGGCGAGCCCTTCGCTTTCTTCGGTCTCGACCTCGGATTCGAACTCGGCGTCGATGGCTTCGTCCTCGTCATCGGCCGGATCGGCCTGGGCCGGCGGCGAGGCAACAGCCTGAGCTGCGATCAAGGCCTTCGCCGCTTCCAGCGTGTGCACCTGCTCTCCGCGGTCGATGATGTAGGACTGCAGGCCGCCGACATTGGCATCCGCGACCACCGAGAGCGAAATCTTGAAGGCGTTCTCAAGGTCGCGAAGATGTCCGCGCTTGTGGTTCAGCACATAGAGCGCAACGTCGGTGCGCGTCCGCACCACGAGATTGTGGGTCGCGCCCTTCATCAGGATTTCTTCAATGCCGCGCAACAGCTGCAGCGCCACCGACGACACCGAGCGCACATGCCCGGTGCCGCCGCATTGCGGACAGGGCTCGGTCGAGCTCTCCAGAACGCTCGCACGGATGCGCTGACGCGACATTTCCAACAGGCCGAAATGCGAGATGCGGCCAACCTGAATGCGCGCGCGGTCCTGCCGCAGGCAATCGGAGAGCTTGCGCTCGACGGCGCGGTTGTTGCGCTTCTCGTCCATGTCGATGAAGTCAATGACGATCAGGCCCGCGAGGTCGCGCAGGCGCAGCTGGCGGGCGACTTCCTCTGCGGCTTCCAGATTGGTCTTAAGCGCCGTGTCCTCGATATGATGCTCGCGCGTCGCCCGCCCGGAGTTGACGTCAATCGAGACCAGCGCCTCGGTCTGGTTGATGACGATATAGCCGCCGGATTTCAGCTGCACCGTCGGCGAGAACATTGCGTCCAGTTGGCTTTCCACGCCCATCCGCGAAAACAGCGGCTGACCGTCGCGATACTGCTTCACCGCGCGCACATTGGAGGGCATCAGCATCTTCATGAAATCGTGCGCCTCGCGGTAGCCCGCTTCGCCCGCCACCAGAATCTCGTCGATCTCCTTGTTGTAGAGGTCGCGCAACGAGCGTTTGATCAGCGAGCCCTCTTCATAGACCAGCATCGGAGCCTGCGACTTCAACGTGGTGTCGCGCACGGTTTCCCACATTCGGATCAGATATTCGAAGTCGCGCTTGATCTCGGGCTTGGTGCGGGAGGCGCCTGCGGTGCGCAGGATGATGCCCATCCCCTCGGGCACGTCGAGGTCCTGCACCACCTCCTTCAGCCGCGTGCGGTCCTGCGCCGAGGTGATCTTGCGACTGATGCCGCCGCCACGCGCGGTGTTTGGCATCAACACCGCGTAGCGGCCAGCTAGCGACAAATAGGTCGTCAGCGCCGCGCCTTTGTTACCGCGCTCTTCCTTGACAACCTGAACCAGCATCACCTGGCGCCGCTTGATCACCTCCTGGATCTTGTACTGGCGGCGCGGGCGGAACGGCCGCTCGGGCACCTCCTCCAGCACGTCCTCGCCGCCGACGGACTCCACGACTTCCTCTTCACTATCGTCCGCCTCGTCGTCCTCATCATGCTCGTCGCCGGGGTGTGGCGCAGTCACTTTGCCTTCTGCCGGCGCGGCAGCGGCCTCGCCGGCAGCTTCGTCGTCCGGCGCGTCGTCAGCGTGAGCGACGTTCTCCTCAGCCTTTTCCTGCTCGGCGCGTTCGTCGTCGGCGATCGGCTCAGCTTCATCGGGTGCGATCGAAGGCTCAGCCGCCACAGCAACGGACGCTTCGACCGCCGCCGCCACGGGTGTTTCCAACCTCAGCTCAGCTCCAGCTTCCGCCGGTGTTGCGCGCTCATAGATGTCGGGTTCCGGCTCGTGCTCGATGTGCTCGATGTGCGCGGCGGTCTCATCATCAGGCGGCTTGCCCGTCGGATCCGCCTCGCTCCCAAACTCGGCCTCAATGGGCTCCGCGACCGCAGGGTGGATGCCGGTCTCGTCAAAACCGTGCTCCGCCACATCGTGGTCAGCGTCGTGGCGCTCGGCATCGTCTTCCTCGGCGTTCTGCACCGTATCGGCGTGTTCAACGATCTCGCTTTGGACCCGCTCGCCACTGCCGCGGCGCCGCAGATTGCGGTGGCGCGCGCGCCGACGGCCATTGTGATGTTCGCTCTCCTCTTCAGCCTCGCGATGGGCGCGTTCCTCGGCCTCGATCAGCGCCTGACGGTCAGCGACGGGGATCTGATAATAGTCGGGATGAATTTCGCTGAAGGCGAGGAAACCGTGACGATTGCCACCATATTCGACAAAAGCGGCCTGCAGCGATGGCTCGACCCGCGTGACCTTGGCAAGGTAGATGTTGCCGCGCAGCTGCTTGCGCTGGGCGGTCTCAAAATCAAACTCTTCGACGCGGTTGCCGCGGACCACGACGACCCGGGTTTCTTCCGGGTGGGTCGCATCGATCAACATTTTGTTCGGCATTTTGCAGCTCTTTGAGGCGGCGGGCGCGTAGGGCCGGAAGCGCTTCATGCGCCGCTGGGTCACGCGACGGTCCACCTGATTCGGGGGTGAGGGGAAGGCCGAAACGTCGTCCGAGGCGCCGAGCCGACCAGAACGCCAGCGGAGCACGGCAAGAGACAGAGCCTTCGCTCCGCTCCGGCGCGGATTTTCTCCTGGATTTGGTCGGCAACACAGTAAGGCGCATCAAACGTCGGCCCGTCAGGAACAGTCTGGCGGCGTGGGGCCGCCTGGTCGGTCGCTGACAGCCAGTCGCAGCGCCGAAGCGCCGGCCTCAAATCTGACATGACCCCCTCCGGGGTCCAAATATCGGGTCACGTCGCCACTCAAAAGCTGTCCCTGGAACCTGAAGGCCTGGGACCGCCGCCCGGGCTCAAACCACCCCTTCTTGCCGGCCGCGCGGCTCGCGCCGGCTCCAGGAGAGGGCGGAAAAACGCTGGAATCGCCAAAACTTGGCAACTTCCGGCGCTGCACCGGGAGGCTGCGGCGACACAACCGGGAGTTATAGCCGTCAGCACCCCCGTACATACGTGGATTGGGCGGGTCGTGCAAGGGAAGCGTCTCTGCCTGGCCACAGTCATGCTTATTCACGAATTGCACATTAAGCTGCGATTAACCCTGCGGTTCTATTGCGCTAAGAGATGCGCTCGGAGGCACGGAATTGGTGGCGAACCGCGCAAATCACCCTATTTTGCTCGGACATGCACTGTTGTGCACCGCAGCATTGGCGTGCACCGCCCCTGCCGCGGCCGAGCCTATCGAGCCGCAGCAGGCTGCCGCCCAGCAAAACGTCCCGGTCGCGTCCGATGCGCGCCTTGCCGGCGATGCCAAGCTCACACGCTTCGTTCTCGACCTCGACAAGCCGATCCAGTTTCGCGCCTTCGTGCTCGACGAGCCCTACCGGGTGGTGATCGACATCCCTCAAGTCAGCTTTCGCCTCCCGCCCGGGACCGGCACGACCGGCCGAGGACTGGTGACAGCCTTCCGTTACGGGATGGTGATGCCAGGCGGCTCGCGCATCGTGTTCGATCTGGCTGGCCCGGCAAGGATCGCCAATTCCACCATGCTCGATGCGGCCAACGATCAGCCGCCCCGGCTGGTGCTCGACATCGAAGAGGTCGACCGCGCAAGCTTTGTGCAAAGTCTGCGGGCGGACACCCGTCCCGAAGTGGCGAAGCCAGCGAGCTCGGACTCGGTGACTGCCGTCGCAGCGCAGCCTTCTGCGCCCCCGACGCCACCGGCGAGGCCGGCGGACCAACGCCCGGTGATCGTCATCGATCCCGGCCATGGCGGGATCGACAATGGCACGCAGGCAAGCGGCGAAATCGAGAAGAACCTGGTGCTCGCCTTCGGCCTTGCGCTGCGCGAGCGGCTCGAAAGCAGTGGCAAGTACCGCGTGGTCTTGACCCGCACCGACGACACCTTCATCGCGCTCGACGATCGCGTCCGTATCGCGCGCAACGAGAAGGCCGCGCTGTTCGTCTCGATCCATGCCGACTACCTGCCTCGCAACGGGGCTGACGTGCAGGGCGCAACCATCTACACACTTTCCGACACGGCCTCAGACGCCGAGGCCGAGCGGCTGGCGGAGGCGGAAAACCGTGCCGATGCGATCGGAGGTGTCGATTTGAGGCAGGAGCCGACCGAGGTCGCCGACATCCTGATCGACCTCGCCCAGCGGGAAACCCGCACCTTTTCAAACCGCTTCGCCCGCGTCTTGATGGGCGAAATGAAGACGACCGTGCGGATGCACAAGCATCCCCTGAAGTCCGCGGGTTTTCGCGTGCTCAAAGCGCCCGATGTCCCCTCGGTGCTGGTCGAGCTCGGCTTTGTCTCGAACAAATCGGACCTGGAACATCTGGCGTCGGAACGCTGGCGCTCCAAGACGGTTGGCTGCATGGCCCAGGCAATCGACTCATTCCTGGCCAAACCACTGGCAACGGCCAGGCATGCAAACTGACAACAGATACGGGCGTCGCGATCAAAGCCCTAGTTTGGCCACAGCAACAGCCTTATAGAGGCGGCCTGACATGTTCGGAATCGATCAAAATCCCACCGCGACCAGAGTATCATGCGCGGAACATTTGGGTCCGACGCGCGCCGCGTTTTAAAGGAATGCGCCGCCGAAATTGGCGCTTTAGGGTTGGAACGGTCTTAAATGATGCGCTTTCTGGTGCGGTTCTTGGGTTTCCTGTTCGCCGCCGGAACCGTGGTGTTCCTCGTTGGCGTGACCGCGGTTGCCGGGGCTATTTGGCACTTCTCCAAGGACCTGCCCGATTATTCGCAGCTGCAGGATTACGAGCCACCGGTGATGACCCGCGTCCATGCCACCGACGGCTCGCTGCTTGGCGAATACGCCAAGGAGCGGCGGCTCTATCTGCCGATCCAGGCGGTGCCGAAGCTCGTCATCAACGCCTTCCTTGCGGCCGAGGACAAGAATTTCTATGAGCATGGCGGCATCGACTATTCCGGCATGCTGCGCGCTGCGCTGCTGTACGCGCAGAATTACGGGTCGAACCGGCGTCCGCAGGGCGCATCGACGATTACCCAGCAGGTCGCCAAGAACTTCCTCTTGAACAACGAAGTCTCGTTCACCCGCAAGATCAAGGAAGCGCTCCTTGCGATCCGCATCGAACGCGCCTACTCGAAGGACAAGATCCTCGAGCTCTATCTCAACGAAATCTACCTCGGGCTCGGCACCTACGGGGTTGCCGCCGCCTCGCTCGTCTATTTCGACAAGTCGGCCAACGAGCTCACGATTGCCGAAGCCTCCTACCTTGCATCACTGCCAAAGGCGCCGGCGGCGCTGCATCCGGTGCGGAACCGCGACCGCGCGATCGAACGGCGCAATTACGTGATCGATCGCTTGCTGGAAAATGGCTGGATCAAGCAGGCTGACGCCGACAAGGCGCGTAAGGAAGCGCTCAACGTCACCAGCCGATCGAACGCCGCCGCCCATATCTTTGCCGGCGAATATTTTGCCGAAGAGGTCCGTCGCGACATCTTCGAGCGCTACGGCGAGAAGAAGCTCTATGAGGGGGGGCTGTCGGTGCGCACCACGCTCGACCCGAAGATCCAGCTGATGGCGCGCAAGACCATGGTCGCCGGTCTTGTCAAATATGACGAGGAGCAGGGTTGGCGCGGACCGGTCTCCAAGCTTGACATTTCCGGCGACTGGGGGGTGAAGCTCGCGGACGTGAAGTCGCTATCTGACATTTCACCTTGGCGGATGGCCGTGGTCTTGGAGACCAGCGATCAATCGGCGCGCATCGGCTTTCAGCCCGGACACGAACTCGGCGGCGGCGTCAGCAAGGAACGGCAAACCGGTCTCGTGACGCTCGATGGCGTCAAATGGGCGAAAACGGCCGCGGGGCCCCAGCGCGGCAAAACGCCGAGCGCGGTGTCGCAGGTGCTGGCACCCGGCGATGTGATCTATGTCGATCCTCTCTATAGGGAAGGCAATCCCGTCGAAGGCCAGTATCGCCTGGAGCAAATACCGGAAGTCTCCGGCGCCATGGTGGTGATGGATCCCTGGACCGGCCGCGTGCTGGCCATGGTCGGCGGTTTCTCGTTCGACCAGAGCCAGTTCAATCGCGCAACGCAAGCCTATCGGCAGCCGGGATCGTCGTTCAAGCCGATCGTCTATTCGGCGGCGCTCGACAATGGCTATACCCCCTCGACGGTGGTGATCGACGCCCCGATCGAAATCGATCAGGGGCAGGGGGCCGGCGTGTGGCGCCCGGAAAACTTCTCCTCCGGCAAATATAACGGCCCGACCACACTGCGCAACGCGCTTCGGCTGTCGCTCAACACCGTGACCGTGCGGCTCGCGCAGGACATCGGCATGCCCTTGATTTCCGAATATGCGCGGCGCTTCGGCGTCTATGACGAATTGCCAAATTATCTGTCCTACGCGCTCGGCGCCGGCGAGACCACGGCGCTGCGCATGGTCACGGCCTATTCGATGATTGCCAATGGCGGCCGTCGCGTGAAGCCAACATTGATCGACCGTATCCAGGACCGCTACGGCCACACCATCTTCAAGCACGACGCCCGCGAATGCCGCGGCTGCGATGCGCCTGGCGGCTGGAAGAACCAGAACGAGCCGCAGCTCGTCGACCGCCGCGAGCAGGTGCTGGATGCCATGACCGCCTACCAAGTCACCTCGCTGATGGAGGGCGTCGTGCAGAACGGGACCGGGACCGCGCTGAAGGAGGTCGGCAAGCCGATCGCCGGCAAGACCGGCACCACCAACGAGGCCAAGGATGCCTGGTTCATCGGCTTCTCGCCCGACATCGTGGTCGGCATTTATATGGGCTATGACAAGCCGCGTCCCCTGGGCAGGGGCAATGCCGCCACCGGCGGTCATCTGGCTGCACCGATTGCCCGCGACTTCATGAAGCTCGCGCTCGCCGACAAGCCGCCGACGCCGTTCAAGATACCGGCCGGGATCAAGCTGATCCGGGTCGATGCCAAGTCCGGCATGCGCGTCGGGCCGGGCGATAGCGGGCGCGGCGTGATCTTGGAAGCGTTCAAGCCGGGCACGGCGCCGCCGGATAGTTATTCGGTCATCGGCGTTGCCGATGCGGATCGAGCCATCATGCCGCAGGGAACGTCCCCGGACGCCGGCTACATCATGCGGCCGGGCACCGGCGGGCTGTACTGATCCACAGCGCGGCGCGGCCGATTGCACTTTCGCCACCGCGCCGCTACATCCCTGCCATATTGCAAGCCGTTACCGGGAGTGCCATGCGCGCCGAAATCGAACGTTTAGTTGAAGAGATCAAGCAGTCGGTCGGACTGCTGAGGAGGCATCTTTGACGTCGAAAAATCGACGGCACGGCTGGCGGAGCTAAACCAGCTCACCCAAGACCCCGATCTCTGGAACGATCCACAAAAGGCCCAGAAGTTGATGCAGGAGCGGACCTCGCTGGAGGATGCGCTGTCCGGCATCAGCAAGGTCGAGCGCGAGCTCGAGGATGACGTCGGCATGATCGAGCTCGGCGAGGCCGAGAACGATGAGGATGTTGTGGCCGAAGCCGAGACGGCGCTGAAACAGCTCAAGAAGGAGGTCGCGCGGCGCGAGCTCGAGGCGCTGTTGTCGGGCGAGGCGGATCGCTTCGATTCCTATCTTGAGGTTCACGCCGGCGCCGGCGGCACCGAGAGTCAGGACTGGGCAGAGATGCTGCTACGCATGTACACGCGCTGGGCGGAAAAGCACGGTTTTAAGGTCGAGTATCTTGAAGAATCCCAGGGCGAAGAGGCCGGCATCAAATCTGCCACAATCCAGATTTCCGGCCATAACGCCTATGGCTGGTTGAAGACAGAAGCCGGCGTGCATCGCTTGGTGCGCATTTCGCCATTCGATTCCAACGCGCGCCGGCATACATCATTCTCTTCGGTCCAGATCTTTCCGGTCATCGACGACACCATCAAGATCGACATCAAGGAATCCGACGTGCGCACCGACACCATGCGCTCGGGTGGCGCCGGCGGCCAGCACGTCAACAAGACCGAGTCCGCGGTGCGACTGACACATATCCCGACGGGGATCGCGGTGGTCTGCCAAGCCGGCCGCTCCCAGCACAAGAACCGCGCCCAGGCCTGGGATATGCTGCGTGCCCGGCTCTACGAAATCGAATTGAAGAAGCGCGAGCAGAAGGCCGCCGCCGAACAGGCGGCCAAGACCGATATCGGCTGGGGTCACCAGATCCGCTCCTATGTGCTGCAGCCCTATCAGATGGTGAAGGATTTGCGCACAGGCGTGCAGACCTCCGACACCTCGGGCGTGCTCGACGGCGACCTCGATGAGTTCATGGCCGCGACGTTGGCGCAGCGCGCCTTCGGGACCACGGCGGATGCGGTCGAGGAGGTGGATTGAGCCTATAACGTGTCGCGCTCAGCGGCCTTG
>Ga0310916_10002504_pt1 | contig 11241 bp, 8 predicted proteins | sample GREbulkMGLF176_FD_203444 | JGI IMG/M metagenome (GOLD analysis project Ga0310916, IMG submission 203444) | Lab enrichment of tropical soil microbial communities from Luquillo Experimental Forest, Puerto Rico - GRE.bulkMG.LF176 | ecosystem: Environmental > Terrestrial > Soil > Tropical forest >...
TCTAATCGGCCTCAAGCCCCACCTACACTTTGTGCCAGGGCACTAAATCGCTACGCGATAGTGGCGGTTGCTGCCATAGCCCCTTAATAGAGCCGCGAGACGCCCTTCGCTCGGGGTCCATTGTCTTCCTCACACGGATTGTCCCTACCTTGCGGCGCGATAAATCGCGACACCGTCCGCGCCGATGTCGAACGCCATCAGGTCTTCGCCAACAGCAAGCGGCCCTTGATAGGTTTTGCGCGTGTCGCTGACGATCTCGGCCAGTCCTGGGGGCGGCGCCTCCGGCGTGCCGAGCTGCGCGATATGCGAATAGACCGCGAGCTTGGGATGGATGCGCGCAAATACTGTTCCGGCCTGACGCGGAGTGACATGGATCGACTGGATGTGCTGGAAGGCCGGTAGGTTCAGGAGTTCGGCATTGAACACCGCCACCTCGTGGATCATCAGATCCGCGCCAATGGCGTGTTTGATCAGGTTCTCGCTGAAGTTCGTGTCGCCAGAGAGCACCACCGATCGCTCGTCGTAATCGATGCGGTAGCCGACCGCGGGCTTGATGCCATGCTCGACCGTGAAGGCGGTTACCTTCACGCCGCTGTGGTCGTAAACGACGCCATCCTGCGTGAACTCCTCGACTTCGGCGGCGACGCCGGCCACCGGCAAATGCTGTTCCTGTTCGCGACCCTTGATGTCGCCGGCATAGGCCTCTGAAAGGCCGGACATCAACGTCTTGGCGCCTGGCGGTCCGATCACGTGCATCGGCTGAGTACGGCGCGCGAACGCCGGCGGCAGCCACCCAGTCAGTAGCAGGTCCGGCATGCCGACGGTGTGATCCGAGTGGTAGTGCGTAAACAACACGACATCGATCTTGGAGAGCGGCACCTTGAGCTGATATAGGCGGATCGTTGCACCGCGGCCGACGTCGACCATCAATTTCTGATCGCCAGCTTCGATCAATGTGCTAGCGCTGAAACGATCGGGCTGAGGGTCAGGCACACCGCTGCCGAGCAGGGTGACGCGGAAGATGTTGTCCGCAGCCTGCGCCGGCTCCTGGGCCAAACCGATAATTACCATCAGCACGAACGCCAATGCCGCACGCATGATGTCCTCCCCATGTGTGAACGGCGAAGACTTTATCAAAGCTCGTGAGGCTGCCAAGCGGAGAAACCGAACCTCGCCATCCCCACCAACCTCTAAAACTCGTGGACTCATTTCACAGCCCCAAAGGGTGCAGTTCAGTTTTGGATAGGACTGTCGGTACCGTCAAATGGGATGGGATTGTCTCCTATGGAGCAAAGGCAGCAGTCCAGACGGTCCCGCGGCGGCGCGCTATTTCCGCAGGACTTCAGTAAGCGGAATTAGCTAACTTTTACTCTCTGGGCCTTCCAGGTGGTGCCATTAGGAGACGTTCCACATCGCAAGCAATTCCAACTTCGCAGATGATTTTTCCAGCAACCAGGCTTGCGCCGTACGCCGAGGATCATTCCGATAATTTTGACGGTCCGCATCGGATGCGAAGCTAACTATGTGTATCTCTATCGTGCCATCTTGATTTCGAAGACGACGCTCCAAACGTCCGTTAAACTCGGGCAATAACGGCAAGACAGCATCCTCGTAAGCTCGAAAGTCCTCGATACCCTCAGTCGGTATTCGGACAATGAGAACAGACGTCACGAGGTTAGATTGATAGACGGTCATAGCAATCCCAAGCCAAGATAGTCGAGCACTGAAGACACTGTATCTTGCGGTCGCTGCGTCACGGCGTCAATGTCGTCTTAGAGTTCAGGCCGTGCGAACACGATTTTCGACAGGGATCTGGTGCAACATTAATGCAAGTATGCGACTTGGGACACATCTTGAATTCACCTGAGCGGCGCGTTCGATTCTTTTGTTACGCGCGAGTAATTTTATTTCGAGACAGCCTGGGTCAAAACCGGCGGTTACCGCACCGCGACACTGGCGTCCGGTTGTGTTCAGTCAACAGACATAGTCGACCGGGTTCTTGATGGATGCTCAACTCCGCCCCCTCGATGGGCTGGTGCTTCCAACCACACCAATCGTGGCGCCGTTGATCGCCGTGGTCTCTGCGAGTTTCGAAGCATTCATCTCCAAGAACACGCTCGGAGCCCACAATACTAACATCGTTTCTTCGATCTCTGCGCAGTCTCCCCGCCAATCGACGATTAACGATCTGATCCGCATCTCGTCCGAAAGTCCTGCGACAAGAAAATTGGTGCCGCTACGATCGATATTGGCCGAGCAGGATACGCCAGGACTATGAGTCGGTCTCGATTGTCCCTAACCTAGCGTTTTATGGAACCGGCGCGCGAAGATTGCCTCACGTTCCCCGGAATTTGGGAGGGCGCTTCTCGTGAAAGGCCTCGACGCCCTCGCGGAAATCATCCGATTGGCGCAGCCTGCTGTAGCAATGACCTTCGAGCTCGATGGCGATGGAGAGCGTCGCATCTTCGGTATCGTTGAGTAGTTTCTTGGCCGTTCGCTGCGCGAGCGGCGAGAAGCTTCGCAGCTCGTCGACCAGCGCATCGACCGTCGCCTCAAGCCTGTCGTCGGCGACGCAGTCCGTTGCGATGCCCCACTCCAAAGCCTTGCGACCCGGAATCCGCTGCGAACGCATCACGATATCCTTGGTGCGCGTGATCCCGACGATCTTCTGCAGACGCGCCGATCCGCCTGAGCCAGGAATCTGGCCGAGCTTCTGCTCGGGCAACGCGTAAAGGCAGGTCTCCGAGGCAATCCGGAAGTCGCAGGCCAGCGAGATTTCGAAACCGACGCCAAAGGCGTAGCCGCGGTTCGCGGCAATGACCGGCTTGCCGCAGCGCGCCGGCGCGGCAATGTTCCAGGCGAGCTTCGAAACATGCTCGGGAGCCGCGTCGAGGAAGCCGCGAATGATGCCGCCGGAGGAGAAGTGCTCGCCGACCGAGCGCAGCACGATGACACGAACGCCGGGATCCTCATCCAGGGCCTCGAACACGAGCCGCAGCTGGTCACGCTGCGGCATGGAGATGGTGTTGAACGGCGGCCGGTCGAGAATGACATCGGCGCGCTCGCGCTCCGGGGCAATCTCGATACGGAAACCGTCAAGGTCCTGCAGTCTCGAATCCGCGAACGGGGAACGCATGATCAAGCCTTCCGTTTTGAAGCCATGGAAACGGGTGCGGGCTCCGCTTGATAATCGCCCGCGACGAGCTGCCGGCGCAGCAGCTTGCCGACCGGAGACTTGGGGATCTCCCGAACGAAGACGTAGCGGCGCGGGCGCTTGAAATTGGCAAGCCCCGAGGTGCGGCAATGGGCATCGAGCTCGGCGTCCGCAACCTCGCGGCGGCGCCGGATGAAGGCAGCCACCACCTTGCCCAAGCGTTCGTCGGGCAGCCCCACGACCGCCACCTCCGCGACGGCAGGATGCAGGGAAAGGCAGCTTTCGATCTCCACCGGCGACACGTTCTCGCCGCCGCTGATGATCATGTCGTCGACCCGGCCGGTGACATAGATATCACCGTCCGCGTCCGCATAGCCGGTATCTCCCGTCATGTACCACCCCTGACGGAACGCCTTCGCGTTCGCCTCGGGGCGCTGCCAGTATCCCTCGAAGGCTTCATCGCCCGATGCGAGCGCCGCAATCTCGCCCTCCTCGCCCGGCACCGCGATCTCATCCACATTGCGCGCGCCGAGCCTGACGATCCGGATCATCTGGTTGATGCCGGCGCGCCCTGCCGAGCCGGGTTTGCGGGATGCGTCCTGGTTGATCGTGAAAGTGTAAATCTCCGACGACCCGTAGTGATTGACGAACAGCTCGGGACGAAAGGCCTTGTCGAGCGTGGTGAGGAGAGCGTCCGTCATCGGCGCCCCGGCAAAACCCAGCTTCCTCACCGAGCTCACGTCGGTATCTGCAAAAGCCTCGTGGTGGACGAGGTCATGGTAAAGCGTCGGCACGAGATAGAGGTTCGTGATCTTCTCATTCTCGATCAGGTGCAGCGCCCCGGCGACGTCGAAGCGCGGCAGGCAGACAAACCGGCCGCCGATGAGCGACATGGCCAGGAGCGAGCGTACTCCCATCGTGTGGTAGAGGGGCATGACGCCCAGCGTGCGTTCGCCGTGGGCGTAAAGGTTCTGCGCGACGTGAGCGATTGCGGCTGCGCGCTCTGCGCGATGGCGCCGCGGCACCCCCTTCGGCCTGGCCGTCGTGCCGGATGTGTAGAGCATGAGCGAGAGCGCATCGGCATCCGCCCGCGGCGCGGCGGCGGAGCCGGCGCCAAGCAGCTCCGCGAAGCCGGCCTCTGCCGGGGCGCACTTAGGTCCCACCGAAATGCGGGCCAGACTCCGCGACGCGGCGCTTTCGCCAACGTTCTCGGCGGACACCTGCTCGAAGACGATCGCCTTCGCGCCGCAATCCTCAACGGCGTGGTCGATCTCATGGGCCTTGCTGCGCCAGTTGATAGGCGTGATGACAACGCCGGCAAACTGGCATGCCCAATGCAAAGTGGCGGCTTCCCATCGATTTTGCAGCACGGTGACGAGATGGTCTCCGGGCGCGAGCTGCAACCGGTCAAAGGACAGCACCAGCGCCGATATCTTGGCGTACCAATCCTGATAAGTCAGGCGAACATCGCCATCGACAATGGCGACCGCTTTCGGATCGCGGGACACGCTGGCAAGAAAGCTGGTTCCGAGATCAAGCATGGCGCCTCCCGGCGCAGTGCAGCGGCAGCCCCGGAGTGCATTACACCTTACAGCGGCCTGCCAGCGCGGCTATCGTGCGTTGGCCATGCTTTCAACGCAACGGCCGGAATTGACCAGACCCGGGGGAGACCGCGTTATGGGAATCGCAATGAAGGTGCTCTTGGTCGGCATCGCAAGCCTCGCTGTCGCCGTCGCCCGCGCTCATGCCGCAGACGTCACAGTCCGCCTGTCGACGGCGGCACCGCCGGCCGACTTCCTCGCCAAGGGTGCCGAAACCTTCAAGGCCGAGGCCGAGAAATCAAACACCGGCGTCAAGGTCGAGATATTCCCCGCCTCAGCCCTGTTCCGCCAGGGTACCGAGGTGCCGGCGCTTCAGCGCGGCAACCTTGAAATGAGCACCATGACGACATTCGAGGTCGCCCAGCAGCTTCCGGAATATGGCTTCTTCAACCGCGCCTATCTGCTGCGCGATTACGCCCATCTGCGTGCCGTATTTGATGGCCCGCTGGGTGCGGGCTACCGAGCGATGGTTGCTGACAGGATGGGCATCGAGATCCTGTCGACCGCGTATCTGGGCACGCGCCAGCTCAACCTGCGCCAGCGGCGCAAGGTCGCGACCCCGCAGGATCTCGCCGGCATCAAACTGCGCATGCCGGCGGGCCCGGAATGGCTGCTGCTCGGCAAGGTGCTCGGCGTCTCTCCGGTTCCGCTCGGCATGCCTGAAGTGTACCTCGCGCTCAAAACCGGCACCATCGACGGCCAGGAAAATCCGCTGTCCATTCTCAATGCCGCCAAGCTCTACGAAGTCACCGAACAGGTCACCCTCACGGCTCACATGGTGCAGCCGGTTTTCTTCAGCATCGCAAAGCCCGTCTACGACAGGATGACGCCGGAACAGAAGAAAGCCGTGGAGCAGGCGGCTTTCGCCGCCGCGCGCGTCAACGACGAGGGCCGGCTTGCGGACGAGAGGTCCGTCGCCGATGCGCTGAAGGGACGCGGATTGGCTGTCGATACGATTGAACTTGCACCGTTTCGCGCGCTGGCGGACACGACTTACGCCCAATCCGACCTGGCGAAGGCGTGGGATGCCAATCTGCTCAGGCGGGTTGGCGACATCCGGTAGAAGGCCCGCCGATGCCGGATGGGGACTCGGACCGCTGCGGGGCGAGCGGGATCAAATCTCATGTGCGGCAGATCGCGCAGCACGTCTCGCGCTGCGTCGAGGCGCTTGCAGTGGCGATGTTCGCGCTCGTGTTCATGGCCTTCATCTACAAGATCGTCATGCGCTATGCGGCCGGGGATGCGGTCGCATGGGCCGACGAGGTTTCGGTCGTGCTGTTCATCTGGATGGTTTTTCTTGCGAACGGCTTCGTGCTTAAAGATCGCCACCAGATCGCCTTCGACCTGATCCATCGCAATCTGTCAGCGCGCGCCCAGCATGCAATCGAGATTGTCCGCGGCCTGCTTGTCTGCGGCATAACCGTCTATGCGCTCCCCGGGGCAATCGATTACACGGCATTCCTGTGGCGCGAGCGCACGCCGGTCCTGCGCTGGCGGCTTGATATTGTCTATGCCTGCTTTGCGCTGTTCCTGCTTGCGGTCGTTGCGCGCAGCGCATGGCGACTGATCGCGCTCGCCGCGCCCTGCCGGCGCAAAACCGGTCCACAGGAAATGCGAAGATGACCGTCGGGCTCTGGGTGCTGGCCGGCGTCTTCGTCGCTGCGGCCGGCATGGGCGTGCCCATGGGCCTCTCCATGCTCGTGGCTGGGTTCGCCTACCTCATCGCGACGCATCAGGACCCCGGCCTCGTCGTCGACCAGACGATGAACGGCCTTTACAACAACTATCTGCTGCTTGCCGTCCCGATGTTCATCTTCGTCGCCAATCTGATGAACGCAAGCGGCGTCCTCGAACGGCTTCTCGTGTTCGCACAGGCGATGGTAGGCCGGTTCCGCGGCGGCCTCGCCCACGTCAATGTCGTTTCCAATCTGATATTTTCCGGCATGAGCGGAAGCGCGGTCGCGGACGCGGCCGGGCCAGGTCTTATTGTCGCGCGCATGATGATCAGGGGCGGGCGCTATCCCGCGGGCTTTGCCGCGGCGACGTCGGCGATCTCGGCCACGCTCGGTCCGCTGGTACCGCCGTCCATACCCATGATCTTTTACGCGGTGATCGCCAATGCTTCGGTCGGCGCACTCTTTCTGGCGGGCATCGTGCCGGCGATCGCCGCCGCGATCGCCCTGATGGCTGCCATCTCCGTGATCGCCCGCCGCCGCAAATTTCCGGCCGAGAGCCCGCTGCCATGGCGCCGGCTGCCCCCCGTCTTTCTCGCGGCGCTGCCGGCACTGGCCCTGCCCGGCCTTCTGCTCGGCATCATCTATTCCGGAATTGCAACGCCCACCGAGGCTGCGGCCATCGCATCGGCCTATGCGCTCCTGCTCGCGCTCGTCGTATACCGTTCCCTGTCGATACCCGAATTGTACAGAGTCATGACCGAAACCGTGCGCCAGACCGCGGCCATCGGGCTCATCATGGCGGGCGCCTTCGTGTTCAACTATGTGGTCGCAAACGAAGGCATCCCGGTGATCATCCGCAACACGCTGGTGGGCTGGCAGCTTTCGCCACGGACGTTCCTCCTCTCGGTCAACGCGCTGCTGCTGCTGCTCGCCATTGCGATCGATGAGATCACAATCCTGCTGGTGATCGTGCCGTTGCTGGTGCCGGTCGCCGAAGGGCTGCACATCGATCTCGTGCATTTCGGCGTCGTCATCATGCTCAACATGATGGTCGGCCTCGCGCTGCCGCCGCACGGACTCCTCCTGTTTGTCATCAGCAACCTGACCGGGACATCGCTGGCCGCCATCTATCGTGAGACGCCGGTGTTTCTTGCCGCCCTGCTCATGCTGCTGATTGCAACGACCTTCGTGCCGGACATCGCGCTCACGCTGCCGCGTTTGCTCGGCTACGCGGTTGGCTGAAGCGTTGTCGATTCGCAAGAGCTGCTCGCATGCCCCATTTCGACGTCGTCATCTGCGGGCTGGGCGCGATGGGAAGCGCAGCGCTGGAGCAGCTGGCGCGGCGCGGCGCCCGCGTGCTCGGGATCGAGCGCTTTGTGCCCGGTCACGATCGCGGCTCCTCGCATGGCGCAAGCCGCATCATTCGTCTCGGCTATTTCGAGCATCCCTCCTATGTGCCGCTGCTTCGGCGCGCCTATGCCGCGTGGCGGGAGCTGGAGCAGAGGAGCGGATCGGAGCTGCTCCACGTCACAGGAATTCTGGAGATGGGATCGCCCAACAGCACGCTGGTGCGCGGAACGCTCGCGAGCGCGCAGGCTCACAGCCTGCCCCACGAGCTGCTGGCGGCGTCCGATCTGATGCGGCGATTTCCGCAATTCCAATTGCCGGCTGACTATGTCGGCGTGCTCCAGGGCGACGGCGGCTGGCTCGCGGTCGAGGGGGCGTTCGAGGCATGGATCTCGCTCGCGGCGCGGGCCGGCGCCGAGATGCAAACCGATGTGACCGTGCGCGCGCTCGAGCAGCACGGCAGCGTGGTCCGCGTGCGCACCGACCGCGGGGCGGTCGAGGCCGACTGCACCATTGTGGCCGCCGGCGCATGGACGAAATCGCTCATTCCCGGGCTTGCCGGCAAATTGCGGGTGACTCGCGAGGTGATGGCCTGGTTCGACGCCCCCGAGCGCGCACGCAGCATGCTCGATCGACTGCCGGTCTTCATGCTGGAGAGCCGCCACGGGATGCATTACGGCATCCCGCCGCCGCACGCCGATATCTCAGCCGGCATCAAGGTCGCCAAGCATCATCACCGAAACCAGACGGTGGACCCCGACGATTATGAGCGAGCGGTCTCGCAGGAGGACGAAGCATTGATCCGTGCGGCACTCGCGGATCATGCTCCGGCGCTCAACGGGGCACTTCTCGCAGCGAAGACCTGCCTTTACACGCTCACCCCCGACGGCGACTTCCTCATTGACCGCCTGCCCGGCTCGCCGCAAATCATCGTCGCATCGGCGTGCTCCGGCCACGGCTTCAAGTTCGCCCCGGTGATCGGCGAGATCCTCGCCGATCTTGCGACGGTGGGCGAAACGCGCCACGCGATTGCGCGCTTCGGGCTTGGCCGCCTTGGTTGAAATTGCGTCACGCCGGGACCTTGAATATCTTTTCTCAAACGGCGGCCCGCGCTAGCGCCGGCCGCGAAAAGCGTCCAGGAGGAAATGCCATGCTCGGGCTGATGCAGGATTGGCCGCTGCTCTGCCACCGCATCATCGACCATGCCGCGCTCAACCACGGCGAGCGGCCGATTGTCACCAGTTCGGTCGAAGGCGGGATGCACACCACGAGCTACGCAGAGGTGCGCGCGCGGGCGCTGCGCCTCGCGCAGCGCCTCGATCGTGACGGCATCCGGCTGGGCGATCGCGTCGCGACGCTCGCCTGGAACACCTGGCGCCATCTCGAAGCCTGGTACGGGATCATGGGAATCGGCGCGATCTATCATACCGTCAATCCGCGCCTGTTTCCCGAGCAGATCGTCTGGATCATCAACCACGCGCAGGACCGCCTGCTGCTGCTCGATCTCACATTCATTCCGATGGTTGAGAAGCTCGCAGACAGGCTTCCAGGCATCGAGCGCTACGTCGTGCTCACCGACGCAAAGCATATGCCCGCGACTTCGCTGCCCAATGCCGTGCCCTATGAGGAATGGATCGGCGAGGCTGATGGCGACTTCGCCTGGAAGATCTTTAATGAGAATACCGCCGCCGGCATGTGCTATACCTCAGGGACGACCGGCAACCCGAAGGGCGTCCTCTACTCCCATCGTTCCAACGTCCTGCATGGTCTCACGGCCAACAATATCGACGTGATCGGCCTGAGCTCGCGCGATGTCGCGCTGCCGGTGGTGCCGATGTTCCACGCCAATACCTGGTCGATCAACTTCACAGCCCCGATCTCGGGCGCATCCCTGGTGCTGCCGGGACCCAAGCTCGACGGCGCATCGATCTACGAGCTGCTCGATCGTTACCGGGTCAGCTGCACCGCCGGGGTGCCGACGGTGTGGCTGATGCTGCTTCAGCATCTCGCCTCGACCGGCGGCAGGCTGCCCTATCTCAAGAGGATCGTGATCGGCGGCTCCTCCTGCCCGCGCGCCATGGCCAAGACCTTCCAGGACGTGTACGGCGTCGAGGTGATCCATGCCTGGGGCATGACCGAAATGAGCCCGCTCGGCACCGCGTGCACGATGAAGCCGGAATATGCCGCCCTCGACGGCGAGGCGCGCCTCGACATCCAGGAGATGCAGGGGCCCTCGCCGTTCGTGGTGGAGATGAAGATCACCGACGACGCCGGCAAGCGACTTGCCTGGGACGGCAAGACCTTCGGACGGCTCAAGGTACGCGGCCCCTCTGTTGCGCGCGCCTATTACAGGGAGGATGGCGAGATTCTCGACGCAGAGGGTTTCTTCGATACCGGCGACGTAGCGACCATCGACCGCTACGGCTACATGCACATCACCGACCGCGCCAAGGACGTCATCAAGTCCGGCGGAGAGTGGATTTCGTCCATCGACATCGAGAACCTCGCCGTCGGCCACCCCAAGGTGGCGGAAGCCGCCGTGATCGGCGTGCGGCATCCGAAATGGGACGAGCGGCCGTTGCTCGTCATCGTCCTCAAGAAGGATACATCGGCCACACGCGACGAGATTTTGGCGTTCATGAAAGGCAAGATCGCGAGCTGGTGGATGCCCGACGAGATTGTTTTCGTGGATGAGATTCCCCATACCGCGACCGGCAAGATCCAGAAGACGGTGCTGCGGGAGCGCTTCAAGGATTTCGTCTTGCCGGCAGCCGCAACGGCATCCTGACACCCTATTGTGGGATAGCGGGAAGCCGTTCCCATCGCGCTGATTTCATTGCCATTGCCGCCGCTTCGATTGTAGGGGAAGCATAGGGGAACGCGATCGCGGCGCGGGCGCCGCCGGCGGGGCGAAGATCGAGCAGGAAAGTGGCGAAAGCGGCCTTAGCGGCGCTCAAGCTGTAGCCTTGCAGGCGGCGAGAACGTCACGCGCGGTTTTTGGGTCGCTCGCGCGCGCAATCACAATGGCACCGACCAGCATGCTCAATTCGCGGAACGCCGCGGCCTCTTTGGCGTGCGCCGATCCTTTCATCGTCCGCGCGAGGGCAGCGGCGGTGCGTCTGACGCCGGCGCCAACTGCGGCTTTCAAGCCATCGGCCGCGCGGCCAATCTCCTGCCCGACGGCGGCGACGGGGCAGCCAACGCCCGGATGGTTCTTGTGACCGTCTGACAGATAGCGCGCGCGATAGGCCGCGACAGCCTGCTGCGGGTCGCCGCGCTCCAGCGCGTCCGTGAACTCCGCGAAGGCCGCATCCATCGCCGCTTCGACCAGCGCTTCTTTGCTATCGAAATGCTTGTAGAAGCCGCCGTGGGTCATGCCAGCGGCCTTCATCACATCGCCGACGCTGGCGCCTGCGAGGCCGCGCTCGCGCAGCAGGCGCGATGCGCTCGCCACGATCCGCCC
>Ga0310916_10002507_pt1 | contig 11238 bp, 9 predicted proteins | sample GREbulkMGLF176_FD_203444 | JGI IMG/M metagenome (GOLD analysis project Ga0310916, IMG submission 203444) | Lab enrichment of tropical soil microbial communities from Luquillo Experimental Forest, Puerto Rico - GRE.bulkMG.LF176 | ecosystem: Environmental > Terrestrial > Soil > Tropical forest >...
TTGCGTGGTGGATGACGGGGCAGTTCTCGAACGCGATGACAGGCTCCGGCAAGAGGCCCGGACCGCTGTTGTTCGCGCTGCCCGGCGTTCTCACCATCACCTCGGTTTTCGACATGTTCGATCTTGGGCAGCCGAATCTCGTGCTTCTCGCGCTGATGCTTTTCGGATTCTGGTTGCTGCAGCAGGAGAAGCCATGGATTGCAGGCAGCATGTTTGCGCTCGCCGCCGCGATCAAGGTTTTCCCCGCAGCCGTGCTGCCCTATCTCGTCTGGCGCCGCCAGTGGGCAACGGTCGCTAGCATGGCGATCTGCCTTTGCGTATTTCTTTTCGTTGTCCCCGCGCCGGTGCGCGGTTTCCAGCACAACATCGTCGAGCTGAAGACCTGGTATCGCGGAATGGTAGGCTCCAGCTCCGAAAGGGGATTTGGCCAGCGCGACGCGCAGAACTGGTCGTGGGTCAACCAATCCATCGTTGCGATGACGCACCGATTTACGCGCCCGATCAACTACAACCAGGAAGACCCGGCCAAGCCGGTACGGACCATGAATATCGTCGATATCTCGTACGAGGCGGCGAACCGGATCGTTCTGGCCGTCTATGCAGCGTTCGGGATCGGTTTCATTGCGATCATGCCGAGGGCTTCGCGCCGGACGCGGCGATCGGACGCCGAGGAAATCGGCATCCTGTTTTGCCTGATGACATTGGCGACGCCGCTCGCCCGCCAATATTATTTCATTTCCCTGTTCTTCCCGATGACCGTCGTGATCCATCGCGCGGCTTTTGATCCGCGTCCGAAGGCCCGGTTCTGGAGCTGGGCGGCGCTCGTGACCACGGTGCTTCTGATGTGCCTGTCGTTCCGCATTTTCCCGTATGAACTGCAGGCTTACGGCAACAACTTCCTTGCAACTCTTGTGCTGGCCGGTTGCCTGGTCTGGCACATTCTGCATCCGCCGACGGAGGAGGCGGCTAGCTCGACGGCTCCTGCGGAGCTAAAAGGCAAAGCCTAGACACCCCTCTACGCAGGGAACGAGAAAAATGCCCAATGCCCAGCTTCAACCGGTGCTCGACCGGATCGATGCCGATTTTGACGACAGCCTCGAGCGGCTGTTCGCGTTGTTGCGGATCAAGTCGATTTCCGCCGATCCGGCCTTCGCGAAGGACTGCAAGGCGGCCGCCGACCATCTTGCGAGAGAAATTGCCTCGCTCGGCTTTACGACCGAGGTCCGGGCGACTGCCGGCCATCCCGCGATCGTCGCCAGAAGCAACGAGAAGGGCAACGGTCACGGCACGGCACGGCCGCGCGTGCTGTTTTACGGCCACTATGACGTGCAGCCGGTCGATCCGCTCGATCTGTGGCACCGCCCGCCCTTCGAGCCGGTGGTGACCGCCCACGCCGACGGGCGCAAGATCATCGTCGCGCGCGGTGCCGAGGACGACAAGGGTCAGCTTATGACCTTCGTCGAAGCCTGTCGCGCCTGGAAGAAGGTGACGGGCTCGCTGCCGCTCGAGATCACCATACTGATCGAAGGCGAGGAAGAGGTCGGATCGAAGAATTTCGTGCCGTTCCTCGAAGCCAACAAGGACGAACTGAAGGCCGACTACGCCCTGGTCTGCGACACCGGCATGTGGGACCCGGATACGCCGGCGATCACGACCTCGCTGCGCGGGCTCGTCTATGACGAGGTCAAGATCAAGGCCGCGAGCCGCGACCTGCATTCCGGCGTGTTCGGCGGCGGTGCGCAGAATCCGATCCGTGTGCTGACGCGTATCCTGGGCGGGTTGTTCGACGACAACGGCCACATCACCATTCCCGGCTTTTATGACGGCGTGAAAGATCTGCCGCCGGATATTCTGGCGCAGCGGAAAAAGCTCAACCTGACGCCGGAGATGTTCCTGAAGCCGATTGGACTTTCGATTCCGGCCGGCGAGAAGGATCGCCTGCTGATCGAACAGGTCTCCTCGCGGCCGACCTGCGACGTCAACGGCATCGTCGGCGGCTATATCGGAGAAGGCTCCAAGACCGTGATCCCGGCGGAAGCGTCCGCAAAGATCTCCTTCCGCCTGGTCGAGGGCCAGGACCCAGCGAAAATCCGAAAGGCCTTCCGCGATTACGTGACGGCACGCCTGCCTGCCGATTGCGGGGTCGAATTCGGCGACCACTCCACTGCGCCCGCGATTGCGCTCCCCTGGAACATGAAGCCGCTCGCCGCGGCGAGGAAGGCGCTGACGGAGGAATGGGGAAAGGAAGCGCTGCTGATCGGGTCCGGGGCGTCGATCCCGATTGTCGCCGACTTCAAGAAGACGCTCGGGCTGGACACGCTGCTGGTCGGCTTCGGGCTCGACGACGACAACATCCATTCGCCGAACGAGAAATACGACCTGAAGAGCTTCCACAAGGGGATTCGTTCCTGGGCGCGCATTCTCGCGGCGCTGGCCGAATTGCCGCGCTGAGCCCGGCACGTCGTCAAAGCAAAAACGCCGCCCGGAATTGGGCGGCGTTTTCATTCCATGACGTGTAGAGGGTGTATGCGCAGCACTCTACACCGAAATCGCAAAATTTCAATCCGATCGCTCGGGAGCGATCCGGTCGCGCTTGCGGAACCTTACGGTGCGGGGATCGAGAGCAGGCTCGAAATACTGCGGCCGCGGATGTCGTAGACGCGCGCGAACACCACGTCGTCGCGCTTGATCTCGACCATGATCGGGGCGCTCAGGCCCTTGCAGTAGAACTCGCCGAGCGTCATGGCGAAGTCGGCGGCGTGGCTGTCCCAGCCGATGGTGAAATCGGGACCCAGCGCCACCTGCGCCGGACGCTGCGGGCCGCAGACCGCCACCTTCCATTTGCGGCCCTTCGGCGGCACTTCATGCTTTTCCTCGAGCTGGTCGCGCAGATCGTCGGAAGCCTGCTTGAAGGCAAGGCCCCAGTAATCCAGCATGAAGCGGTCGTCGGCGCCGCGCACCGTGCCGGCGAGATGGTTGAAATGGGTGTACTGATAGGGATGCAGGCGGATCATCTCGCCGAGCGGCAGCAGCAGGCCGAATACAAAGACGGCGAGCACCGCCGGCTGCCAGCTCCGCCGATTGTCCTTGAGCCACCGCATGATCCATTCGAAGGTGAGACCGGCCAGCACGGTCATCGGCGGAATCACGAAGATGAAATGCCGGATGCCGTTGTAGAGTGCGGGCCGCTTCACGATCGCAATCGCAATCGGCATGGCGGCGGCGAGCGTCAGCATCAACAGGATGGTCTTGCGGCGCGCGGTGACGTCGCTGCGCGGCAGCACGATGAACGTGCCGACGACGCCGGCAAGTGACAGCACCAGCAGTACTTCCGGAAGCTGCAACGCGAACAGCGTCGGCAAATACGACCAGGGCATGTCGGGCACGGACACGAGCGCGCCGTCGAACATCTCCTTCCAGGGCTTTTCGAAGAAGTGCGAGAAGTAGGTGAGCGCGTGGAAGGGATTGCCGAGCTCGATGATCGACCACGGCCAGATCAGGCCCATGATGAGATAGCCGAGCACAAGCCCGGGCAGGAGTGTGTAGAGGACATGGACGAAGCGCCCGATGGCTGCGCGCGCACCCTGCTTGCGGACTTCCTCGATGAACAGCGGCAGGAAACCGATCAGCGCGTAGACCAGGGCGAGTCCGCCGAGGATGCGCGAGCCGATCGACAGGCCGGAGCCGAGGCCGATGATCAAAATGGTCCGCGGCGATGCCTGCGGATATTCTTCCGCAAGGCGCACCAGGCCCAGCATCAGGACCGCCATCGCAACCGCGAACGGCGCATCCTTCGGATTCATGAACATATGCCCGTAGAAAGTCGGGCACAGCGCAAGCAGCAAAAGCGCGACAAGACCCGCGAGCGGTCCGCCGACCCGGCGGCCGAGCCGCCAAGTCACCGCAAGTCCGATCACGCCGACGATCGCGCCGAGCAGCCTGCGCGTTTCGAACAGCTCGAGCGGAATGACCTTGTGCAACAGCGCCGCGGCCATGTCGAAGCCGCCGCCATACATGTAGAGGTTGGCAAATGACAGCGCGCCGGTGTCCTTGAAACCGGAGCCGTACATCTTGAGGAGGAGATCGGCATATTCGGCGTGGGTGTAATCATCCCAGCCGAGGCCGTAGTCGCGGAAGGTTAGCCCTGCGATCAACCCCACCGCCAGCAGCACACAAAGGGCGAGGTCGTCGAAAGTCCGCTCCACCGAGCGACGAGAGGGCGTCTCGATGGCAGAGGTCGTGATGGATGACATGGCTATTGGTAACTCAGCGTCCCCTCTGGCCCCGCTGGCGCTGGTGGGCCTTGTTCCCCAGTTTCCTATAGCTCAGTTCCAAATCCAAGTAATTGCGCATTATGGCCAATTTCCTGATGCAATGCAGCAAATTCCACTTTCGGTTTCCACGAGAGGTAACCGTTCGATGCTGAAGGGAATGTGAATACGCTTTGGGTGGTCCGGCCTGGATGAACGCACCCGCAATTGGTGTTGGCGATGGGGACATTATGACGGTATCGTGGCAGGACATTGGCGCGGGCAAGCATTGCACCCGTATCTTCAATTCAGAATTTGCTCGAAGTTGCGCAGCCAGCGAATTCCGGATTTGAGAGAGCACTGGTAAAGCTATGATTCCAGTGCGGATTTGAACCGGTAGCGTGATCGGCGGACTTGGCGCGACCGGAGCACCTAAAGTGAAAATCTGGGGACATTGAAGCCCGCCACACGATGGGGATGAGTTCGATGATGATCATCATGATGGTCGCCGGGATCGCCGCGTTGCTGGCGGGGGCGTTGGCCATCCTGTTCGGTATTCCGGTCAAGGAGTTCAGCTTCGGCAACACCTTGATACTCTCAGGCGCCGTTGCAGCCTGCACGGGGATGGTTCTGCTTGCTCTGAGTGCCGTCGTGGCGGAGCTCAAGCTGATTGCACGCCGCCTTGCAACCGATTCGCGCAGCGCGGCGGCTGATGCCCGTGTCCGCGGGCTCCTCCCACCGGTCGGTTCTGGCGTCGCCCAGCCAGCCGGCGCCGGCGAAGGTGGCTTCCTGTTCGGCCGCGATCAGGCGGCGATCGAACATGCGGGCGGCGCCGCGCCGCCCACAGCATGGCAGGAGGAGACGGCTTCGCGTACCTGGCAGGAAACGGCTGTCGAACCTCAAGACGAACTCACGCCCGCATCCGCCACGAAGCCGCGGCGTAATCTGATGTTCTCCTCCAGCATGCGAAGGGATCGCGAGCGCGCCCAGGCGCGCCTCGGCAATCCCGCAGCGTCGGATTCGCGCGCCCAGGAGGAGGCGGCCGAACCCGGCGAGGCTCCGCCTGCGAACTTCGACGACGCCTGGCCGAAGACGGAGCGCGCAAGGCCCGGGGAGATTCCGCCGCAGCGGCGTTCCGGGCGGCAGTCCTCACCTCCTCCTCCGGATGGTGGCAGCGGCGCCGCCGATCGTGCTGCCCCTGCGCCACCTGAGCGAAGCGAGGAGCAGCCTCTGGTGACGGTTCTCAAGTCCGGCGTCGTCGACGGAATGGCCTACTCGCTCTATTCCGACGGCTCGATCGAGGCGCAAATGCCCGAAGGCCTGATGCGCTTTGCGTCCCTCGACGAATTGACCGCGCATATCGAGCGGCGCCTCTGACGGCCCTGTGCTTTGTTTGATTTATTCGAGAAAAATATAGTGAGAAAAATATAGTCTTGTCGTTCCTGTCCCACTCGCAGTAATTCTCTTTTCCCGCACAGATACCCGGAAATTCAGCGAACGTATTGGGACTTTTGGATACTATCCGAAGCGAGAGATACATCGCACGATTGACCATGCTCGAAAGGTTGCGCCCATGACCGATGGCGTCGGCAAGAGCTACATCGACCTGACCGCAAACATTGTGTCGGCCTATCTTTCCAACAATCCGACGCCGGCGTCGGAGATCCCCAATCTGATCAACCAGGTGCACTCGGCTTTGCTGCGGGTTTCAAGCGGACGGAGCGACGCGCCGCCGGAACCCGCCAAGCCGGCGGTCTCTGTCAAGAAATCGATCAACCCGGACTATCTGGTGTGCCTTGAGGACGGCAAGCGCTTCAAGTCGCTGAAGCGCCATTTGCGCACGCAATACAACATGACCCCTGAACAATATCGCGACAAATGGGGTCTGCCCGCCGACTATCCGATGGTGGCGCCGAATTACGCGGTGGCGCGTTCGCAGCTAGCCAAAAAGATGGGACTGGGCCAGCAGCGTCGGAAGCGGAAGTAAGTCTCGCGTCGGATCAGCCGTCTCACGACGCCGTCGCGACCGCGGCGCGTGCGTCCGAGCGGATGCGCTCGACCATGGAGCGCAATCCGTTGGAACGCTGCGGCGTCAAATGCTCCCGGAATCCGAATTCATCGAACACGGCGATCGCATCAGTTGCGAGGATGTCTTGCGGCGTGCGGCCGGAGTAAAGGGTCAGCAGGATCGCGATCAATCCGCGCACGATATGCGCGTCGCTGTCGCCACGATATTTCAGGACCGGCGCCTTGCCGCCGTCGCGATCGATCCGCTTGGACAGCCAGACCTGGCTGACGCAGCCCTGCACCTTGTTTTGCTGCGAATGCTCTGCTTCCGGCATCGGCTCCAGCGTGCGCCCGAGCTCGATGACGTAGCGGTAGCGGTCGTCCCACTCCTCCAGCAGCGAAAAATTGTCCCTGATCTCGTCAATCGTCATGATGACCTACGGGCGATCCTTTAACGCTTATATAGGATTGCGCCCCGGCGAAAGCGATATCCCCAAGGGTTCAAGTTCCCCCCTTCTACGGCCGCTATGGGGTCCCGCGCCACTCGACCGCGAGGTCCGCCGCCGTCAATGTGTCGGGTGGGGCGGTTTCCGGGAGGGCGGGATCGGCATTGTCGGCGCGGCCGATCGAGCCTGTGCGGTCCGGCGACTTCTTGTCGCTCTCGGAGGGCTTCTTGTCCGGGTCGGCGGACTTCTTGTCGGTGATGCTTTGATAGAGCTTGCGCGCTCCCTCCTGGGCGCGGACGCCGATCACGGTCGCGGCCTGCCCGCCGACTTCGCACGCCTGCGGCTGGCGCTTGCAGAAATGGCCCATGTCGGAGACCGCCGCGCTCACCGCCTGCACGGCTTGCGAGGCGTCGATTTGCGGGAGCTTTTCCGATTCGGGCGTTTTCGCTCTCGGCAGCAGCACGAGCACGAGCCCAAGCCAGAATGCCATGCGGAGCAGGAAAAACATTTCATATTCCCGGTCGTCTCTACTCACCAGCGGACTAGCAATCCTCGATAAATCGGAAGTCATTGCGTTGAGCTTAATTCCCGGAGGATCCGCAAAAGAATCGGTCGATTTGGTTCGCGGGGAGATTTTCCAGGGATGCATGCGCCCGCGGCTCCGGCAGGCCGTCACCCATGCACCAAAACCATGAGGCGTAGGGCCTTCGGAAACCTGCCGTTCACCATCTGTGTCGAATGGGCTGCGTGGCTTCGGCAAAACCCCAGTGAAACTAGGACGTTTTGCCACACGGCGACCGGAGCCTTAGCGTTCGCTTAATTTCACTCTGACACGGTACGCAAACTTCAAGGGGGGCGTTCCGGCGCGTCTTTACTTTATGGACAAGCCGAGGCGCGAAGGCCGTGACTGTGTTGAGTATCATCCGCGATTGTGTCGATGCGCTGCTGCATCCGTCGGCCCGTCATGACGCGCTGACACGTGCGCGACATCGTGCCTTTATGGCGCCGCGCCTGATCGGCAGCCTTGCGGCGTTCGCGGCGTTCCCGGTCTACCTTGCGATGCGCGGCGCTCCCGGCGCACTGGAGGTCTGTGCCTTCGCCTGGCTGATTGCGCCTATTCTGCTGTCCTGGTTTCTGTCGCGCACCGGCCACTATGAAGGCGCGCACGTGCTGTCGTCGCTGGCGCTGGCCGGTCTCGTGATGGCGATCGCCGCAAGCACGGGCGGCATCCAATCCTTTGCCGCGGTCTGGCTTATCGTGCTCCCGATGGAGGCAGCTCTGTCTGCCTCGCGTCGTGTGGTTGCCGTTGCGGCCACCCTGGCGGTGTCCTGTGTCGCGCTTCTGATTCTGTTCGGCCATTTGGGTGCGTTGCCGACGCCGGACGATCAGGCGTCGGTGCGGAATATACTGATGGGTTTCGGGGTCACGTCTGCCGCTCTCTATGCTGCCGGCCTCGCGTTCGGCGCCGAGTCGTTCGCGCGCATTGGCGTCTCGCTGCTCTCCGTGGAGGAAGATCGCTACCGCCTGCTGGCGCGGAACATGAGTGACGTGATCTCGCGTCATCGCAGGAACGGCGCGGTGCAGTTCATTTCGCCCGCGGCGGAAGCCATGCTGGGGACGCCGATCGCTCGGTTGCTTGGGCACGGCTTGTTCGATCGCGTCCATGTCGCCGATCGGCCGGCTTATCTGACTGCGCTCTCCGACGCGGCGCGCGGCGGCGATGCGCGCAGCGTCGAGTTCAGGTTGCGGCGGGACCTGCCGCAGGTTGGCAATCCGGTCGGCCAGATCGACTTCATCTGGGTCGAAATGCGATGCCGGCCGCTCGAACCGGGATCGCAGGCGGCGGCATCCGCCGAAGCCGAGGTCGTCGCGGTCATGCGCGACGTCACCGACCGCAAGATGCAGGAGCAGGCCCTTGAACTCGCACGGAGTGCCGCCGAGCAGGCGGACGCCGCCAAGAGCCGCTTCCTTGCCACCATGAGTCACGAGTTGCGCACACCGCTGAACGCCATCATCGGCTTCTCCGAGATGATGGTGCGGGAAGACGCGCTGAAACTCGACGCGCCGCGGCGCAGGGAATATGCCCAGTTGATCCACGATTCCGGCCAGCATCTGTTGTCGGTCGTCAACGACATCCTCGACATGTCGAAAATGGAATCCGGCAATTTCGAAATCTCGCCGGAACCGTTCGCGCCGCGCGCCGCGCTGATCAATTGTTGCAACCTGCTTGCGCTGAAGGCGCGGGAGAATGGCGTCGATCTTGCGATGGACGCGCCGAAGGATCTGCCGGTCATCACCGGCGACCCGCGCGCTTTCAAACAGATCGTGCTCAACCTGGTCTCCAACGCCATCAAATTCACCGAGCGCGGCGGCAAGGTGACGGTTGCGGCTGCCGTGGAGGGATCTCGGCTCGCGCTTCGCATCACCGACACGGGCGTCGGGATCGCGCCCGACGACCTCGAGCGGATCGGTGATCCCTTCTTCCAGGCGGGCAAGACCTACGAGCGTCGCCACGAAGGCACTGGCCTCGGCCTGTCAATCGTGAAAAGCCTGGTCGGTCTGCATGCCGGCGAGATGGTCGTGCAAAGCAAGGTCGGCGAAGGAACGACGATTGCCGTGACATTGCCGCTCGCTCTGTCCAAACCGGCGGCCTCGCCACCACCGAGCAAGATCGCAACACTGAACCCGGCTTTGCGGTCGACCGCGCCGGACCAGACAGTTCAGGTGAAGAAGAGTGCCTAGAAAGAGCAGAGACGATGACGAGATGCCGCGCCGCCGCCGTGGCGGCGCCTCGGCTGCGATCGACGAGGAGCGCGGTCTTGCGATGCGCATCCTGCTGCACTCTCCGAAGGACACGGTTGCCGCTTTGCTTGCTTTTGCAGCCTGCAGCGCCGTGATCGCCAATGCGTTGTTCCTGCAGAAGGGGCCGCATCCGGCACCGATGTTTTCGTCTTTCGTCACGCCTGCTGCCATGCCGGCCAATCCATTGCCGCGGCCGCGCCCGGCGGAAGCCGATGCGTCGTCGTCGGAGCCGCGGCTCGCCGAGCCCAAATTCGCCGAACCCAGGATGATCGAGCCCAAGGCCCCGGATTCCCTGGCTAACCTGGTCAAGGCAACGACAACGCCTTTGTCATCGACGCCGATGGCTCCGCCGCCGCCGGCGAACGTGGTTCGACCGCCGGAGCCGATTCCTCCGGCCCCCATCCCGATCACCGGCTCTCACCGCGTAGCAGCAGTTCAGCGGGTGCTCACCGAGTATGGCTATGGCCAGTTGAAGCCGACGGGCACAATCGGTCCGGACACACGCGCCGCGATCCAGAAATTCGAGCGCGAGCGCAAGCTGCCGGTGACGGGTCAAATTTCCGACCGCCTGGTGCACGAGCTTATTGCCGTCATCGGCCATCCCATCGAGTAGCGGCTTCTCTCAGACTTGCAAGACTGGCGCTCGTCCGAGCGCTGGCCTATCGTCGGCGCATGCGGTTGAAAAGCAGTATTTGGGTGGCGGCCTATTTGCGCCGCTGCCAGAACGCCGGCATCTTCGGCGCGGTGCGCCGGCGCGGCGCGGAGGAAGCAGGCGCCGTGTTCGTCAAGGTCGCAACCCTTGACGGCAATGCCATGCTCTACATGCCCGCGCCGCAGACGGTTTATGACGACAGCCGGCCGATCGAACGCATCTTCATGCCGACCTCGCCGCAGCCGCTGCCGGAGCAGTCGGTGGAAGAACGTCTCGCCAAGGAAATTCGCTTCGATCCGGATGCATGGATCATCGAGACCGAGGACAAGGCCGGTCGCCACTTTCTCGATCTGGCGCGCTAAGTCGTAAAGCCTAGTGCGGGAGGCGCAAGCAACGAAGCAATTCAGCCTTTGCTCCGCACTGGATTGCTTCGCTAACGCTCGCAATGACGAGGTGCGTCAGCGTGGCGAATCATCCGTGCCGGTACGCACGGGTGGTGCCATGCCCGGCTGCACGGCCGCTCTTGCTTGCGGAAGCGACGGACGCGCGCGCTGGCGCTCGTCGTCGTAAAGGGTCGGACGATATCTGGCGCGCGTCACCGCGGTCATCGAAGCGCGCCAGGCCGCGAGCATGACGAGCGCGGCGCGCTCGCTCAGGTGGTCATAAAGCCGCGATAGGCGGTACACGGTGTGCACGGACGTGCCGAATTCGGGTTTGAGAAACAGCAACACGCGCTGGAACACCGGGCTCGGCATATCGAGCGCCCGCATCGCACAGGCAAGCGGCTCGCCGCTCGCGTCGTCCACGATTTGCGCGGAGATTCGCGCCGGCAGGATCAGGGCGTCGCCGAGCTCGAGGGTGAAGTTTTCGCGATCGACGGCGAAGGCCGCCATCTCCAGCGTTTCGATCGCGCGCGCGGCGCGCGCCGGCGGAGCCCTGGGTGCAGCCTTGAGCGGCGTGTCGGCGAGGCTGTACAGGATTTCGACGCGCTCCCTCGCGCCGGCGCGAAAAAACATGTCGCAGATCTCGGCCGCGTCGGCCGGCCGCATCGACAGGTTCGACGCGAGCCGCTGCTCGGCTT
>Ga0310916_10002521_pt1 | contig 11222 bp, 7 predicted proteins | sample GREbulkMGLF176_FD_203444 | JGI IMG/M metagenome (GOLD analysis project Ga0310916, IMG submission 203444) | Lab enrichment of tropical soil microbial communities from Luquillo Experimental Forest, Puerto Rico - GRE.bulkMG.LF176 | ecosystem: Environmental > Terrestrial > Soil > Tropical forest >...
AGCCGGTCGGCCCCATCGAGACGAGCGCTGCAGCCCGCCGCCGCGATCGCGAAATCTCCATGGCGCTGCGCGATCTCGGTGAACGCGTGACCGGCATCGGGCGCAGCGCGTGGCCATTCCAGCGCCGTCACGATCTCGTCCGGCCGGCGCTGCGTCGTGAGCGTGCCGAGAAAGAACTCCCGCGCGGGAACGCGCCGTTGCCGCCGGCGCGATTGCAGCACGACGGTCCCGCCGCACACGACGAGAGCGAGTGGTATTTCAGCACTCGGGTCCGCGTGCGCGACCGAACCGCCGAGCGTTCCGCGGTTGCGGGTCTGGAAATGCCCGACCCACGGCAACGCCATGACCAGCAGCGGCGCCGCCCGCGCGATGACGTCCGAACGCAGCGCGTCGCCCTGTACCACTCCGGCGCCGGTCACCACGACGTCGGATCTCGCTGAAATGGCCTTCAGCGCCTGGATGCGTGAGATGTCGATCACGGCGCGCGGGCGAACCATCCTGAGGTTTAGCATCGGCCCGAGCGTCATGCCGCCCGCGAGGACAGCCGCTTCATCGCCCATCTCGGACACAAGAGCGAGCGCCTCCGAAACGGCCTCCGGCCGATAATAGTCGAACGCCACAGGCTTCACGGCCCGCCTCCGTTTCGCCCATGCCGTCGCAATCTCGACCACCAAGTCCGCCAGCCCTCGCCACCCGCGGGTCTTAGCCGGCGCTCCAGAGAGTGAAAGAATTGAGCGATGAGATAACGGGTCACGCTACCGAGCATGCGCTGGCCGACGGCTGCAACCTTACCGCCGACATCGGCTTCGTAGCGATACTGGAGGCGCGTGCGACCGCCGGCCTCCGGTTGCAGGCTCACGAACCCCGATCCCGATCCAAAGCCCAATGCCCCGAAGGCCTTGCCGACCAGGCGCACAGAGCTTTTCTCCTTCTTGTCGCGCATCTCGATTTGCACGTGATAGGTGCCACGAATGCCGGCAACGCCGATCACGACCTGAGCCGAGTAACGATCCGGATCGTCCTGGGTGAGGCCCCGACATCCCGGGATGATGGCAGCAAGCTCGCTCGGATCCAGGAGCCGCCGCCAAACCTCCGCCACGGGGGCGGAGAGAGAGACTTCTCCGCTCCCAGTCAGCGCACCGCCGACGGCCGTCCGCTCCGCTCGGGCCTGCGCTGCCATCGGGCGCGGTGTAACCTCATGGCCGTTTGCAAATGCCCAAACGCGCCGCAGGTTCAACGGCAACGAAATATCGTCGCGTCCGAGCGCATCCGCGACGGCGTTTGTGATCGCAGCGGGCGTGAGCATGGAGCTGCCGTCTCCCATTCCCTTCGCGCCGAGCGCGTTGACGGGAGAGGCCGTTTCGACGTGGCCGATCTCGACGCGTGGAACCTCGACAGCTGTCGGGCAAAGATAATCGGCAAAAGTCCCCGACAGGAAATTGCCCCGCTCGTCATACGCCAACTCTTCGAACAGGGCTGCGCCCAGACCGTGGGCAAAGCCGCCGTGGACTTGTCCTTCGACGATTTTGGGATTGAGCTGGGTTCCGACGTCGTGAACCGACACATATTTGTCGATGCGGATCTCCCCGGTCTTGCGATCGATTTCAACTGCCGCCAGATCGATCACGAAGCCGAATGTGACGGCAGAGGCAATCCGGTCTTCGTCATCGGGAGAGCCCAAGACCGGCGGCGACACGATGGCAGCTTCATGAATTCCCGGAGTGGCATTGTCCGGCAAACCGGCCGGGTCCCAGTGCGCGCGCGCCGCCGCCTTGCGAAACGGCAGTCCCTTGTTGGATTGCCCGCGCACTCGGGCATAGCCTTCGCGCAGCTCGATCTCTTCCGGAGCAGCCTCCAGGGCGTTAGCGGCGAGCAATTTGATTTTCTGCGCGACTTGCTTCGCGCACTTCGCGACGGCATCGACGACGATTGCCGCGAAGCGGTTTGAATAGTTTCCCGACGCAATCGACCAAGCGCTCGTCAGCGTGTCGATCTCCGTCACCACATCAATATCGTTGGGATGCAGTCCAAGCGCGTCGGCTACGATCTGCGCCGCAACCGTCGCATGGCCCTGGCCATTCGGGGTGCTGCACAGGCGCACCGTGACTTGTCCGCTCGGATCGACCGTGACTACGGCGCTGGCGTTGGCGCCCGACTTTCGGTCGGCGCGGCGGCGGTCTTGCGCTGTCTGCGCCAATGAAACATAGGCCATGTTCGAGCCGGACGGCTCCACACCCGCTGCCAGGCCGATGCCGAAAAGCCCTCCCGTGCGGCGGACTTCGTCGCGCCGGCGTTTGAGTTCGTCATAATCCGCGATCCGCAGGAGTTCCGACAGCGCCGCATCGTAGTCGCCGGCATCGAATACGGCGCCTGCCGGTGCTCTGTAAGGGAAGACATCGGCAGGAATGAAATTGCGGCGGCGCAGCTCCGCCGGATCCATTCCGAGCCCGCGTGCCGCGATGTCCATGATACGTTCGAGGGCAAAATAGAATTGCGGCCCGCCATATCCACGATTGAGACCGACGGGCGTGCAGTTCGTGACGACGAGCTCGTTGTCGATGGAAATGTTGGGCACCTTGTAACAGCCGTTCGAAGCGGCGTGCATGCGATAGAGGGAGGCCGGCTCGGGTGGGCGAACGTGAGCGCCCATGTTCGCGGTGTTCTTGAATCGCAATCCTGTGAGCTCGCCGTCCTTCGTGAACGCGGCCGCGACCGTTCCCAAGCGATCGCTCGAGGCGGACGAGGCCGTGAGGTGCTCGGCGCGATCTTCGACCCATTTGACGGGCACGCCCGTCTTGCGACTGACGGCCGCTAGAAGAACGATGTACGAGAGAACGGCCTGCTTGATGCCGAAACTTCCGCCGCTGCTCGGTGGCGTGATGAGGCGAAGCCGGTGGCCGGGCACGCGCAATGCGCCGGCCATGAGCGGCTGGACCACGAACGGCCCCTGGAAGTTCGACCACACCGTGTAACGGTCGGGAGCGCGTTCGAAGTGCGCAATGACGCCGAACGTCTCCATCGGCGTGGAGGCATAGCGCGGATACGAGTACGAGAACTCGAAAACCCGCTCAGCCGCGGCAAAGGCAGCATCCGGGTTGCCGTAAATGAAGTTGCGCCGGCTTATGACGTTCGATCCGGCCATCTCATGGATCACCGGGGCATCGCGCGCAGTGGCGCTGCGCAGGTCCGACACTGCCGGAAGCACGTCGTACTCAACCTCGATCAGATCGCACGCGTCTTCCGCGATGTAACGGGTATCAGCGACCACGACGGCAACGGGCTCGCCGACGTATCGTGTCCGGTCGATGGCGACAGGATAGTAGGCGAGCGGAGCCTTCACGACGCTTGGCACCGGCCCGATCAGATCCGCGACGTCCTTGCCGGTGACGATGCCCCGAACGCCTGGCAGGTCCCGCGCCCGCGCGAAATCGATCCGCCCGATCCGCGCATGCGGATGGGGCGAGCGCAAGATCGCTGCGAAACGGATTCCGGGAATTGGCGAGAGATCGTCGATGAAGCGCGCCTGCCCGGTCAGCAGCGCCTGGTCCTCCTTGCGCGCAACAGGCGAGCCGACCCATCGCTGCGACACGGTTCCGATTGCTTCCAGCAAGACGCGGTCCACCTTGGAAAAGCGTTAGCCCCCGCCCTTTCGGCCGTTTCGTCTCGTTGTATGATCTATAGGACTAGGCGGGTCGTCACGACAAGATTGACAACGAGCAAAATCATTTGCCGTTATAGAGGGCGCGCCGGAGCGCAGGCAGCCGTCGAGGCGGCAACATCAGCATCAGTTGGACATCGCGTCGAGGCTGGTGTTACGGCGTCGCCATGCGAGCGGTCGATTGCAGGAAGAATTGTTGATCCGCGTGCTGCGTGTTGGGTGGCTCGAACGAACACGATCCACCAAGGCCGAGAATTGCCCCCGAGAATGATCGTGACCGTCGATCCCTCGCTTCAATCAGCAATCGATGCCCTCTCTTTTCCAGGCATCATGATTGGCCATCGCTTGATCTCACCTGGCGACGAAGATGCGTTGTTGCCGGAGGAGGCGCCTGCCTTCGCCTTGAGTGTCGTCAAGGTGCGGCGTGCGAGTGGCGCGGCTCGCATCGTAGCGCGTCAACTCCTGAAGCGATTGGGACAACCCGAATGCGCGTTACCGAGAACGTCCGGGGGAGCGCCAGCCTGGCCCGCAGGCGTGGTCGGTTCGCTCGCCCACGATTCTCGGGTTGCGGTGGCAGCCGTCGGGATGGGTCGTGATGTGGGCGCCGTAGGAATAGACGTCGAGCCGGCCGAATCATTGCCGTCTGAATTGCTGGACTTGGTCGCAACGCCGCAAGAGCGGCTGAGACTGGGTGATGACCCTTATCATGGACGACTGCTTTTCGTCGCCAAGGAGGCGGTATACAAGGCAGTGTACCCGCTCGACCAAACCTTCCTCGACCATCACGACGTGCAAGTTAGTTTTGCCGAGCGCAAAGCGATCGTGCGTAACGGTCGGGTCGTTGAATTGCGATTTTGCATCGCCGCACACTTGGTGGCGCTGGCCTTCCTCCCCAACCTTCGGTGAGGGCCGCAACTAACGTTCGATACGTGGTATCTCGTCCGCGTCTATACTATAACTCGCAGCAGGGCGGCGCCGCGAAAATGGACGACGCGGCCCGAGAAGCACGAGGGAGGAATCATTATGTCGCAGATTCGTCTTGCAGCCATGGCGGTCGCGTTGAGCGCCGCCGGGTTCGCAACAACGGGGCTGGCGCAGCAGGCACAACGGCCGCAAATGGAGACCACCAAGGTCGACGGCACCGACAACGTCTACATATTCCGCAACGGCAACCATCAATCGATGTTCATCGTCACCAAAGACGGCGTGATCGCGACCGATCCGATCGCCTACGGCCGGCCGACCGGCGGCCAAGATTACATCGCCGAGATCAAGAAGGTGACGGACAAGCCGATCAAGTTCCTGATCTACAGCCACCACCACTACGATCACATCGCCGGCGGCAAGCCGTTCAAGGACGCCGGGGCCACCATCATTGCGCACAGGCGGGCCAAGGAGCGCCTCGCCGTGCTCAAGGATCCGAATACTCCGCTCCCCGATCAAGTAGTCAGCGGCGCCGGTCGCACGATCAAGCTCGGTGGCACTACGCTCGAGCTGAAATATTTCGGCCTCAATCACTCCGACTCGAACTTAGTGATGTGGTTGCCGAAGGAGAAGATTGTCTTCGTTGTCGACACGATACCCGTCGGATCGTTTCCCGGGCGCGGCTTCATCGACATCTATCCGCTCGAAACGGAGGAGTTCATCAAGAAGGTCCTCGCGCTGGACTGGGAGAGGCTGATCCCTGGACATCCCGGCCAGCCGGGTGGTCGACTCGGTACCAAGAAGGATGCGCAAGACATCCTCACGCTGATGCAGGAGGCGTCCGCCGAGATGAAGAAGATGGGGCAAGACGGCAAATGCTGGGAGCCAGCCGAGAAGGATTTTAAGCTGCCGAAATACGCAAATTGGCCGGGCTATGAGAACGGCCTGCCACTCGTAGCTCGGCGCTATTGCGGGCTGTGGGGTCGCGGCACCTGAACTGCCGCTGCGAAGTTTCGATTGGAGCTTTCCCCGCCGCCGTGCGATCTCGGGAATGCCGGTCGCAGGCCGACGCTACCGCGGCTGCGCTGCGACCGGTCTCTCGGACGGCTGACTTGAGCGAGGCTCCGCCGCTTTCGGCTCTGGGTTCGGCTCCGGACGTAGGATCCGGTAAAGATAAGTCTCGATATCGGAGAGAGTGAGCGGCCAAAACGAGCGCGATGCCTCGGGAGCAGCAGACGGATTACCCGAAATGGCAGGCGCTACCTTTTCGGTCGGCGTCGCCAAGCCGGCAGCGGGCGTTTTCTCCAACGGCACCGCCGGGCCGGCAGCCGTGGTGCTTTCCTTGTTCATCGTGTCGGTCCCGCTCGGCGACGTGCTCCCCGCGGGCGGTGCCGGGGTGTCCACGTTGCCAAGGATGATCGGTAAGCCGTCTTTGCCGCTGCCGATGACGACGACTTTTGCATTGGTGGATTGCGAGAGCTGCAGCGTCGCCTCGATGCCGCGCCAACGCAGGTAGGACTCCGAGATGCCTTGGCTGACGGTCTGTTGAAAATCGCGTATGCCTTCTGCCTCGATCTTCTTGCGTTCCGACTCTCGTTTTTCGCGCTCGACGCGAAACTTGTATTCCTCCGCAATGTAGTATTGCTCGGTTTTGCGATTGATGGCGGCGACGATGGCCGCGGGCAGCTCAATGCCGGTCACGAGTATGTCGTAAAGGATGATGGTATCCCTCATCGAGACGCGGTATGACTCTTCGCCTTCGTGCTCCATCATCTTCTCGGATAGCCTGTCCTCCACCAGGCTGCGGATTTTGTCCTGAATTTCTTGGCGTGCCGTCGAATAGACCTGTTCGGCAGTGTATTGGGCAATCACCTCGCGCGTCAGGCTGCCGATCCCGGGCTGCACCAGCACTTGCTCGTAATTTGGCCCGATCGCTTGGTGCAGCACGGGCACTGCATCGCGCTGGAGCCGGAACCGGACAATGATGGTCGCCGTCAGGCTCACGCCGTCGCTGGAGATGGCGTTGTAGGACTCGGTAAAGGATTGCAGTCTCAGGTCGTACAGAAATACTTGGTTCCAGGGCAAAATGAGATTGAAACCCTCATTCTTCAACCGCCGCGGGTCGAGCACCGTGCCGCCGCCAAAGCGTTTCCACAGCACGCCGACGTAGCCGCTGGGAACCGTTACCACCATGTGAGGGTAGAGCACCACCGCCACGAGTGTCGCGACCATCAGGTAGATCACTACACTCGGGAGATGGCGTTCGGCGAACCGCCGCCACCGGGCTCGTCTCGTCGTCGGGGGCGGCTCCCCATCTGACCACAGATACGCTTTCATCACCTGTTCTCCACCGTCTGCTGCGCAGCAAACCGGCCGTCTTCCATGCGCAGTCTGCGAGCGGGCAAGTCCATTTCGTCGATATAGCGGTCGTCATGCGTTATCGCTACCACCGTCTCGCCGCTCCGCTTCAATTCCGGCAACAGATCATAGTAGAATTTACGCCGAAATTCCGGGTCTTGATCGGCGGCCCATTCGTCCAGCAACAGAAGCGGCCGCTTCTCCAGCAAGCTTACAATGAGCGCCAGACGTTTGCGCTGCCCTTGCGATAGATCGAGCGTGCTAAAATGGCCGTCAGTGAGGTGCGTCTTGTCACGCAATCGGAATTGCGCCAGCAGACTGTCCACCTCGGCTGGATCGGGATCGGGAACCCCATAGAGTTTCTCGAAGAGATGATAGTCAGGAAAGATCGCGGCAATCAACTCGCGATAGGCCTGACGCGTGCTGTCGTTGACGCGCACTCCGTCAAAAGTGATTTCGCCTGAGTCGGGCTTATAGAGGCCAGCGAGTAATTTCAGGAAAGTCGATTTGCCAGAACCATTGCCGCCGGTAATGAAGACGAGTTCGCCCGATAGCAATGTGAAGTCGATCGGCCCGACCTGGAAAACGGCGTCGGACCATTTGTCGACGTAGCGGAACACGACATTGCGCATCTCGATCTTGTGGAAGCGCTTCGAGGGCTCAACCGCGGTAACTTCTGTCGTGGGGATAGTCGCCAGTAGCCTAGCCTCCAGTTGCTCGATGTTGTCCGCTGCTGTATTTGCGGCGCTCAAAATGGGTATCGCCTGAACCAAGCCAAAACACGTACCGACGACAAACACGAGAGCCGTTATCGTCTTCGTGACGGTTTCTGCTCCCAACCCTCCGCTGAAAGTCGGGACCGCGAACGCTATAGTGCCGAGCAATGCGTACAGCGCGCTTTGCAAGAACACCATTCGTTTGAAGGTTTCGCTCTGGGCGCGGATTTTGATGTTGGCGGCGACCCTCGACATTTCGACAATGTCGTTAAATAGAGTGTCGCTACGCACGCTGTTGAGCCTCACCTCCTTGAAGCCGTTCAGGAGGTCCATCAGACGATCGAACAGCCGATGTTCCAAATTAGACGCTTCATGAGACGCCATGCGGAGTTCACGGCTCTTTGCGTGGAACAGCACTGCTGCGATGCTGAGGATTATGAGGCTTAGCGCGAAGGCCAGGAGCGACAAATACGCAACGTACATTGCGACGAAGAAGATGAGAACCGCGCCTTGGGCTGCAAAAGCGAGCGTGTTGCTCATCTGCGTGAGAGTCGCGGTCTCTTTGGTGATGGCGCCAACGATTTCTCCGCGGCCGATCGCCTCCAGCGGAAGAAGCTCGGAGTGGCGCACGTGATCCATCAGGCGCAACCGCAGTTTGTGGATGATGGCCTCGATCTCCGCGGTTGCCGTGATCAAAATGTAATGCTGTGTCTTGATGAAGAGAAATAGCGCGACGATGAAAAGCGCTGCTGACCAGAGGCTGACCTTACCGCTGTCTGCGGCCTGTGCGCCGGAATTGATCGCGGTTAGGATCGCGGCGGTGCTAATGCCTCCCAGGGCGGATATGATGATCAGCCGATCCAGGGAGCCGTACATTTCACGGCGAACGAGCGTGAAGAAAGACATCGGTGGATGTGGCCCGTTTGCACGCGTCGCGCGTCAACTCCTACGAGCGCAGAGAAACTGCCGCTTCTAGTGCAACAGCAGTTAATCGCTCTGCGGGCGGTGACGCCATTCGACGCGTTCTGATGGCGCTGTTAGTTTCAGCACGATTATCATCACAATGGGAGTGATGAAAAGCGACATTATGAATGTGCCGAAAAATCCCATGCGGCGTTGGCTGCCGCAGAGCCCCGTGAGAATGCAGAATACGATGTAGATTATAACAGCGATCGCCACGGTCATTACGTCATGATCTCTGTCTCGACCTCTAGGGCCCGGCCGGTCCTCCCGACGTTGGTGGATTAAAAGCCCATAGCGATCAAGGACCGCCCTTGCTCGATGCACTTCGCGTGGCAGAAGCCGGAGAACCGGAGGATGACGCGGCCGAGCGGGCGGCAAACTTTTCTTTCTGGGCCTTGATGAACTCACGATAGTCAGGAGGATTGAAATCAAGCAGTGTCCCGCCCGAAGCAAAATGCTGGATGAAAACCTTGCCGATCACGTAGGTGGCGCCGGCGGAGAATACAGGCATGGTAAGCGCGCCGATCGCCGTTCCCACGCCGGGAAAGCTCTTCACGAGGCTGCCGACACCCACTGCGGTGGTCGTCGCGGTGCTCGCTGGGATCACCGCTCCCGCTAAGCTTGCTAAGATCGATTTGCCTCGATTTTCGGAAAACGGAACGCCGTAAATTTCCGAGAGACGGCGCAACATCTGGAGTTGAACTCCGCCAACTGCAGCCATGTCGACAAGGGGGATGGGGATCAATCCGGCAGCTCCAGACCACAGCGAGAAACGATCGACCAATTTCGAGGCAACTTGATCGCGCTCCTGGTCTGTCATTCCGGTCGTGTCAGAACCGGTCGCCCCCGGATCCTTACTTCCGGCCATGCCAGCCCCAGTCGTTTCCTGTGCCATATGCGGATCCTTTCTCGTCACCTGACGCAGGGCCTAGCGCGCGATCAAGTTGACTCAACCAAAATTGATCACTGCGTGACCGCATACGCCGCCCACTAAGCAGTCTAGCACATAGCGCTCACGGGCACTAGGCGTTTGTGCTGCATTCCCAGATGCTTCCCGTAGTCCTACACACATGACAATGCGGGTTTCTACCTGTACAAATGGGCCTCTGCAGAAGCTCGAGCACCCCCGCGCCACGGTTCAATTGCTCTGAACAGGGTCATCGTGTCGGTGTCTGATTTCAATCGCAGTTTTGGTAACCGGCTGCAAACCGACTGGGCACGCGTTCAGAACAATGACATGTTCGGACTGTCAGCCGCCCAGCTTGGAATTTGGTTTGCGCAGCGGCTCAATCCATCTACTCCCGCATACAATATTGGTGAGTACATCGAGATCCACGGATCCGTAGACCCCATATTGTTTGAGCGAGCATTACGACAAGTTGTCGCCGAAACGGACGCACTGCGTCTGCAATTCATTGAACACGCTGGGGACCCACGGCAGCTTATTGGCCCTCCATCCTCTTGGTCGATGCCCACTATCGATGTCAGCGCCGAGCCTGACGCGCGCGCCGCTGCGGAATCATGGATGCAGGCTGATCTGGCACGGCCGATCGAGCCAACGCGCGGACCGCTGTTCGGTTTCGCTTTGTTCAAAGCGGCGGATGATCGGTTCTATTGGTATGCGCGCTATCATCATATCGTCATGGACGCTTTCGGCATGTGGCTGGTCGCCCGCCGAGTAGCAGATGTTTACACACAGCTCACGATTGGACGGACCACACATGATGGTTCATTTGACTCTCTGCCTGTCCTGCTGGAAGAGGACGCTACTTATCGTGCGTCCGAACAATTCGCGCAAGACCGGCGATATTGGATCGACTATTTGGCCGACCGGCCTGAGCCGGTCACCCTCCGTGGCCGCGGGTCGAGCGACTCCCGCGGTTTCCGGCGCAATACCGCCTACCTGCCACATCGGAGTGCGGACGACCTGCGCTCGATCGCACACCGCACCGGCACAAGCGTAGCTCAGATCATAAGTGCGGCAACGGCGATCTTCCTGCATCGCCTCACAGGCGCAGAGGATTTGGTTTTCGGCCTCCCTGTCGCAGCCCGCAGCGACTTGTTGAGACGCACTCCCGGCATGGTCTCGAACGTGCTGCCGCTGCGTGTGGCAGTTCGTCGGGACATGACGGTGTCAGAAGTTCTGGGCCAGACCTCTTGGCAGATGCGTCGAGTATTAAAGCACCAACGTTATCAAATTGCAGACCTGCGCCGGGATGTTGGCGGAATCGCCAATGGCGAAACGCTGTTCGGGCTCAGTGTCAATATCATGAGGTTCAATTACGATTTTAGTTTTGCGGGCAATAATGCCGTCGCACATAATCTCTCACTCGGCCCCGTCGAGGACCTGTCGATCGCTGTTTACGACCGCGCAGATCGTGGTCCGCTTCGAATCGACTTCGATGCCAATCCGACATTTCATACCGCGGCCGATCTTGCTGACCATCAGCAAAGATTCTTGCGGCTATTGACGGCTATTGGCGATCCCGAGGTTGCGATTGGTCGGCTGGATATTCTGTCGGCGGCGGAGCGTCGCACGCTGCTGTGGGATTGGAACGCGACGGAGCGCGCGCTGCCGGCTGCGACGCTGCCGCAGCTGTTTG
>Ga0310916_10002524_pt1 | contig 11220 bp, 5 predicted proteins | sample GREbulkMGLF176_FD_203444 | JGI IMG/M metagenome (GOLD analysis project Ga0310916, IMG submission 203444) | Lab enrichment of tropical soil microbial communities from Luquillo Experimental Forest, Puerto Rico - GRE.bulkMG.LF176 | ecosystem: Environmental > Terrestrial > Soil > Tropical forest >...
GCCATCGTGAAGGTCACGTTCTAGCCGTTGCCGCTCGGCGTCTCCTGCCTCGATGATCCGCTGCCGGGACGCGGCGAGTTCCGCCAGCTCGGCGAGCAACCGTGCCTGCGCCGCCAGGTGCTCAATGACCAGGCCAGCGGCGCGGACCGCGGCGACCAGCAGGTACGCCACACCGGTCAGCGTGGCGCTGTAACGGACCTCGGCGACCGGGCCGTCGGAGCGAGTGACGCGGACCACCGCCACCGGGCGGCCAGCTGGACGGGCTGGCCATCCCCCGGCATCGACCGCGCCGCCCTCCCGCGGGAACACCAGTGCCAGATGCGGGTCGCCGATGTCGGCGGCCAGCGCCGCGGTGAGCGTGGCCGCGTCGGGGACCGAGGCGACCACCGTCTGGGTGACCTGCCTGGCCAGCCGCCGCGCCCGCAGCCCGCCGGCTGCGACGCCGGCCGCCATCACGCCGACCAGGCCGCACTGTGCCAGCCACAGCGCCCGCAGGGTGCCATCGATCTCCGATGTCGCCTGCCTCAGCGTGTGCAGTGCGGCTGCGGCGGCGAGCAGGCTGATCGCCGCACCGGCGAGGATCAGCGGAGCATAGACCAGCCGGGCAATCCGCGGCGCGCGCAGCCACCGCCAGCCAGCACGCGCCGCAAGCCCGATTCCCCACCCGACCGTCAGGATCAGCCCCCAGCGTGTCAGCGCCACAGACAGCGGCAGGTCGGCGTGCACCTCAGCGAGATTGTGCTGGCAGCTGAAGCAGCCGGCCGCGCGCGGGTCGAACACCGCGGCCGGCAGCAGCCCCAGCACGGCCCCGGCGGTGACCAAGCTCACCGTGACCACAGCCCAATCCAGCCGGCGCGGCGGCGCGACCGGGCATGCCATGGCAGCCGAGCCGGCCAGCGCAGGCGCCAGCGACCCGCCCGCCAGGCCTGCAGTGAACAACAACGCCGAGCTGGCATCGGGGACGGGCAGCTGGGCCAGCAGGATCGCCGGCCCGGTCAGGGCAAGCAACAGCCCGCACGCCGTCAGCCGCTGCTCCAGCATCAGGACCACGCCAGCGGCGACCGCGGCGACCGCCACGCCCACCTGCACGAGGCTCTCCCACGGCGCGCCGCCGCCGAGTGCGGCCTCGGGGTGCGCGGCGGCGAGCCGGGAGGTTTCGGCGCCGAGCGCCAGAACCGGCAGGGTGACTAGGAGAGCGGCGCGCGTGCTGGCTCTCATGGCAGGAGCGTGGCAGGGGTTGACGGCGCAGGCAAGCGGCGGGAATCTGCTGGTGGCAGGGGGGAGGTGGTTTCAGTGCCTGCACTGATGACCAGGAGCCGTGGTTCGGGCAGCCTGAGCGGTGTGAACCGACTCGGGCGGATGTCGCGGATAGTGGCAGGGCTGGCCGCTGCCGTGGCCGGCGTGGCTGCTTGCCACGGCGGTGCGAGCCTTAACAAGGCGGGGGCCGTGCGCCAGTCGGTCACCGTCATCCGACTGCAGATGCCCGACGATGATGAGGGCTACGGGGCCTATTTCGCCCAAGCCCTCGCGCGTCGCTCGCACGGCACGCTGAAAGTGGCCGTCGACGTCCACAGCTACCCCAGCAGAGTGCCGGCCAACGAGGCGCGCCTGGTCGCCGCGCTGCGGGCAGGCCGGGTCGGGTTCAGCTTCCAGCCCGCCCGGGATTGGGCGGCGGCGGGGCTGCCCGGATTCGAAGCGCTGGACGCGCCGTTCGAGGTCACAACCGTCCAGGCCAGCGACCGGCTGGCGGCCAGCCCGGTGGCAGGTGACCTGCTGCGCGAGTTCTCCCCGATCGGGCTGGTGGGCCTGGGGCTGGTCCCGTCCGAGCCGCGGCAGATCCTGTCGACCCGCCCGCTGTTCGGACTAGCGGCCTTCCGGGGAATCCGGGTCCGGATCACCAACAATCCGCAAACGGCCGCGATGATGACGGCTATCGGAGCCCGCCCGGTACAGGATCTAACCGCAAGCCAGGTAGCTGTCCTGCTCAGGTCCGGGTCGCTGACCGGGGTCGAGCTCGGTCCCGCGTACATATTGAATAACTCCTACAACGCCGAGGCGCCCTACCTCACCTCCTACGCGCTGATCCCCAAGTTCGAGACGCTGGTGGCTACCCGCCGCGCTTGGCTGGCGCTCACTGCGGCCCAGCGCGCCGCCGTCCGGCAAGCGATCGCCGACACCCTTCACTCCGCACTGGGCTCGCTACCAGGCAGCGAAACCCAGAACCTAGAACAGCTCTGCAACCACGGTGTGGTCCTCGACGAACCATCACCGGCTCAACTCGCGGCACTCGCGCGTGAAGCGGGGACAGCACCCGCCAGCGCCGAGGTTTCTGCCATGATGCGCACGATCCGGACAGACGTGCCTGGCACTGGTCCGCAGCTCAGTCCAGTCCCGATGCTCGCGCCGCCGTGCCGCACCGCCCAGACTCCCGCTCAGGCCATTGCGCTGCAGCGTGTCAGCGCGCCCGCCACGACGCACCAAAAGGGTGCCACGATACCGCCAGGAAACTACGTCACGACTGACACCGTCGCCGACTTCCAGGCAAACGGAGTCGTCGGCCCAGACTGGAACAAGCCGATCACGTGGACTTACCACCTGCACGCCGACGGGAAGGTCGAGCAGACGCAGGTCCCCAATTACCCCGATCAGCCCCTTACCGACGGCCATTATGTCGTGCACGGCGACGAGGTCACCTTTTTCTGGAACCGCGCCGCAGAGCTGACCCCGGAGACCGTGCGTTGGAGCTACTTCCGCGGCGTACTGACTTTCCGTGTCATTTCTGTCCAGGACCCGACCGGCCAGGTCATGTACAACGCGCACCCGTGGCACAAGGTCGGCTAGCGGCGGCGGGCGCCTGCGCCGCTGTGCTAGCCGCTGGCACTGTCGCCGAGCTCGCCGCACCTGGCCCGGCCGGGCTGCTGACCGCCGCCGACTACGCCGTCGGCGTGGGCTTTGCCGTCACCGGCGCCTGGCTGTGGGCGGCCGAACGCGGCCTCGGTCTGCTCAGCCTCGCGACGGCCGCGACCTGGTTCGCGGGCACACTCGCCATGCTGGTACCGGGACTACCCGGATACCCGGCCGACGTGGCCGTCCTGGCCTACCGCGCGTTCCTGGTGCACCTGTTGATGCGCGCGTCCGGCGGGCTGCGAGCGGCTGGCCGCAGCCGGTGGCTCATCGCCGCTGGCTACCTCGCGATCTTGCTGCCGGATCCTGCGGACGGCCTGGCCAGCGCTGCGGTGATGACCGCGGTCGCGGCCGTGACCGCCCAGGCTGCCCTTCGCGCCCGTGCTGACAGCCGGGCCATTCTCGCCGCAACTGCGCTCGCTGCCGCCGCAATATCGGCAATCTGGTGGCTGGCAGCAAGCGGCGCCGCCGGAGCAGGCGTGGAACTCGCCAACGATGCGGCTCTGCTCGCGGCGGCCGCGTTGCTTGCCTTCGGTGCAGATCCTGGCGCCCGGCTGCACGGCGCGATCAACGCCCTGGTGGTGGAACTCGGCCCGTCGCGGCGGCCGAACGCCCCGGTGTCGGCCTTGCTCGCCGGCGTGCTCGCCGACCCCGATCTGGAGGTGCGTTACGCCGCTCCCGGAATGGGCTGGTTCAGCGAACGGGGCGATCCGGTCGACCCCCCACCCGCTGACGAGGGCAGCGGCAGCAGGCGCGTGACCAAGGCAGCGGCGCCAGGCGGCGGCGAGGTAGCCCTCGTTCACGGCCGCGGTGTAAGACCAGACCCGGCACTGGTTCAGGCAGCAGCACAAGCCGCGGCCCTGGTGTTGGACAGCGCCCGCCTCAGCGCCGAGGTACGCGAGCAGGCAATCGCCGTCCGGGAGTCCAGGCGGCGGCTGCTGTCGGTCGGCGACGCTGAGAGGCAGGCCCTGGAGACCAGGCTGCGCGCTGGCCCGGTCGGCCGGCTGCAGCGCGCCGATGAAACGCTCGCTGAGCTCAGCGGTGATGCCGCGGTGAACGCCCGCAGGCAACTTGCCGTCGCGCTCGATGATCTCGCCCGGATCGCGCAAGGCCTATTTCCCGGGGAACTTGGCCTGCACCCCATCGAGACAATTCTGCGCGGGATGGTCAACGGCATGCCAATAACGGCAAATCTTATGACCAGCGGCCAACTGCAAGACCTGCCGTCTGCGCAGAAGGCACTGGTTTTCTTCTTCTGCTCCGAATGCCTGGCTAACGTGGCCCGCCACGCGAAGGCAACGGCCGCGACCGTTGAACTGCACCTTGAAGCAAGCAATCTGATGATGAGTGTGCTCGACGACGGCCACGGCGGCGCGACCATGACAGCACCACGTGGCCTGCGAGGACTCGCCGACCGGGTCGAGGTGGCAGGCGGAACGCTGACCATCAGCAGCCCGCCCGGCGGCCCAACGCTCATATGCGCCAAAGTCCCGCTTGCTTGAGCATCTGCCAGCGAACCGCGAAGGGCACGCAGGCAATGCGGGCCCGGATCGCCTTTCCCCAGAGCAATTCAGTGCACGCACTGATGACCTGATCAGTCTTCGCGCCTACCGTCCATTCATAAGCACTGGCAGAGCGGAACGGCCAGGCACGAAAGACGGGAGCACAGAAATGAATCGATTCCTGCTCACGGCGCGGGCAGTCGTGAGACCGCGGGCGTTGGCCGCGTTTGCCGCAGTCTTCGCGTGCGCGGTATCCGTAGCAATCGCCGGCTCGCCCGCCGCCTCGGCGGGCACGTCAATCGGGAGCGCGACCCGGATGGACGGTCCCCCCGCGTCCGCCCAGCCGTTCCCGGCACCGTCTGGTTTCGGGTCCGCGCTGGTGGGGTCGGCGCCGGTAGGGAACGGCCCGTCCTTCCTCGCGATGGACCCGGCGACCCACACGATCTTCGTCGCGAACGGCTACAACGACAATGGCCCCAACGCGGGCGGGGACACGGTCTCGGTCATCGACGCACGCCGCTGCAACGCGCAGGACCTGTCGCACTGTAAAGGGCCGTGGCCGACGATCACGGTCGGGAACGGGACGCCCAGCGACCTGCCCGGCGGAATCGCGATAGATGTACAGACCGACACGGTGTATGTGGCCAACGTCGGCGCGAACTCCGTGTCGGTGTTCAACGGCGCCACCTGCAATGCGACTGTCACCTCTGGTTGCGGGCAAAAGCCTGCCGAGGTTCCTGTCGGGTTGCAGCCGCTCACCCTTGGTGCCGACCCGGCCAACCACACCGTTTACGTCGCGAATTACGGCGCCCCGGCGCTGGGGGGACAACCCGGGAACAGCACCACTGTCTCCTTGATCGACAGCGCCACCTGCAACGCCACCCATCTGGCCGGCTGCCCGGCCACTCCACCTCCGACAGTCAACGTGCGGGCGGCACCGGATGACGTGACCGTGAACCGGGTCACCCACACGGTGTATGTGACCACCATCGGCGCGCACAACGGCTGGGCTGTTTTCAACGCGGACACCTGCAACGCCACGACGCAAACCGGGTGCAGCACGATCGGCCGGCTGGCCGGTGACCCGACCGGCCCCAACGCCGCCGAGGTCGACCCGGCCAACGACACGTTGTACACGGCCAACTATGACAACACGATCTCGGCGTTCGGCCTGCGCCACTGCAACGCCAGCGACCTGGCTGGCTGTGCCACCGACAAGCCCGGCATCGTCACGCCGGTCCCGCCAGGTATCGACCATGCCCTCTACGTGGCGGTCGATGTCCCGCTGCACAGCGTGTACGTCACCTACCAGAAAGACGACGCGCTGATCGTGGTCGATACGAACGCCTGTAATGGCAGCCACCTGGCAGGATGCGCGACCCTGCGGCCGCCGACAATCCACACCGGGGCCAGCCCCGAGTCCGTGATTGTTGATAGCCAGACGCAGACCCTGTACACCGCCAACGAAGTCGACAACGAGATCTCAGTCATCGACGCCTCCCGCTGCAATGTGCAAACCACCTCCGGCTGCCGCCACCCCGCGCCGACTATGGTCATCGCCGGGCCGGGAGCGGGCGCCGCCGACCCGGCCGTTCACACCACCTACCTCACCTCCGGCAGCAGCACCGTGGCGGTGATCAACACCAGCAGATGCAACGCCAGCCACCCCTCCGGCTGCGCCGCCACCCCCGCCACGGTCACCGTCGGGGACAACCCATCCGCGGTCGTGGTGGACCAACAGGCCCACACCGTGTACGTCGCCAACGCCGGCAAGGGCAGCTCGGGCACCGTCTCGGTGATCAACACAGCTACCTGCAACGCCACCAGCACGGCCGGCTGCCGGAAACTCGCCACCTTCCAAGTGCCCGGGGGAAACGCCGTCGGCATCGCCGTCGATTCCGCCACCGGCACCCTCTACGTGGCCACCCTCACCAGCAGCGGCCCGAACCTGATCTCGGTGTTCAACACCGTCACCTGTAACGCCACCCACACCACCGGCTGCGGCCAGGCGCCAGCAATGCTGAAAGTCGGCGACTCTGGCGGCGCACAATTCGGATCTGCGCTGAGCCTGGCCGTCGATCAGGCGACCAACACCGTTTACGCCACCAACGTCGTCACCAACACCAATCCATACGGCGGCGATAGCGTGTACGTGATCAACGGCGCCACCTGCGACGCCGCCACTACGAGTGGCTGCGGCCAGACTCCGGCCACCATCAAGGCCGGGTCCAACCCCTGGGGCATCGCGGTCGACCAGGCTACCGACACCATCTACACCGCCAACATCGCCGACGGCGAGCACCCCGGCACCGTCTCGGTGATCAACGGCGCCACCTGCAACGGCACCGACCACAGTGGCTGCGGCCAGACCCCGGCAACAGCCGCAGCCGGGTTCGGCGCAATCGCCTTGGCTATCGACCCCGCCACCGACACCATCCACGTAGCCAACATCGAGGACACCAGCGTGTCGGTGATCAACGGCGCCACCTGCAACGGCACCGACCACAGCGGCTGCGGCCAACCCCCCGCGAAGGGCGCGGTCGGTAACTACCCAGGCAACATCACCGTCGACCCCGCCACGCGCACTGCCTACGTCAGCAACGGCGACAACACGGTCTCCGTCATACCGGGCTAACCCACCAGATTCATTGCTGAAACCCGGCGGCGGTGGCACCAGACGCGTACAACGCCACCGCCGCCGGACTGCCCACCACCACTAACAGCCATGATCGCCGAATGCTGACAATGGGATAGATTCAGGACGGTTGTCCGGCTTCTGCGCGGATCGCCGCGCATAACGACCGGTTCGGTGCGGCGCCACCGTCAGCCAAACCAACCAGGCCTCAGCGCCAGATCGGCGGCAGTGTGCACGCCTGGTCCGTCAGATATTCGTCACATAGAGTGAGATTGTCGGGTTGAAGCTGCCGTTCACTGGCCCGTCGCGGCACGCAAGATCGCCGGCCATGCCAGGCTGGATCGTGGCGTCAATGACCGGCCGGGTCTATTCGCGCCGTGGCGCGGCGAGGCCCGCGGCACCGCAGACTGGGCCGTCCCGGCCGTGGGGTCGCTGCCGCGTTAGTGCGGAGCGGGAGGAGCGCGGGCAGGAATGAGCGCATCGGATATCGCAGCTGAACTTGCGGCAGGCTTCGCTAGCGCGTGGAATCAACATGATATGGATGGGCTTGTGGGCCTTTTTCATGAGGACGCCGCATTCGTGAATGTTCGTGGCGCCTACCTGAAGGGTGCGAAGGAGATCCGGCAGCAGCATGCAGCGGTGCATGCTGGTCCGTATAAGCACTCGGTCGTGCGCGCTGAGGTCGTCGATGCGCGGGAGCTGGCGCCCGGCGTGATTGTTGCGCATGTCCAGACCGACCTTGCTGGTGACGACCGCGCTCCTGGTCAGACCCAGCGCTCCGTGGCGACCTTCGTCATCGAGCAGCGTGCTGGGCTCTGGCGGTTCACCGCAGCTCAGAACACTTACGTGCTGCCGTCGACTGGCTGAAGACACTGCGCGGCATGCCCACGGTCCAGAACGCCCAGAACTCCTAATCTGGACGCCGTATTGCGCCGATGATCTACATGACCGAGCTGCACGTAACGGCGGCTCCGGGCGCGCCACGTCCGTGCCACTCGTCACGTTCCGCAGCGAGACTGACGCAATGCGGCCGGTTGGCCTGATAGCCAGGAACGACAAGCTCTAGGTGATGGGGCTTGGCGGCTTCAACGAGCAGAGGCGAGGCAGTAGGCTCATACGGGCGTCATCGTCGGCGGGTATTGGTCCCAGGAGCGGCCGTCTAGCAGCCGCCCGCCTGCCTTCGGGCTGGGCCCGCCAACCCGCTCCGTTGACTGCACCACACGCAGGGCAGCGCGATGAGGTCAATCTCGCCCAGCTCGCCAAAGAGCGGCTCGACGGAGATCAACTGTGCTGCCGCGCTTACCTGACCAGAGGCGAGAGTCCGCGGCCACATCGAATCGGTGATGGGCGTTCTTGCTAACTAACTCCCCTGCCAGCGCGACCGTGAGAAGACCCCGCAGCTACTAAAGGATCTTTTAGTGCGAGCACCATCGACACATCATCTGGCCCCGGGCGGCGGCCACAGCACAGCAGTCACCTGTGCGGGCCGCGACAAGGCTGATCGCACGACAACAAGTATTTCGCTAGCCACAAGTGCTGGCCCGGCTAAATGACATCGGCTTGTTGTCCTTTCCCAGGGTACCTGGAAGGATATTTGTTATCCCCTTTCAGCGCGCCGGGTGGCCTTGAAAGAGAGCACGGTCGCGATGTCAAGCTCACGGGGCAAGACGGCCCGGCTGGCTGTGCCGGTTGCTGCCGCGGCGCTTGGTGCGCTGCTGGTCCCGGGTTGCCAACTGATACCGCAACAGGCCGAAGGGCAATGTCACTTCCCGCCCAGCCTGACGCTAGCCAGCGGCTACGTCTGCTTCACCACCCCTCCCACGGTGAACCCGGACGGCACCTGGACCTGGCCCGCCACCAACCCCAAGACCAAACGGCTGCACAAGAACGTCATCGTCATTGTCGCCCGGCAGGCTGTGCGCCGCGTCTCCGCCGTTACGCCCGCCAACGGGAACGTCATGGTCACCACGCAGCCGGTCCCCCTGACCCAGGTCATTCGCAATGGCGACCTTCCCCTGCAAGACCAGGTCCGCATGGATCAGCACACTCCGCTTCCGTGGAGTGCAGCGCTCGTGTCACCGCCTCCGCCTCCGATCAATTCTGCTCCCTCGCCCCCTTCTTCCCCTCCGCCGCCCTCCTCGCCGCCGCCTTCCCCTCCGCCGTCCTCGCCTCCGCCGTCGTCGCCGCCGCCGCCTTCTAAAACCCCGCAACAGAGCCCGTCTCTCCCGGCCGCGGCTGGGGCGGTCATGTCTGGTGCCCGGCCGGCGCCTGCCCTGATGCTGGCCGAGGCGGCGGGCCCCCCGCAGGTGACCATCAACGGCTGGACGCTGACCCGTCTATCGATATCGTTCAGCCCGGGCTTCTCGGTGCACATCCGGGCGACCCGCCAACTCGGGTCCGCCGTGCTCACCTTCGACATCCGCGGCACGCTCGGCGACTTCACCTCCAGCGGCGCCCTGCACGTGCATGACCACCATCTGACCCGCTCCGGCATGGGCGCCAGCGGCCTGACCGGGCGGCTGACCGCACAGTGGTCCCTGTCGGCCCCCGTCGCCCATCCCATGGCCGGCCTGCTGGCCTTGGATGTGGCGTTGCCGCTGTTCCGCGAGCCGCTGCTGATCGGTGACTTCCCGCTGTTCCTGTCGGTCGAAGCCCGGCTGCGCCTAGCACCGCTGTTCGGCCCGTCCGCGCAAGTCCTGCACGGGCGCGCCGACATCGGCTTCTTGGGGAGCCAGGGGCTCACCTTCAGCGAGCACTGGATAGCCGGCCACGGCGGACTGCGCCTTCCAAACCACGGGCTACCAGCGATAACAGGCCACCCGTTCGTGCTGCCGGGCCTGGAGTTCACGGCCACCTTCCCCTACCTTGAGGTCGGCGACGACTTCAACAACCCGCTGACCGGGGGGCTGGCGTGGACCGGGCTCACCCTCGACACCCAGACCAGATCAGGGGCCACCGGCCCGTGCCTGCGCACCGACGCCACGGTGCACGCCGACGCCGGCCTCACGGCCTGGCTGTTCGGCCTCCGGGCCGGCGTTTCCTGGCGGTTCTACACAGACCCCATCGGATCGGCGTCGCTGCCGCCCAGCCCCCCATGCATCCCGGCCTGACCAGCACGATCCCGCACCGGACACGCCCTGATGACCTGACCGACATCCCGCAGCGGTGACCTCAGCCGGGAGCCCGGTCAGCCGCCGCCAGCACCCGCCCGGGCGCGCGGCCCGCGGGGGCTCGTCCCACATCCGGCCATCGGCCGACCTGCCGCGGCCTTGCCGACGCGGATCATCACGGTCGGTTGGCACGCGAAGGCGAGGGACTGGAGCTGACCTTGACGTTCCTGCGCAGCAACACGACCAGGCCCGCCGTGCCGCCAAGATGGGAACGGTCAGCGTGGGCATGCCAGTGATGCCGGGACGCTGACCCTCATCCCGTTAAGAGCCGTTGATCACGGCCACGGGCCATCGCCTCGCCTGCGACGGGAAACTCGTCCCACGCGCGGCCGTCCAGCAGACGACCGCCCGCCCTTCGGGCTGGGCCCGCCAACCTGCTTGAAGAAGAAGGGAACGTGCTGGTCAACACAGCGATCGCGGATGTCACGCACCCAGGCCAGATCCGGCATCCGGTGCCGTGGGCCGCTTTCGCCTCCGGCAATCACCCAGTGGATGCCGGTCAGGTCGAGGCCCGGCAGCGGGCCAAGCAGCGGCTCCAAAGACAGGAACCTTCTCTGAACGAAGGTCGCGTCACGGAAGATAAGCAATCGCCAGGCGCTATCGTTCGGTGAGCTCGGCGCCGAACGCCGATTAGGAATTCCTATGTTTGAATAGGAATTAGCGAGCCGCGGTGCACAGAACAGGCCTGTTATGTGTGGCTACGGATCTGTGAGGCTGGGCGTTCGAGTCCCTCCGAGCGCGCCCAGGTCACGCGGCCGCGCGTGCGTTTGCTTCGTCCGGTGCCAGCGGCTGCCGGCAGGCTTCGCGGAGTTCGGGGCCAATCGCCGCGGGGCGCAACGTGACCGGATCCAGCCGGACCTGCACGCGGCGGCCCTCGGCATGGACCACCGACCCGTCGTCCGACAGGACCTGGAAACCGTAGATGAGGCTGGAGGTGCCAAGGTGATCGAGCCAGAACCGCACCCCCACGGTGCCGATCCGGGCGATCGGCTGGTGATAGGTGATCGCG
>Ga0310916_10002529_pt1 | contig 11208 bp, 9 predicted proteins | sample GREbulkMGLF176_FD_203444 | JGI IMG/M metagenome (GOLD analysis project Ga0310916, IMG submission 203444) | Lab enrichment of tropical soil microbial communities from Luquillo Experimental Forest, Puerto Rico - GRE.bulkMG.LF176 | ecosystem: Environmental > Terrestrial > Soil > Tropical forest >...
GACCGCAAAGAGGTGGGCCATGGGCCGCGGACGCATCCCAATCACATCTTCACCTGGGAAGCTGGCAACCAGGCGGCCGCGGATGCGGCTTTTGCCGGCGCGGCGGTCACGGTGCGCGAGGAGATCCTGAACCCGCGGGTGCACCCGTGTCCGCTCGAGACCTGCGGCTGCGTCGCTTCCTTCAACAAGGCGACGGGCTATCTCACCGTCTACGTGACCTCACAGATCCCGCACCTGTTCCGCACGGTGCTCGCCATGCTCTCCGGGATTCCCGAGAGCAAGATCCGCGTGGTTGGCGGGGACATCGGCGGAGGGTTCGGCAACAAGGTGCCGATCTATCCCGGCTATGTGGTGGCGACTGTCGCTTCGATCGTGACCGGGCTGCCCATCAAGTGGATCGAGTCACGCATCGACAACATCTCGACCACCGGATTTGCGCGCGACTACCACTGTGTGGGCGAGCTCGCGGCCGACCGCGATGGCCGCATCAAGGGATTGCGCTTCACGGCGCTTGCCGACCACGGTGCCTTCAATTCGCACGTGTCTGCCAGCAAGCTCCCCGCGGGCCTGTTCTCGATCTGCACCGGCTCCTATGCGATCCCGAACGCTCACTGCCGCGTAGACGCCGTTTACACCAACAAGGCGCCCGGCGGCGTGGCTTACCGCTGCTCGCTGCGCGTGACCGAGGCGGTGTACCTCATCGAGCGCATGATGGATGTGCTCGCCCAGAAGCTCGGGGTGGACAAAGCCGAGATCCGTCGCCGCAACTTCGTGAAGACCGAGCAGTTCCCCTACACCACCGCCTTGGGCTGGACGCTCGACAGCGGGACCTATCATGCCGCCCTCGACAAGGTACTGAAGGCGGTCGATTACGAAGGGCTGCGCCGCGAGCAGGCAGCGAAACGTGCGGACCCGAACTGCCCGACGCTCATGGGCATCGGCATCTCGACCTTCACCGAGATCGTTGGCGCCGGACCCACCAAGGTGTGCGACATCCTCGGCATCGGCCTGTTCGACAGCTGCGACATCCGTGTGCACCCGACGGGAGCGGTCATCGCGCGGCTGGGCACCATGAGTCAAGGACAGGGGCACGCTACCACCTACGCGCAGATCATCGCGACCGAGCTGGGTCTCCCGGCGAGCGACATCGTGATCGAGGAGGGCGATACCGACAAGGCACCCTACGGTGCAGGGACCTGGGGTTCGCGTTCGACCCCGGTCGCGGGCGCGGCGGCCGCGCAGGCGGCGCGTAAGGTCCGTGACAAAGCCCGCAAGATCGCGGCGCATCTGCTGGAAGTAGGTGAGAACGACCTCGAGTGGGAGATCGATCGTTTCAAGGTCAAAGGGAGTCCCAGCCAGACGAAGACCATGAAGGAGATCTGCCTGGTCGCACACACCGGCAACCTGCCGGCCGGCATGGAGCAGGGGCTCAACGCAGTCTCCTACTACGACCCACCGAACCTGACCTATCCCTTTGGCGCTTACCTTTGCGTGGTCGATATCGACAAGTTCACCGGTGAGACCAAGGTGCGACGCTTTTACGCGCTCGATGACTGCGGTACGCGCATCAACCCGATGATCATCGAGGGACAGATCCACGGTGGTCTGACGGAGGCCTTCGCGGTGGCCATGGGTCAGCACCTGCCCTTCGATGAGAACGGAAACCACCTGGGCAACAGCCTGCTGGACTATTTCCTGCCGACTGCAGTGGAGACACCGCACTGGGAGACCGACCACACCGTTACCCCGTGCCCGCACCATCCGATCGGCGCCAAGGGCGTCGCGGAATCGCCGCACGTCGGCGGCATCCCCTGTTTCAGCAACGCCGTCATCGACGCCTTCGCGCATCTGGGAGTCACGCATATGGACATGCCGCACAGCGCGTTTCGGGTCTGGCAGCAATGCCAGGCGCTCGGGATCAACCAACGTGCCGGGTCGTGATTGAAGGTCAGCCTCGAAAGAGCATTTCCCATTCCGGCGCCCGCCGAGCGCGCCTGGGCGCTGCTGCAGGACATCGAACGCGTCGCAACCTGCATGCCGGGTGCCCGCATCACCGAGCGCGTTGACGAGCGCCACTACAAAGGCACCGTGGCAGTACGGTTCGGGCCCGCCAACCTGTCGTTTCAGGGCCAGCTCGAGCTTGCCGCCATCGATCCGGCCAAGCGGACGCTGCGCCTCACCGGCAAGGGCAGCGACAGCGCCGGGGGCTCAGGTGCATCACTCGACCTCACCGCGAGGGTCGATACGGTTGACGCGACCTCCTGCAGCCTCGTCGGCCGTAGCGAGCTGTCGATCAGCGGCCGCGCCGCCACCTTCGGTGCGCGTATGGCCGATCCCGTAGCCGAGCAGGTGCTGCGCCAGTTTGCCGCCAATTTCTCCGCAGCGCTGCAGGCACAGGCCGCGGCTGCCACTCCTGCGGGGGCTGCGGCGAAGGTGGCCGATGGCGTGAAGCCGGCAAACGCTCTGAACGGCTTCGCGCTGCTCCGGGCCATGGTGCGCAGCTGGCTGCAAGCACTCTTTGGCTGGAGAGGTGCATGAGTACGCGAGCGAGCGAGCTCGTGGCGCTGCGCGAACAGCTGGCCGAGGCGGGCTACATCGCGGAAGCCCCGCTCGCCGCCGCGCTGCTGCTGATGCAGGACCTCGGCCGGCCATTGCTGCTCGAGGGCGATGCCGGTGTGGGCAAGACCGAGGTCGCCAAGGTGCTCGCCGGGATCCGCGGTACGCGGCTGATCCGCCTGCAGTGTTACGAAGGGCTCGATGCACACGCCACCATCTACGAATGGAACTACCAGCGGCAGCTGCTCGCCATCAAGCTGCTCGAGCACGACGAGCGCGGCATCGCTCAGAAGGAGCAGGACATCTTCTCCGAGCGCTACCTGCTCAAGCGCCCACTGCTCGAGGCGATCAGCACAGACACCGCCGTGGTGCTGCTGATCGACGAGATCGATCGGGCCGATGAGGCCTTCGAGGCGTTCCTGCTCGAGCTGCTGTCGGATTTTCAGCTGTCGATACCGGAGCTCGGCACCGTGCAGGCGCGCAGCCGGCCGCTGGTGGTGATCACCTCCAACGGGACGCGCGAGTTGTCGGATGCGCTGCGGCGACGCTGTCTCTACCAATTCATCGACTATCCGGATTACGCCAAGGAGCTGGCGATCGTGCGCACCCGGGCGCCGCAGGTGGCGGCAGAACTGGCCCAGCAGATCGTCGCATTCGTCCAGGCCGTGCGTCGCATGGACCTCGAGAAAAAGCCGGGCATCGCCGAGACGCTCGACTGGGCGGCGGCACTCCTCCGGCTCGAGATTGCGAGCATCGACCTCGACAGCACCGAGCCCATCATGGAGAGCCTGAGCGCACTCATCAAGACGCGCGCGGATCGCGCGGCCTTTCCGCGCGAGGTCGTGGCGCGGCTGGCGGCGGCATGCTGACGGGGGAGGGCGCAGTCGGGTTCCGCGCGGTGGAGCACCTCGCCGGCTTCGTGGGCTTCCTGCGCAACAACGGTTTTGCCGTCGGGGGCGGAGATGCCATCGAGGTGCTGCGCACTGCCGGGCGTGTCGGGATGCTCGATGAGAGCGTGCTGCGCTGGTCGTTACAGGCGCTGCTTTGCGGGCGGAGCGAGGAGTGGCGGCGCTTCGATGAGCTGTTCGCGGCCTGGTTTCTCCCTGCGCAGGAGGCGTGGCGGCCGGCAGCTCGCCACGACAGCCGCGAGCATGCACAGGCGCGTCCGTTCGGCGGCGGTACGGCGCGCAGCGCTCCGGCGGAGCGAGATGACAGCGGTCGCATCGCTCACCTCGCCAGTGATCGGGAGGCGCTCGGCTCGACCGATTTTCGTGCCGTCACCCGGCGCGCGGATCTCCTGGCGCTGGAGGAGCTGATGCGTCGCTTCGCGCGCCGCCTGAAGCGCGTGCGGCTGCGGCGCGAAGCGCGTGCCCGCCGCGGGCGGCGGCTGGATCTTCCCGGAACGATCCGCCGCAGCGTGTCGAGCGGCGGCACGCCGCTCAGGCTTTCCTGGCGCAGCCAGCGCCGGGTCCGTCCGCGCCTGCTGCTGCTCATCGATGTCAGTCGTTCGATGACAACCTTCAGCTTCTTTTATCTGCGGTTGGCGCGAGCACTCAGCGCCGAGCTGACGGACATCCGCAGCTTCATCTTTCACACGCACCTCATCTCCGTGTCGGACGCGCTCGCGGAGCCCGACCCGTTTCGCGCCCAGCAGCGTCTGCAGCTCATCGCGCAGGGCTGGGCCGGCGGTACCCGCATCGGGGAGAGCCTGGCGCAGTTCAATAGCGAGCACGCACCGCGCTGCGTGCACGCGCGCACTGCGGTGATCATCGTAAGCGACGGTTATGACACCGGTGAGCCGCAGCGGCTCTCGGCCGCGCTTGCGACGCTGCGACGGCGCGCGCGGCGCATCGTCTGGCTGAACCCGCTGTGCGGGCAGGCGGATTTCACGCCGGTCAGTGCGGGAATGCAGGCAGCTCTGCCGCACATCGATCTGCTCGCTTCCGGCGCCGACCTGGCAAGCCTCGAAGCGACTCTTCCCGCGATTCTCGAGGCACTGCGATGAGCGAGCTCGGCAATGACTTCTTCACCGCCGCGCAGCGTCTGCAGCAGCGGGGCGAGCCGTACGCGCTGGTGAGTGTGGTACGTACGCAGGCGCCGAGCTCGGCCCGGGCCGGCGACAAGGCACTGGTGACCGCGCAGGGGATCGTGCACGGTTGGATCGGGGGCGGCTGCGCGCAGCCGGCCGTGCTGCACACGGTGCGCGAGGCATTGCAGGATGGGCGTGCGCGCCTCATTCGGGTCGCACCGGCCGAGGCGGAGGGCCCGGGCGAGGGACCAGCGGCCGGCGAGAAAATCGAGTTCGGCATGAGCTGCCATTCCGGTGGCACGATCGAGCTCTTCATCGACCCGATCCTGCCGCCAACGAAGCTCGTGGTGATCGGTGACTCCCCGGTTGCCGTTGCACTCGCCGGCCTTGCCCCGCGCGTCGGCCTGCCGGTGACCGTAATCGCACGCGCTGCCGATCCCCGGCGCTTTGCGGACGCCAGCGAGGTGATCGAAAGTGATGAGCCGGCAGCGGTCGCCGGCCACGTGGCCGCGGGCAGCTGGGTCGTGGTCGCGACCCAGGGGCGGCGCGATCTGCCGGGATTGCGCCTCGCGCTGTCGTTACAGGCGGCGAAGATCTGGCTGGTCGCGAGTGCACGCAAGGCGCAGGCGCTACGCGATGAACTGCTCGCGGCGAAATACGCTGCGCACGCAGTGAGTGCGATCATCGCACCTGCCGGAGAGCGGATCGGTGCGCAGACACCCGAGGAGATCGCGTTGTCGGTACTGGCAGCGGTGGTCGCGGCGCGCCGTGTTGGGCGCGCCGTAGCGGATGTCCCCGCTGCCGATGAGGTGGCAGTGGGAACGCCGGCCGAGTGTTGCGGTCACTGAAATGGGATGCCTTCTAAAGGGCGGCAGTGGCCTCTACAGCCGCATGAGCATCGGCGCGGTCCTGCTGGCAGCCGGAGCGGGCCGACGGATGGGCGGCCGTCCCAAGGCACTGCTCGAGCTCGGCGGGGTGCCGCTCGTGCTGCGCCAGCTCATAGCCTTGTCCGACGCCGGCATCGACGAGCTGGTCATCGTGCTCGGGCACCACGCGCAGCAGATCTTCCCGGTAATCGAGCACTTTCCGCTCACCGTGGTGCACAACCCGCGACCCGACGACGGCCAGGTGTCCTCGCAACGGCTGGGGCTCGCGGCGCTGAATCCCAATCTCGATGCCGTGCTGGTGGCGCTCGCCGATCAGCCGCTCATCAACGCAGAGGACATCACCTCGCTCATTGGCGCATTCAAGAAGCGCCCCGAGGGGAGCGCGGTGGTTGTGCCGCGTGTCGCGGGTCAGCCCGGCAATCCGGTGATCTTCGGTGGCGCAGTTCGCGAGCAGATCCTCGCCGGAGAGAGCCACATCGGCTGCCGCCAATGGCGCACGGCTCATCCGCAGGCGGTGCACCACTTCGACACCGAGATTCGGAGGTTCGTGCTCGATGTCGATACCCCGGAGGACCTCGAGCTCTTCGAGCGCAATACCGGGCACGCACTGCGTTGGCCTGCGGGCGCTGTCCCGGCTCCGGCATGAGCAGTGCAGGGAGCCCCCCGCCCACACGCCGCCTGCGCGCCGGCATCGTCGGTGGCGGCCGCGGAGCGTTCATCGGGTCAGTCCATCGGATCGCGGCCGAGCTCGACTCGCAGGCGCAGGTCATCGCGGGGGCGATGTCATCCGATGCGCGCATTGCCCGCGAAAGCGCCGCAGAGTGGTTTCTCGAGCGCTCGTATGCATCGTACGCAGAGATGGCCGCGGCCGAGGCGGCGGATGCCAACGGCATCGATTTCGTCATCATCGCGACGCCCAATCATCTCCACTATCCCGTCGCGCGCGCCTTCCTCGAGGCGGACATTCATGTCATCTGCGACAAACCCCTCGCGCTCACAGTAGCGGAGGGCGAAGAGCTGGTGCGGTTGGTCGAGTCCGGCCCCACGCTTTTCGCGCTCACGCACGTGTACACCGCTTACCCCGCGGTCCGCCAGGCCCGCGAGATGGTGCGCAGCGGGCGGCTCGGCGAGCTGCGCCTGGTGCTGGTCGAATACACCCAGGACTGGCTGATGGAGCCGCTCGAGAGCCGCGGCAACAAGCAGGCAGCGTGGCGGACCGATCCGGCGCGGGCGGGACTCGGTGGATGCGTGGCGGACATCGGCACCCATGCCGCGAACCTTCTCGAGTACGTGACCGATCGGCCGATCGAGGCCGTGTGTGCCGACCTGAGCTCCTTCGTCAAGGGACGGCGGCTCGATGATGATGGTCACATGCTGCTGCGACTCGCCGGCGGAGCGAAGGGAACGCTGGTCTGCTCTCAGGTCGCATGCGGGGAGGAAAACCGTCTCACTTTCCGGCTGTATGGGTCGCAGGCTGGACTCGAGTGGCACCAGCAAGAGCCCAACACTTTGCTGTTGAAGCCCGCCGGCCGCCCGTGGGAGCGCCTGCGGACCGGCCACAGCTACATGTCCGCTGCGGCGCGCGCCGCCACACGTGTGCCGCCGGGCCATCCTGAAGGCTATCTCGAGGCCTTCGCCAACCTCTACCGGGCCTTCATGCAGGATGTGCGGCGGGTTGCGCTGGGGCAACCGCCGGTGCGCGACTACCCGGGCATCCACGAGGGCCTGCGCGGCCTGCGGTTTGTGGCGCAGGCGGTGGCCAGCGCGCGCTCCGGAAGTTTGTGGCAGAGCCTGTAGCGATGAGCCGCACCATCCGCTTGCGGCTCTGCCTAATGATGTTTCTCGAGTTCTTCATCTGGGGCGGCTGGTTCGTCACGCTCGGCAGCTATCTCGCCGCGAACCTGCACGCGAGCGGCGCGCAGAGTGCGCTCGCATACTCCACCCAGTCCTGGGGCGCGATCATCGCACCTTTCATCGTGGGGCTCATCGCCGACCGTTATGTGAACGCGGAGCGGCTGCTCGGCGCGCTGCACATCGCTGGCGGCGTTCTCATGTATGCGCTCTACGGTGCCCGGGAGTTCACCGCCTTCTATCCCTGCGTGCTCGCGTACATGATCCTGTACATGCCGACACTCGCCCTGGTGAACGCCATTGCCTTCCGGCAGATGGACGAACCGGCCCGGCATTTTTCCGGCCTGCGCGTATGGGGGACCATCGGCTGGATCGTGGCGGGGCTGGTGATCAGTTACCTCTTTGCCTGGGATTCGCGTAAGGGCATCAGCCAGGGCATGTTGAAGAATACCTTCCTCATGTGCTCGCTGGCATCGTTGGCATCAGGGCTCTACAGCTTCACCCTGCCGCGCACGCCGCCGCAGCCGCGCTCGCGCGAACCAACCGGCCTGAAACAGCTGCTCGGACTCGATGCGCTGCGGCTGCTGCGAGCGAGGAACTTCGCGATATTTTTCGCCGCCTCGGTCCTGATCTGCATCCCGCTCGCTTTCTACTATCAGAATGCCAACCAATTCCTCACCGAGATCCAGGTCACAAATGCGACCGGCAAGCAGACCATCGGCCAGATGTCCGAGGTGTTGTTCATGCTGCTCATTCCGGTGTTCCTGCGGACCTTCGGCATGAAGACGACGCTGCTCGTCGGCATGCTGGCCTGGGCGTGCCGCTACCTGCTGTTTGCCTTCGGCAACGCGCACGAGCTGGCCTTCATGCTGATTCTGGGCATCGCGCTGCACGGGGTGTGCTACGACTTTTTCTTCGTCTCCGGTCAGATCTACACCGACTCCAAGGCCGGCGCCGCGCACAAGGCGGCGGCGCAGGGCCTGATCACGCTCGCGACCTATGGGGTCGGGATGCTGATCGGCTTCTCGGCCGCGGGCCTCATCGACGATCTGTACGCCGCAGGTGGCAGCCACGACTGGCGATCCATCTGGCTCTACCCCGCAGTATTTGCCGCAGTCGTGTTGGTGCTGTTCGCGGTGACCTTCCGCAACGAGAAGGTCGCGTATCATGTCGCCGCGGCCACTTCCGGCGGCCGCGCCTAGGTGCTCCCCGCGCACGGAATTGCCGTGCAGGGTTTTCGGACGCGAAGCCTGTCGATCATAGCCATGCCGTTCGTGAGTGCGAATGACCAGAAGAGCGCCTACGACGTCATCGTGGTGGGATCGGGCGCCGCCGGCGGCCAGTCGGCGTACACCCTGTGCATGGACGGTGCGAAGGTGCTCATGCTCGAGGCCGGCCGCAAGTACGTGGCCGAGAGCGAGACTCCCATGTTTCAAACACCGGACATGGCGCCGCTTGGCGGTGTGGCGACACCGGATAAGTTGTTCGGTTTTTACGACGCGACCGTCGATGGGGGTTGGCAGGTCCCAGGAGAGCCCTACGTGCGCACGACCGAGGACCCTTCCGGAAGCTTCTGGTGGTGGCGCTGCCGCATGCTGGGCGGTCGCACCAATCATTGGGGGCGTGTCTCGCTGCGCAACGGTCCGTACGACTTCAAGCCACGCAGCCGCGACGGACTCGGGTTCGACTGGCCCATCGCTTACCATGATCTGGCGCCGTACTACGACAAGGTGGAGCTCTTGATCGGCGTGTACGGCACCAACGAGGGACTGGAGAACACACCGGATTCCTCGCCCGGCTGTCTCCTGCCACCACCCGCGCCGCTGCTGAGCGACCACCTGGTGAAGCAGCGCGCCGCGCGCCTGGGAATACCGGTCATTCCGGGCCACCGTGCGGTGCTCACCCGCGCGCTCGACCACAAACGCAACCCGGCGCGCCTGCATCCCGGTAATCCCACGGCGCAGAAGCTCACTGCCGAAGCCATGCGCAGTCGTGCACCGTGCGTGTGGGCCACACCGTGCAACCGCGGCTGCTCGGTGCGCGCCAACTACCAGTCGATCACCGTGCACCTGCCTCCGGCTCTGGCGAGCGGCAACCTGGATATCAACACCGACGCGATGGTGTACGAGGTCACGCTCGGCCGCGACGGCCGCGCGAATGGCGTGAGCTTCATCGACCGCACCACCGGCCAGCAGCGGCACGCGAGCGCGCGCGTCATCATTCTCGCGGCGAGCGCCTGCGAATCGGTGCGCATCCTGCTGAACTCCAGGAGCGCGCAGTTCCCACAGGGACTCGCCAACTCGAGCGGCAAGGTCGGGCGTTACCTGATGGATACGGTCGGCAGCACCGTGAAGGGGCAGGTGCCGCTGCTCGAGAGCCTGCCGCCGATGAACGAGGACGCGGCCGACGGTGATCAGATCTATGTTCCCTGGTGGCTCTACCCGCAGCAGCACGCCGGCAAGCTCGGGTTCGCGCGTGGCTACCACATCGAATACGGCGGTGGGCGGCACATGCCGGGATACGGGACCGCTGCCGGGATCGAATGGCTGACCGGTGGCAGTTACGGCTTGAAGTTCAAGCAGGACGTGCGCCGCTACTACGGCTCATTCGTGTATTTCGACGGTCGCGGTGAAATGATCCCCAACGAGAACTCCTACTGCGAGGTCGATCCGGGCGGCGTCAAGGACAAATGGGGTATTCCGGTCCTGCGCTTCCACTGGCAGTGGTCGGAGCACGAGCTGCGCCAGGCGGCTCACATGCAAAGCACGTTCGCGGACATCATCTCTGCCATGGGCGGTCGCGTGCGCGGAGTCGTACAGACCGACGGCGCCAAGGCGATTGCGCCGGGCGGATTCATCATTCATGAAGTTGGCGGCGCCATCATGGGTGCGGACCCGAGCTCCTCGGTGACCAACGGGTGGTGTCAGACCTGGGACGTGCCTAATCTCTTCATCACCGACGGTGCCGTGTTTGCCTCCAACGCGGACAAGAACCCGACCCTCACCATCATGGCGATCGCGTGGCGCGCTGCGGACCATATCCTCGAGCGTATGCGGCGCAAGGAGCTGTGATGGACCGGCGCACGACCATCAAATGGGTGTTGGCGGCGAGTGCGGCGTGGCCAGTGCTGCGACCGCGTAGCGGTCGGAGTGCCGAGGCCGCACCAGCTCCATCGGCGCCGAAGGTGAAGGGTTACGGCACCGATCCCGATCTGCTGAAGAGCTACCATCCGGGCGAGGTCTGGCCGCTTACGCTCACTGCCGCGCAGCGGCAGCTCGCGACCACCCTCTCCGATCTCATCATTCCCGCCGATGAGCACTCCCCGAGCGCCAGCAGCGTGGGCGTGGTCGATTTCATCGATGAGTGGGTGAGTGCTCCCTATCCGGACTGTCAACGCGACCGCCCGATCGTACTCGGGGGGTTTCGCTGGCTCGAGACGGAAGCGGCGCGGCGCTTCGGCAAGGGATTCGCCGCACTCGATGGCTCTCAACAGACCGGCATCTGCGATGACATCTGCGACGCGGCGCATGCCGCGCCCGCTTACAGTGAGGCGGCGCGTTTCTTTGCCACGTACCGCGACCTGACGGCTGCCGGCTTCTACTCGACTCCGGTCGGACGCAAGGACCTCGGTTACATCGGCAACGTGCCACTCACCAAATTCGAGGGGCCGCCGCGCGAGCTCCTCAGGAAGCTCAAGCTGCTATAGCGGACCGCAACGGGTGCGATCATGAACCGGACTGCATTCATCACCCTGATGTTACTCAGCTGTGCGGCCGGCCCGTTCGTCGTGGCCGATCAGAGCGGTGCGCCGGGGCCGTGGCGCCCGCTGCTCGAGGACCACAGTGCCTCCGCGTGGCGCGGCTGGAAGGAGCCGGGTCTTCCCGC
>Ga0310916_10002531_pt1 | contig 11207 bp, 10 predicted proteins | sample GREbulkMGLF176_FD_203444 | JGI IMG/M metagenome (GOLD analysis project Ga0310916, IMG submission 203444) | Lab enrichment of tropical soil microbial communities from Luquillo Experimental Forest, Puerto Rico - GRE.bulkMG.LF176 | ecosystem: Environmental > Terrestrial > Soil > Tropical forest >...
TAATTTCCCTTAGGCGTTTTTATTTTCCGGGCAAAACGAGTTGCCCCTATATTGCCCGGATAAAATTACCCCATTCGGGCAGGCTGCTGATACAACCAAGGGCGGCGATTTCAGATGCCCGGTCGGCGCGAGGCTGCGATGGCAGCGTTCGCCAAAGCCGGCGGCGCAAGTAGTAAGGAGAAAATCTCCGAATGAAATCTGCTGCCATCGTTGCCGCTGCGCTCGCGCTCTCCGCGACGGTGGTGCCTGCCGAGCCGTTGCCGGTCGGCAAGCCATCAGGGCCGTCGCAGGGCGCGCACGAGGCGAGGAGCAACGGCACGTGTGCCGTGGAGCTCCACCGCTCAGGTGCGCCGTTGGCTACGCCACCGCGTTGCTCGACATAATCGTTCTCAGCCACAGCCGAGATGACTGCGTCGTGCGCGGCTCAGTACGGTGGCCGTTTGTCGGCATCGACAAACAATCCTTTTTCCTCCTCACGGCGAAGCGGATTGGGGTACTTGTCGCGAAATAGCACCTCGGCCTTGACCCATTGCTTGATCATCTCGCGGCATTGCACCTCCGGTTTATCCGGGCAGTGCTTCTGCACCGCGAGCCAGGCGGCCCGGTCCTTAGCTGCGCCGTGATCGATGTAGCGGCGCCCATCGGGTAGACCGGCGTCGATTGCATCAAGGATCGCGTTGAGCGTTTCCCCATCAACCCCGGCCCACGTCTCCGGCGGCTCCCAGCGTTCGATGGCTTGCACCTCATCGCCGTCCGGATACAATGCCGTGGCGTTGTCGAGCCGCACGCTTGCGAGCCGGAACCAGCGCGCCTTGACCGCGCGCACAATGTTCGCCTTAGCCTTGTCGAGCCGCATGTAACTTTTGCGTACGTCCGCGGCGATGCCGAATTGCTTGGCCTCGTCCTCGGACATGACCGTGAAGGTGTAATCGAGGCGGCCGGCATCGCGTTGCGCGGAGGCGCCGCGCCGCGCGTCGGCATCGCCGGCCGTGATCGCTCCCTTATGCGTGTGCGCTGGGCTGTCTACCGCGATGTTGCAGTCCTGCGCGATCTTGATCAGTAGCGAGCAAACGAAATCCATGTCGGGATTGTCGCTCTCGTTGAGCCCGTGCAACTTCACGAATGGGTCGAGGATCAGCAAATCGCAGCGCGTGCGCGCGATCGCCCGCCGCAGCATGCCCTCGAGCGCGCCGACTTGCCGGCGCCTGCCCTTGCTGTCGAGTTCGGCCAGCTTCGGGCCGCTGTTAAGATCGCGGCAGAATAACCAGCCTTTAAGCTCGCTGGGGTCGATGCCGTGGTGTTTGCAGATCGCCAGCAGCCGGCGGTGTAACTCGGCGCGATCGTCCTCGAAGCTGAGCACCAGCACTCGGCAGCGCTGAAACACGCGCAGGCCAACCAGCTCGCGGCCGGTTGCCAGCTCGATCGCTTGCGTTAGCCGCAGTGTGGTCTTGCCGACGTCGCCGGGGGCTACCAAGCCCGATAGAAACGTGCGGCAGAATTGCCCCGCCGTCAGCCATTGGCGCGGCTCCGGTAAAGCGCCGGCCAACAGTTCGCCGGCATCCCATTCGTCAAGTTCGGGCTCCGCGGGGGCAGCCGCCTCGATCCGCGCTAGCAGCTCAGCATGTCCCCGGCCAGGGACCGCGTTGATCCAGTCGGTAAGATCGCCATGCGTCTTGAGTTCGCGGAAGCCAACGATGCGAATATCGGGCACGATCCCGCGCAATGCGGTGGCGACCTCGAGCGCGTGTGCATGGCCGGTGACGTCGTTGTCCTCCATTACCGCGACGCGTTGCTTGCCCGCGAACCAACGGCCCAGCTCCGGTGTCCATTGCCCCTTGCCCTCGCCGCCGGAATTGGTGGTGGCGACGAAGCCGAGAGCAGCAGCGGTCTCGGCGTCCTTCTCGCCGGCGGCAATCACGACCCAGGCATCGGGCGGAGCGTCAAGCAGCTCGGGCAGCCGATAGGGGATTTTCAAAAACCCTTTGGGCAGGCCCTTACACCACTGCTGGCCAGTCCAGTGGTATTGCGGAAATTGCTTGGTCGAGGTGCGTTGGATCCCGAGATAATTGCAGCCGCGGGCATCGCGGTAGGTGTGGAACGCAATCGGCGCGCCGGTATCGCGCTCACCGTGGGGGTAAGCGTGACGGCTGTCCGACCTGCCGCTGCCATTCCCCAGAGGAACGCGCGCTTCGCTTTCCGGTTGTGGGCCGGCAGCCGCTTCAGATTTGCTGGGTTCGCTTTCCGGTTGTGGTGATGCCTTCCGGCTGGCTTTTGGCCTTGCGGCGGTCGCCGCCGGCGCATCTTCCAAAATATAGGCCGGGATCTCGTCCGGTTCTGGCGCAGCGGGTGGGGACGGGGTCGGTTGCGGCCTACCCGCGATCGCGATTTCCGCCGATTTCGGCGGCTCGCTCTCGGGCCGTGGCAACGGCGCCGCGGTCGGCTTGTATTTCCGGGATGGCTTGCCGCCCTTCTCGTCCGCGCGCGCGTACTTGTCGAATTCGCACAACACGTTTTGCAAATTCTGCGCGTCCAACGGAGCGATGTCCGCGGCTGCGAGCTGTGGCGCGATCTCGGTGCCGAGCTGCAGCAGCGTGGCGTGCCAAACGGGCTCGGACCACGTTGTCTTAATCGGACGTCGGCAAATGCGGTTGAGCCCGCGTAGCGAGCCGGGGCCGGAAGCGGCCCAAGTCCACCAGTCCGATGCATCGGACAGCGGTCCTATTTGTTTCAGGTCGGCGATAACTTGCCCGGCGTAGAACCCACCAAACCGGGGATACTCGCACAATCGATCGGCAAAGCTTGCAAGCGTGTTGTCGACGCGCGGGCGCAATTCTTCGCGATCGCGCCACAGCGCGGGCAAAAAGTACTCGCCATGATATTCCGCCAAGCTGATGCCGGCCAGCTCGCGCGGTGGCATCACCGGCTTGTATGCATCGGTGCGGTAAACTTTCTTGCCGCCGGCTAAGAGCGCTTCAACCTTCGAGCGATAGGCCACGGCATCGAATGGCAATGACCAGTCGAATTCGGCCAAGGCATCCGGCTGGTTGCTGCAGCAGCGGGCGATGACAAGCTTGTGCCACAGGTCAGGATCGTTGCGCTGTGGCGTGACGATATTCGCGTTGACCCATTGTGTGGTGCGATCGTTCTCACGGTGCAAGTTACAAAAATGCCCGATGCGCAAAATCGCATCGTCGGTCCAGGGCGGCTGCTGGCCAGCCTCCTTGCGCTTGCGGATCCCCTCGCGTTCGATCGCGAACGCGACCACGCGTGCGATGGCTTCGGGATCGAGCGGCCGCGGCACGGAGAGTTTTGCGGTCGAAACTCGTTTCGGCTTGGGTGTCTTTCCTTTGTGCTGCGCGACGTACTGCGGCACTGTGTCCAATGAGCCAGGGATCCAGGTTGTGACTGGTAGGTCAATGTTGGCGAGGCGAGGGCCGACGCGCGCCTTGACGGCGATCGGCAGCTCAGGAGCCCACACTGGTCGCTGCTCGATTAGAGCCTTGAATTCCTCGATGCTACCGACGCCAGCAGGTCGCTCGACGATGATTTCGTCGTGAATTGTCAACACGACGGGGTAATCCGCTTCCTCAAGTCTGACGATGGCGTCCGTGAGGATGTCGCGCGCAATCGCTTGGACGACGTTTTCGACCAGAGCCCCGCCCCAAAATCCTGCACCGTGCTTGCAGTCCTTGAACTGGCCTTGTTGAGCGTCCTTGAAAATAACCACCGCGTCGCCGTACTTGCCTTGCCCTTCGCGGGCGAATGGGTAAGAAATCGAACGTCCCGACGGCAGACGGATTTTCAGAAACGTTCCGTCGAACCTGAGCACCAGCCGATTACAATCTAGTTCGTCGCCAGGGCGCCGGATTGCGGCAATGGCCGTGCGCTGCAATCGCTTCCAGAACCAAACGGTTTTCGGATGTTCCACTCGCCAAGTTCGCACGAACCGTGGACCCCATTGCACTCCGCTAGACCCGACAAAAGCCGCGATAAGGCACGTGCGTCATCTCGATGCCGGCGGCGAGCTTGATCATTTCGCCGGCGAGATGCGGCGCGGTGCCGACGCCGGGCGAGATTGCGGCCCGCGGTGTCGATGATGCCGCCGGGAACGTAAGGCAAGATCAAGTGGAGCGGCTTGCTGGGATGAGTCTTCCGCACGCACGTTGTTCCCCGGCCTTCGCCATCATTCTCAACTCACGCAACAATTGCCGATCAGACGGCCTCTTCTGGCGATAGCCCATTCTTGACAATTCGCCATCGTTCGCCATAGTCTATTTTTCTGATGTGGGTACAGACGCTGGTGCCATGGCGAGAACGATGGGACGACTGAAAGCGATCTTCGCGGAGCGCGTGCGGGCGCGGCTCGAAGCAGGTAGGTCGCAGGATTCGAAGGCGCTCGGAATGCACCACGATGGCGGCGGGCTTTATTTGCAGGTCGTCGAGCATGGGGCGAGTTGGGTTTATCGTTTCAGCACGCTCGACGGCCGCCACGGTCGCACGCGAGAGATGGGGCTGGGTTCGCTCACACTTTATGGCCTGGCGGAGGCCCGAGCGATGGCGTTGGACGCGCGCAGGCTGCGTCACCAGGGAATAGACCCTATCGAGCATCGAAACGCAGCTCGCGCGCAGGCGCGGCTCGATGCCGCCAAGGCGATAACATTTCAGCAATGTGCAAACGCTTACATCGAGGCGCATCGCAAGGGCTGGCGCAGCGGCAGACATGCCGGACAGTGGAGCGCGACCCTCGCCGCCTACGCTTATCCGGTCATCGGCGCGCTGCCGGTGCAGGCGGTCGATACAGCGTTGGTGCTCAAAGTCCTCGAGCCCATCTGGACGGAGAAGACCGAGACCGCAAGCCGTCTACGCGGGCGCATCGAGGCAGTGCTCGATTGGGCGAAGGCACGCGAGTATCGGCAGGGCGAGAACCCTGCGAGATGGAAAGGGCATCTCGATAATATGCTGCCGGCACGCTCGAAGGTGCAACGGGTCAAGCACCACGCTGCATTGCCCTATGCCGAGCTGCCGGGCTTCCTGGTTGCATTGTGCGAGCAGGAAGGTATCGCCGCAGCCGCGTTGAGGTTCTGCATCTTGACGGCGGCTAGGCTTGGCGAAGTAACCGGCGCGCGGTGGGATGAATTCGACCTCAATGCCGGCGTGTGGACGGTGCCAGGCGAGCGCATGAAGGCCGGGAAGCCGCATCGCATCCCGCTGTCCGACGGCGCGCTCGCGATCTTGAAAGAGATGAAGGAGCTTCATCCTACCGGCAATGATAGCGCCTACGTGTTTCCCGGCGGCAGATCCGGGAGGGCGCTTTCCAATGCGGCCGCTTGGCATTTACTGCGGCGCAGGATGGGGATGAACATCACGACGCACGGATTTCGTAGTTCATTCTCAACTTGGGCGCACGAGCACACCAACTACAACAGCCATGTCATCGAACTCAGCCTCGCGCACACCGTCGGCAGCGCAGTCGAGCGTGCATATCGACGCACCGATTTGTTCGAGCAACGGCGTCGTCTAATGGACGAATGGGCGCGCTACTGCACGCAGCCCGCGCCGGTCGAGCGTGGTGAGGTCGTGGCACTGCGCGCAGGATGACGATTTGAGTTCGCGGCCGCAATGCCGCGATCGGGGGCGGCGACCAGCAGCGCGGGTCGCTTTCGGTCATTGTGGCGCGCTCTCCCAAGGGGCTTGCCTCATAACGGATGCGCCGAGTGGGCGTTGATCCATTGTTGCTGGTCATGCAGGTCGAAGTAGTCGTGGTAACGGGTTCTGAACATATCCATCGTTCCGTATAGGAGATAGATACCTATAACGATAGCTATTGCGAACCTTTCGAGGAGGGTTTTAACGGTCATGCTGCGTTCCTTTTCTTGAACCGCAAGCCGTCTGGGACCCGGCACCGCGTTGTCGCCGGCTCTCGCCACTCTCAAGCGCAGACCTGCTCTCGCGCCTCGATGCGCTCGAGGCTGCGGCCAGCAGCGCGGCGCGCGATCTCGAGCTCGAAGCGGTCCTGCAAGTTCATCCAAAACTCGGCGGTGGTTCCAAAAAAGATACCAAGGCGCAACGCCGTGTCGGCCGTGATGCCGGTCGTCTCATCGGCAATGCGCTCGATGCGGGTACGAGGAACGTCGAGCTTGGCCGCGAGGGCATAAGCCGTCAGGCCCAGCGGCGTCAAGAACTCCTCGCGCAGCACCTCTCCCGGATGCAGCGGGGGCAACTTGGCCATGTCCGTCTCCCTCAATGATAGTCCACGATCTCAACGTTCTCGGCGCCGCCATCTTTCCACTCGAAGCAGACCCGTACTCGATCATTGACCCAGATAGCGTGCTGTCCTTTGCGGTCATGCTCTAGCGGATGCAGCTTGTTGCCCGGCGGACTCCTTAAGTCGGTCAATTCCCTCGCGGCGTCGATCATTGCAAGCTTGCGGCGGGCCACCTTGAGTAGGAAAACCCTTCGGGCATTCACCCTCTGACACCGCTGCGGTGATCTTGTCCCGGTAGCTCCGGATCGCCATCCCCATCACCGTATCATATAGTGATACGTTGCAATGGTAGTGAGGTAGAGGGCAACAATCTTTTCCTTTTTGCGCCGCGATCCCCGGCCCCAGGTTGTAGCCGCTGCCGCGCCGCAAGCCTCTGCTCCAGCACACGTATAGATTTATTTGACAACGAGCTTGCAACTTTTTGGTTGCATTCACTCGCGTTGTTCACTACCCTACAGGTAGTAGGTCGACACCCTGCCGACCCATAGATGTTGTGGCCATTCAATCCTGCATTGAACCGTGGAGGGTCAAAGTATGCCTGACGCAACAAAGACTTCGGAGAACCTCTTAATCCGCCCCACCAAAGCCCGGCAATTGCTGGGGGGCACATCGCCTGCGTTCTTTTGGAAGACCATTCTGCCGCAACTGCGGTCATTCCGACTTGGGCGGGCGCGGTGGATCGAGATGAAATCCGTGCATGAGTTCATCGCGCGGCAACTTGCAGGAGCCCCGCAAGAGCAGGCGCGAGTCGACGCCGCACAACTGCAGGCAGCCGAGCAGGCCCTCAAGCAAGCGAAGGTGCGTCCAGAGCGACGCAAATGGCAGGGAGGCCCGCCGGATCTTCACGCTGCGCCTCGTCGGGAAGCCCGGACATGCCGGCATTCATGACCTACGCGCGCTGTTGAAGCGATTACTACGCGACGGAAACCTTGTGTGTGTCGACGCCCGCGAGGAGCACGACAGCGCGACGCGCGACCAGCAACCTCAACTTCGGAACGGTTCGGATAGCGCGCCGAGCCGATGAAATCTTTCACGCGCTGACAACAGGAGGAGAGAACGACAATGGCATTCGAACAGAAAGAAAAACTCCGGATCGATCTGGGTCAACGATCGAAAGGAAAAGGACACGCACCCGGATCGGACCGGCAGCGCCCTCATTGATGGCGTGGAGTACTGGGTGAACGGGTGGTTGAAGAAAACCAGAGACGGGAAGCCCTTTCTAAGTCTGGCATTCAAGCCCAAGCAGGAAACGCCCGACAAGTCCAAGTCGCGCGCCTCGCGTGCCGAAGACCTTAACGACCAAATTCCATTTTAAGCCAAGCAAGTCAGGAGGCGCGTCGTGAGCATTGTGCTCGAAGCACTCGCACTGGCCCGTCGCGGCGTCCCGGTCTTCCCGTGCCGCGCCGACAACAAAGCACCGCTCACCGCGCACGGTTTCAAGGATGCGAGCACCGACCCCGACTTCATCACCGCATGGTGGTCGAGCTCGCCCGATGCGCTGATCGGCGTGCCGACCGGCATCAAGTTTGTCGTGCTCGACATCGATTGCGGCAAGCACGTCGAGGCTGCGGAGTGGTACGGCAAGGCAAACCTGCCACGCACGCGCACACACATCACACGCAGCGACGGGCGGCATCTCCTGTTCAAGCCCGATGACCGCGTTCGCAATACCGCCAGCAAGATTCGCCGTGGCGTCGATACCCGCGGGCATGGTGGCTACATCGTGTGGTGGCCCGCATGCGGCCTCGAAGTCCTACACGGCGACGTGCTCGCGCCAGTGCCGGAGTGGATCACCAGGGCGCTCGCACCACCACTGCCCGCGCGGGCGGCAATCACTGCATCAGTACCGTTGGAGGATTGCGAGGGGCGCGTTCGCCTCCGGCTTGCCGGCATCTTTCGTGCCATCGCCGGGGCTCGCGAGGGGGAGCGAAACGCGCTCGCGTTCTGGGGCGCGCGCCATTTGAGAGAGATGATCTCACAACGCCTTCTCAGTCGAGACGAGGCCATCAAAATCATAACCACAGCCGCAAGCCGTGCCGGCCTCTCACACAAGGAAGCGAGCAGCACAGCAATTAGCGCGCTCGATTGGAGGGGAAAATGAAGGCGAAGAAGAACCAAGACGCTGTCAAAGGGCGGAACGACAAAGACCTTGCCGACAAGGTCGAGGAAGACGCCGACGCCATCGCCAAGATCGCGCGGCTCGCCGCGTTGCCCCTGGTGCAATTCGAGCGCGAACGCAAACCTGCCGCCAAAAACCTAGGCATGCGGGCAGGGGTCTTGGAGCAATTGGTGAAAGCCGAGCGCGCGAAAAACAGCCCCCTCGGCAAGCCGCGCGACTTCATAGCGCATTGGGACGTTAAACCTTCGTCCGATGAGGTGGATGGTGCTGCCCTGCTCGACGATTTGCGCCAGCAGTTCACTCGTTATGCCGTGCTCCCACCACAGGCCGATGTCGCGCTTGCGCTTTGGGTCCTTCATACCTGGGTTTTCGAGTGCTTCGACATCACGCCGTACCTGACCATCTCGTCGCCAGCCGTGCGTTGCGGCAAGACCATACTTATGACGCTGCTCTACTGGCTGAGTTGCCGGGGCAAAAAGAACGACAGCATGTCCAAGGCGGCCATCTATCGTAGCGTTGAAAACGAGAAGCCGACGCTTGTGCTCGATGAGGTCGGTTGGGTTGTTGACCAGCAGGATGATCGCCAAAACATCTTGTCCGGCGGATTTGAGCGCAACGGATTTGTCGAGATTTGCGAGGGCGAGGGGGAAAACATTACCGTGCGGCGGTTCTCCACCTATTGCCCCAAGGCGTTTGGCATTGTCGGCAAACTCACCGCCACGCTGACCGACCGCTCTATTCGCATCAACATGGACCGCAAGCTCAAGACACAAAAGGTTCCACGCCTGCGGCGGCGGGACAACGATGAATTTGCGTCTCTGCGTAGCCGCTGCCTGCACTGGGCCAACGATAACGCCGAGGCGCTGGCCCAGGCCCCACAACAGGAACTCGACGCGCTCAACGACCGCGAACTCGATTTCTGGGAACCGTTGCTCACCATTGCCGACACAGCCGGGGGCGAGTGGCCCCAGGCCGCACGCATAGCAGCGCCTGCTCTATCGGGGGACGCCGACGGGACCGATGACAGCATCATCGGCGTCGAACTGCTCAAGGATGTGCGGCTTGCCTTTGGCGATGATGACATCATCCGCTCCGTCGATCTGGTGGCCAAGCTCATCGTCGACCCAGAGCGGCCGTGGGCCGAATACAACCGGGGCAAGCCCATCACCCAGCGTCAGGTCGCCCGCCTGCTGGGCACCTTCCACATCATCTCCGTCAACGTGAACCCCCTGGGTTTAGCGCAGGGCAAGGGCTACCGGCAGGCCGATTTCAAGGGGGCGTGGGAGGCTTATTGCCCGGCCAAAAGCTCTCTCGCGCCCGAGAAAGCGAAAATTATCCGTCCATCCGTCCATAGGCCCATGAAATCTACACAAGTGAGCGATTTTGCATCCGTCCACGAACCCTCTATGGACGGATCGAAAAACAGCAACTTGTCCAATAGCCATGCGGGTTTGGACGGATGGACGGATAAAAAACCAAAATCCGGGCCGCAACACGCTTCCGCCACGGTCGAGCCCCCCTCGGGCGACCCCGGCGACAGCACCAGCACCCAGCCCCGCTGTGCCCAATGCGGGGCGTCACAGCCGGCCCCAAACCTGGTCGCCGTCGATGGCATTACGGTCTTCCTGCATCGCGGCTGTGAGACCACGTACATGGATCGCGCTGCGGCCCAGCAGGAGGCCGCACCCCACCCCCCTGCCGACGAAGGCAGCACCCAGGATGACGACATACCGGAGTTCCTGCGCCGCACCCCTATAGCCCCTGGCGGCAATGGTCGTCTCACCTCTGCGACACCGCAGGGAGCCGCCGCAGCGGCCAACACCCCGAGCCAGGCTGGCACAGCAAGGCCCACGAAAATCACGTCAGCCTCCAATGGTGGCGGCTATCCCTGGCAACCCGGTGACCTTGAGGACCTCTGCCGCAGATGGCGGCAGGCCATGGCCATGCTCGGCGAGTTTGATGCAGACCTGGAGCTCCGGATGTCCTTGCAGGGCTCAGGCCTCACACCCGAGCAGACCAAGGTCGAATTCCAGCACATCAAGCGGCTGGCCATAGACCGCCAGCCTGTGCTCGGCCCTCCGGGCGATAGCCTTGACGACCTCAAGTGATAGGGCCGCAGCCATGGGGATCAATCTCTCCTGCCAAGTCAAGCAGCACCCCCACGCCGCGCGCGGCCTCGATCTTTACCAGACCCCGCCCGAGGCAACCGAGGCGCTGCTCCACGTCGAGCAGTTACCGCTCCGCATCTGGGAACCCGCCGCAGGCAAGAATGCAATCGTTCGCGTCCTGCGCGACCATGGGCATACGGTGGTCGCCAGCGATATCTTCGATCACGGCGAACCACTCGACTTCGTCGCCGACTTTCTCAAGCAAAACCAGATGCCACCCGGCTGCCAGTGCATCCTGACCAATCCACCCTATAAATTAGCCGGGGAGTTTGTCGCCCACGCGCTCACACTCGCGCCGCTCGTCATCATGCTCGTACGGTTAGCCTTCTTGGAGAGCAAACGCCGCTCCACCATTCTCGATGACGCCGGTTTGGCGCGCATTCATCAGTTCAAGAACCGGCTACCCATGATGCATCGCGACGGCTGGAGCGGGCCAAAAGCAAGCAGCGCAATCCCGTTTTGCTGGCTGGCCTGGGAGCGTGGCTACACCGGCCCAACCATCTTCGATCGCATCGCTTGGAAGACGCCAGATACAAATCCGGCACCGCCAGCGATAGAGAAAATGCAGGAAATCGCCATGCAACCCGCCCGCTCGCCTTGACCTTACCCACGCGGCTGCGCGATTAAGGCAGACATGCCCGACCCCCACCCCACC
>Ga0310916_10002533_pt1 | contig 11204 bp, 6 predicted proteins | sample GREbulkMGLF176_FD_203444 | JGI IMG/M metagenome (GOLD analysis project Ga0310916, IMG submission 203444) | Lab enrichment of tropical soil microbial communities from Luquillo Experimental Forest, Puerto Rico - GRE.bulkMG.LF176 | ecosystem: Environmental > Terrestrial > Soil > Tropical forest >...
CAAAGCCTGCGGACCTGCCGGTCGTGCAGTCGTCGAAGTTCGAGCTGGTCATCAACGCCGAGACCGCGAGGATGCTTGGCATCACGGTTCCACCGTCGCTGCTCGCCATCGCCGACGAGGTGATCGAATGAAGCGCCGCACATTCATTACGCTGCTCGGCGGCGCGGCGGCCGCGTGGCCGCTCGCGGCGCGCGCACAGCAACCGGCAAGGCCCAGGCGAATTGGTTTGCTCTCCGCGAGTCCGGTTTCAACGTTGTCCGGCATTTACACTGGATTCATAAAGGGCGTGCGCGAGCTGGGCTATGTCGAGGCAAAAGATTTCGTCATCGAGTGGCGCTCCGCGGAAGGTCAATTTGGACGGCTTGCTGACGTTGCGGCAGAACTTGTGCGCCTGAATGTTGATGTCATCGTTACGGGCGTGACAGCTGGTATCCGCCCGCTACAGCAGGCGACCACCACGATTCCCATCGTGATGGCTTATTCGACCGATCCAGTGGGAAACGGTTTCGTCGCGAGCCTTGCTCGCCCGGGTGGCAACACCACCGGACTGGCAGGCTCCTCTGATGACTCGTCTCCCAAACAACTGGAGCTGCTGGTGACGCTTGTCCCGAATGTGTCGCGTATTGGACTTCTCGGAAACCCCAACAGCCCGACCTATTCCTCTGTTCTGAAGAATACACAAGCCGCTGCCCAAAAAGCGGGCCTATTTGTCATACCGATCGAGGCGCGTAACCCGAATGAAACCGAGATTGCGTTCGCTGAGCTCAGCAAGGAGCAGGTGGACGCGGTCATGGTGGCTTCAGACGCGGTTTTCTTTGGACAGCGGCAGCGAATTGCCGCGCTCGCGCTCAGGAGCCGCATCCCAACGATGTTTTCGCTTCGTGAATATGCAGAGGCCGGCGGGTTGATGAGCTACGGCGAGGACCTCGCGGATTTCTTCCGCCGCGCCGCATCGTTCGTCGACAAGATTTTCAAGGGTGCAAAGCCCGGCGATTTGCCGATTGAGCAGCCGACGACGCTGCATCGGCTTTTGCATAGGGATAGGGTGCGCTGGCGATGTTCTCAGCGGTCATCGCGGGCCTCGCACGCCGGTGATGGTACCTCCCAACGTCGCGTCGTTGCCGTTGGTGTTGAACGTGCCGCCGGCGGCAAGGAGCGTCACACCGTGGTTCAAGATGAAGCCCGCATCAAAACGCAGCGCGCGGGGACCAACGACTATCAAGGCAACACGACGATCAGCGGCGGAACGCTTGCCATCAGCAGCGACGCCAATCTCGGCTCGGCTACCGGCATACTCAACGTAAGAGGGGGCGGCACGCTACAGTTTCTTGCGAACCTCACCTCGGACCGCAACGTGACGATTGGTCCCGGCAATGCCATCTTCGACACCAACGGCCGCGACGCGACGCTGGGAGGCGCGATCACCGGCGGTTCGGCGAGCACCGAGTTTCACAAGATCGGGGCGGGCACGCTGACGCTGGGGGGGGGAACAACACCTATACCGGGCAGCTCCAGATTATTGCCGGGACGCTGATCCTCACCGGCGACAACCAGCCAAGCATCACGTCCACGCCAATCAGCAGCGGCGCAACGCTGCAGATCGGCAATGGCGGCGCGACCGGGTCGCTCACGGGGAACGTTACCAATGGCGGCTTATTCATCATCAATAGGTCCAACGCCTATACCTTCGACGGCGTCATCTCCGGAAGCGGCTCGTTCGTGCAGATGGGTGCCGGCACGACCACCCTTACCGCCACCAACATCTATACGGGGACGACGACGATTGCCGCGGGCACGCTGAGTGCCAATGCGAGTGCAGCGCTCGGTGATGGCAGTGCCACGAACACGCTCATCTTTACCGGTGGGACGCTGCAGGCGGGCGGCACGGTCACCTCGCCCAGCACGCGCGGCGTGACGCTGACGAGCACCGGCATTATCGACACCAACGGCAACAGCGTGAGCATTGCGGGGGTCGTCAGCGGCAGCGGGGATCTGACAAAGAACGGCACTGGCACGCTGACCTTGAGCGGCGCCAATACCTATAGCGGAGCGACGACGATCGCCGCAGGTACTTTGGCAGCGCAAAATGCAACGGCATTGGGCACGACCAGTGCGGGCACCACCGTGATCGCGGGCGCAACGCTCCAAATCGCGAACGGTGTTGCGATCGGCGCAGAGACATTGACCTTAAGCGGGGCGGGTGTTGGTGCCAACGGTGCATTGATCGTCACGTCGGGCGATGCGTCATTCGGCGGTGCGATTACATTCGGTGCGAGCGCCAGCATCGGCGGCAACGGCAACCTCACGCTGGGCGGCACCGTGAACGACATTTCTGCCGGTACGTCGACATTGACGCAGGTCGGATCCGGCACACTCACATTCTCCAACACTGTCGGCGCGACAAACGCGTTCGCGGCAGTGACGACGAGCGCCGGCCAGACCACCGCGATCAACGGCGGCTCGGTGCGTACCACCGGTGATCAGGCCTACGGCGGCAGCGTAACCACCAGCGGCGCGACCACGCTGACCAGTACTGGTGGCGACATTACCGTTTCGAATGCAGTGAACTGGAGCAACAGTTCGCTGACGCTCGTCGCCGGCAGAAATATCGCAATCAATGCCACCATGAGTGGCGGCGCCGCCGGCGATTTGACGGCCCTGGCAAACGGTAATCTCACGATCGGAGCGGCCGGCTTGATCTCGGGCAAGACCATTGCGCTTTCCGCCAGCGGCGCATTCACCAACAACCGAGGCAGTGATGCTGTCAGCGCCTCCGATAGCTGGTTGGTCTATTCCAGTGCGCCAAATGCACCCGGTCAAAACTTCGGCAATCTGAACAGCAACAATACGGCGATTTGGGGCAACACGTTTGTGACGCTTCCGCCGGCATCGGTCACGCTCCCCGGCAATCGCTACATCTTCGCCACCCCGGCAACGCTTACGGTCACGTCTTTGAACGACAGCAAGACATATGGCAGCACGGCAAACCTATCGCTCTATACAGTGACGGGATTCCAAGCTGGCGTCCCCAATGCTTTCTTAGGGGACCCCACCAACGTTAGCGGCACCCCCGGCTTTTTCTCAGTGGGTACGCCCGCGACGGCCAACGTAGGAAACTACGCCATCATCGTTTCGCAAGGCACTCTCAGTGCTACCAACGGCTACACTTTCGCTTTCAACAGCACTGGTTTGCTAACGGTGAATCCGCAGGCACTGACGATCACCGCCAATAGCGCGACGCAGACCTATGATGGCGTGGCGTACAGCGGCGGCAACGGCGTCACCTATAGTGGATTCGTAAACGGCGAGAATTCGTCGGTCCTGGCTGGCGCGATTGCCTATGGCGGCAATTCGCAGGGCGCCGTGAATGTTGGAACCTATACAATCATCCCGTCGAATCAGACGTCCTCGAACTACGCAATCAATTACGTCAATGCGACGCTGACAATCAATCCGCAGCCATTGACGATCACCGCCAATAACGTGACACAGACTTTTGACGGCGTGCCGTACAGCGGCGGCAACGGCGTCAGCTCTAGCGGGTTTGTAAACGGCCAGAATTCATCGGTACTGAGCGGAAGCATTACCTATGGGGGGAACTCACAGGGCGCCGTGAATGTCGGAACCTATGCAATTATCCCGTCGGGCCAGGCGTCTTCGAACTACGCGATCACTTACGTCGGTGGGACGCTGACGATCACTCCGCCACCGATCGCGGTTGTTATCGACGCGGGCCGAACCGCTGCGAATGCCGCCGGGACAACTTCACCCAGTTTGGTGACGAACGCCACGGTTCTCCCCTCTCCAACCTCGCTCCCCGGCAACGTTACCTTTGGGAGCAACACGGTTCTCCCCTACGGGAATGATGCAGGGGTGGTTGGTGGTAGTACAAGCCAGCAGACCTCGAACACGCAAACGTCGAATACAAGCGTCGACCTTAAGCGCCGGCGAATTCTCGCTCGTTAATCTCCCGATCTCACGAGCCTGCGTTACACAGTCTGGCTGATAAGTTCGTGGACGAAATCCGCAGCCATGGTTCCACACTTCATGCGTGGAGCTGGTTTGGCCGACGCCGGGCCACTTGGTGGGAGTACAGATCAGCAGACGTCGAATACGAGCGATTCTCGACGCCGCCGACGACGATAGAACCCGACTATCACGACGCCTGCGATGCTGCATCGCAGATCACTTCGCAATTTTCACACGTATCGTTGCCAAGCTGAATTCGTATTGGATCTCGAATGGCCCTTGCGATTTCAGTGCATCCTGCTGAGGAAGCCAAACGCAACAACCCTATTGCAACCGAGGATTGTTAGCTGCAATATCAAATTTCTAGAACCGCGAAAGCGGCGTTCCGTACCGACCGGGGGAGCACAGCGGCCACGAGGTCATTGATGTAAGCGCGAAATCGAGAGGAGGGGCAACGTGGCTATTTCGCTTCGCGAGCGGTTGCTCGGACGTTTCGCCACACTGACCAATCGATTCCGCGTCTGGTACCAGCTTCCCTTCCTGCTCGCGATGCCGACATTAGTCGGCCAACGCGTCAATATGCGCGAGCACAACCTCTCGGATACGGAACGCGATCCGTCGCTGCTCAAGCCGCAAGGCGGCCCCAGTCCCCGCGACCAGCGCGCCGCCGACGGCAGTTACAACGACCTCGGTTGCCCCTGGATGGGCATGGCCCGCGCGCGCTTCGGCCGCAACGTGCCGATCGGCGACACGTTTGGCGAACAGCCGCCCGATCTCTACGAGCCCAATCCACGCCGGGTGAGTCGTGATCTGCTCGCGCGCCGCACCTTCGCCCCGGTGCCCCACCTCAGCGTTCTCGTCCCGGCGTGGCTGCAATTCATGGTGCACGACTGGCTCAGCCACGGCGGCGGCGACACCACGACGGAGCCCCACCACCTGCCGCTGCCACCCGGCGACGACTGGCCCCCTCCCGACATGACCATCTTGCACACACTGCCGGATGACCTGCACTCCCCCGCCGACCAGGGTCAGCCCGCGACCTATCGCAACACCGAGACGCATTGGTGGGACGCCTCGCAAATCTACGGGTCCGACCTGAAGATCCAACGTGCCGTGCGTACCGATCCGGCGACTGGCCAATTGCGCGCCGACGGAAAGCTTCATCTCGACGCGCGCGGCCATCTTCCAGTCGATCCAAAGAGCGATGTCCCGAACCAAGAGCTTGCCGGAGTGAATGGCAATTGGTGGATCGGCCTGTCGGTGATGCAAACGCTATTCGCGCGCGAGCACAATGCGATCGTCGATCGGTTGCGCATCGACTATCCCGCGGCCGATGGCGAATGGCTGTTTCAGAAGGCGCGGCTCGTCAACGCCGCCCTCATCGCCAAGATCCACACGGTCGAATGGACGCCGGCACTGCTGAATTCGCCGGAAGGGCGCTTTGCCATGCGCGGCAATTTCTGGGGCCTGCTCGGCGAAGAATATGCCCGCGCTTACGGCCGCCTCGGCAACGGAGAGATCCTCTCCGGTATCCCGGGATCCCCTACCGACCATCATACCGCGCCGTATGCAATGACGGAGGAGTTCACTGCGGTCTACCGCATGCATTCGCTGTTGCCCGACGAGTTCTCGTTCCGCAGCCACAAGGACGACAGCGAGATCGCCAAACACGATTTTACGGCGGTCACCGGCGGAGGAGTCCGCGAGCTTTACGCCAGGGTACCCTACGAGGATGTGCTCTATTCGCTCGCCACCAGCCATGCCGGCCAGTTGGTCCTGCACAACTACCCCCAGGGGCTGCGCAGGCTGCACAAGAAGGATGACATCTTCGTCGATGTCGCGTCGATCGACGTATTGCGCGATCGCGAGCGCGGCGTGCCGCGCTACTGCGCATTTCGCCGCCATCTCGGCATGCGGGTGCCAAAGAGCTTTGCCGAGCTCACATCCAATCCCGATTGGCAGCGCGATCTCGCCGCCGTTTATAAGTCCGTCGATGAGGTCGACCTTCTGGTCGGCATGCATAGCGAGGAGAAGCCGCCCCACTTCGGCTTTTCGGATACGGCTTTCCGCATTTTCATCCTGATGGCGTCGCGCCGGCTCAAGAGCGACCGCTTCTTCACCAGCGATTTCAGGCCGGAGGTCTATACGCCGGCGGGGTTCGCATGGGTGCAAGACAACAGTCTGCGCGCGGTGCTGGAGCGGCACGTGCCGCAACTGCGGCCGCATTTTGCCAATATCCGCAACGTGTACTTCCCGTGGGACAAGTGAAGGGAGCGGGCGATGGGCCGATCGTTGCGCATCCCCGGTCTGGTCGATCTCATTCAGGCCGATGTGAGATCGGACATCCGCGGCCTCGCCGATGACGCCCGGCTCGACCGGAGCTTCGACCCGCGCGGACCGCTGATTAATCGCATTCTGGTGCAGCGCATACGCAGCGTGTTGCAGATCGACGGCATGCCATTGCCATCGGTGGCACCACGCGGTGACGCACAGCGCTCGCGCGCTCAAGACAGCTTGCGGCGCCGGCTCGATCCGGCGGGAGGAACGCCGCTGTGGGACGAGGAAACCATCGCCGGTCTGGTCGGCGCCGTTCGCGGCGTGCCCGGCGCTCCGGCGCTCGGCCCGGCCACTCAGCAGGCCGTCGGGCGATTGTTTGCCACCGACTACAAGGCAAGCCCGGAGAGTTGGGCTGCCGCCGAGGTGCTCGACGCCGCCGTGCACAGCCGTAACCCGCTCCGAGCGATCCTCCTCCATCTCAGCGGCCGCCTGCAGCGATCGCGTCGACTGCTCGCCGACCTCGTCCACGGCGACCTCGCCGGGGTTCATGCCACCGGTATCGCCGTGCACAACCTCGTGCGCGGCTTCGAACGCATGCGTGAGCTGTGGAGCGAGGCGCGATGGCGCTCCCCATCCTTGGTCGACGCCGTCGTCGAACAATGCCTGTTTGCGCCGCCGAGCGTGCTGCGCCAAGCCGCCGTGCCTGGCGCCACCGTCTGCGGCGCGGTGCGCACGGGTACCCTCGTCGTTCTTGAACTCGAAGCTGCGCGCGAGCGCACGCCCGGCCGGGACGTCGAATTCATGGTGGGACATTGGGCGCAGTGTCCAGCCGCCGCCTTGGTCCCGGCCCTGCTGCGCGCGGTGTGGCAACGGGCGATTGCTGCGCCAGCGACCGAGGTCGTGTCATGACCGAAGACGTCATCTTTACCCCGCTCAAATTCCGCAATCTCACGGTCAAGAACCGCATCTTCCGGTCGAACATCTCGGGCAGGTTCGACAACGAGGACGGCTCGCTCACCCAGACCCGCATCAATTGGGAATGCAAATTCGCCGCCGGCGGCGTCGGCGCGATCATTTCATCCTACGTGCCGGTGCTGATGGAGGGACGCATCATCGCCGACTACGCCACGGTTCACCGCGACGATTTCATTCCGCTGTGGGAGCGGCTCGGCGTGGCGGTGCATAGGTTCGACTGCAAGTACATCATGCAGCTCAGCCATTCCGGCCGGCAGATGGATTTCCCGGGCGTGCACAATTCCCACCGTCCGGCATTGAGCTCGACGAGCCGCAAGGAATCGTTGCATGGCTTTCTCTGCCGCGCCGCCAGCAAGGCCGAGATCGACCATCTCGTCGAAGCCTTCGCCGCCGGCGCCTGGCGCGCGCGCGAAGCCGGCCTCGACGGCGTAGAGCTGCATGCGGCCAATGGCTACCTATTCACGCAGTTTCTCTCCTCCGGCATCAACGATCGCACCGACGAATATGGCGGGCCGTTGCAGAACCGCGCGCGCTTTCTGCTGGAAGTGATCCGCGCGATCCGCGCGCGCGTGGGCCGGGGATTCCACCTGCAGGTCAAGCTCAGCGCGGTCGACCGCAACAACGTCATTCCATGGGAAAAGAAGGGCAACGTGCTCGCCGATACCATCGAGGTCGCTAAATGGTGCGAGAGCGAGGGCGCCGACGCCATTCACGTCTCGACCGGCTCGCTGTTTCCCCACCCTCTCAATCCGCCCGGCGATTTCTCCTTTGAGACCATCGCCACCACCTACGACGCGATGATCTCGTCGGGCGTGGATACCTTCCGCAATTTCCTTGTGTTCCGTTACCGCCTGCTGCGGCCCATTTTCCGCTGGATATGGTTCCGCATGAAGAAAGGACTGCCGATCGAAGGCGTGAGCCTGGAAGAGGCGCGCGCCATCAAGGCCAACGTGACCGTGCCCGTGCTCAATACCGGCGGCTACCAGACTGCCTCGTTCATCCGCAGCGGCATCACCTCGGGCGCATTCGATGGTGTCGCCATCGCCCGCTCGCTGGTCGCCAACAATGACCTCGTGCAGCAATGGGCCATGGGCCGCGACCTGCCCGAGCGGCCGTGCACCTACTGCAACAAATGCCTGCTCAACGCGCCGAAGAACCCGATGGGTTGCTATGAGCTCGCACGCTTCCCAAGCCGCGAAGCCATGATCGACGAGTTGATGACGATCTACGCGACGCGTCCGACGCTCAACCTGCCGCCGGTTGTTGCGGCGCAGGCGGCCTAGGGAGGTCATTTCCGTGACCGCGGAACCTCCCGTCACATATGTGGAAATGCAGTCACGCCGGCGGCGACGTCTGCTGCTGCCGGTGGCGATCGTGCTCGCCCTGTTGACCTTGATCGGCCTCATCGCCGTCGTGCTCGGTCTCGTCGCAGCCATGCGCTTCAAGGTCAATCGCACGGAGGCCTTTCCCGACATCGTCGCCCATTTCGAGCACGGGTCGATCGGCGCCGACCAGAGCAGCGGCATCCCCTTCTGGGTCTGGCAGGCGTTGCCGCGATTGTTTCCCGCGGAGTTCGACGGCCGCCTCGACTATCGGGCCTTTGGTTTTCTCTACAACACGGATGCGCACGGGCGACAGGAGCCCCTGCCCATCGGCATTTCAAAACGCGACTTCCGAGGCGTCGATCTCGTCTGGTTCAACTGCGCCGTCTGCCATACCGGGACTTACCGCACCTCCGAAGGTGCCGCGCGCGTCATGGTCCCGGGCATGCCGTCGAACAACCTCAACCTTTACGGCTTCATCCGCTTCATCCTCGATGCCGGCGTCGACGAGCGCTTGAAGCCGGCTCGACTGATCCCGGCGATGCAGGCGGCCGGCGCGAATCTCGGTGTCATCGACCGGCAGGTTTGGAAATTAGTTGTCATCCCGCGGATGCGCGAAGGCTTCATCGAGCGACGCTCGCGCCTGCAGCCCTTCCTCGCCGACCAGCAGCCGTGGGGACCGGGCCGGGTCGACACCTTCAATCCCTACAAGCTCGTGCAGATGAACATGTTGCTCAGCGCCATCGCTCTCGACGAGCGCCACGGCGCCAGCGATTTTCCCTCGATCTTCAACCAGAGGCCGCGCGAAGGCATGCAACTGCACTGGGACGGCAACAATTCTTCGCTCGACGAGCGCAATCTCTCCGCCGCGCTCGGGGCCGGTGTGACGCCGAAGACGGTCGACCATGCCGCCATCAAGCGGGTCAAGGAGTGGCTCTTCGATCTGCACCCCCCGCGCAGCCCGCATCAGGTCGACCCTGCCGCGGCTGAGCGCGGGCGTGCGATCTATATGAACGCCTGCGCGGCCTGTCATGGTTATCAAGGTCCCGATCGCTACGTGTTCCTGGGCGCCAAGCTCGGCACGGTCGAGCCGAACAGCCAGCTCGGCACCGATCCGGGGCGCCTCGATTCCTATACCGAGGCCTTCCGCCAGCGCCAATTGGCCGAGCTGTTCGCGGGTACGCCCTTCCAGTTCAAGCACTTCGTCAAGACCAACGGTTACGCCAATATGCCGCTCGACGCGCTATGGCTGCGCGGCCCCTACCTGCACAACGGCTCGGTGCCGACGTTGCGCGACCTGCTCGCGCCGCCGGCCGAGCGCCCGTCCGCCTTCGTGCGCGGCATCGATATCGTCGACAGCAAGAATGGCGGTTTCCTGTCGCCGACTTGCACGCCAGGTCGCCAACCGGCGCAGGGCTTTTGCTACGACACCCGCATTCCCGGCAACGGCAACGGCGGCCACGCCTTCGGTACCACGCTGCCGGCAGCCGAGAAGGAGGATCTCATCGCCTATTTGCTGACCTTCTAGGAGAGTTCGATGTCGACAGCGACAACGACTGCGCACTCGACCGAAGACGTCGCGCTGCGATGGTTCCGGCGGCTGATGTGGGCCGGCATTATCGGCAACGTCATCGTGGGCATCGTCTCCATCGCCTATACCCCGCAAGTGCTCGCGCTCGCCAAGGTCGATCCGGCGACGCCGTTGGTCTGGCCGCGCCTTTCCGCGATGTTGGTCATGCTTCTCGCCGGCTTCTATATTCCCGCCGCGATCGATCCTAACGCCCATCGTTTCGCCGCGGTCTTCGCGGTGGTTTGCCGGTTTGCGGGCACCATCTTCATGGCCGTGGTCGGCGGACACTACATCATTTTCGGTCTGTTCGATTTCGTCTTCGGCGCTCCGCAAGCGATCTGTCTTTATCTTGCCTGGCAGCGCACGAACGCGGCGCCCGATGGCCGCGCCTCCGGCAGCACGATCGTCGCACTGCTGGCCGGCCTGCTCGCCGTCGGCGCCTTCGCCTGGGGTGCCTTTCAGTGGCTGACGCAGCCGGTCCTGCCGGCATTTGCGTCCGACGAGGAGTTCTTCAAATACGGCTCCATCGGCAACGATGGTGCGGGCGGCATTCCCTATCCGATCTGGATCGCGATGCCGGACGTCTGCGCCCATCACCTGCCGCGTCCGCAAGGGTATGCCGCCTTCGGCCTGCTCTACGAGCGCGGACGCAACCCCGCCATCGATCCGCCCATAGGGTTCTCGCGGGCGAAGGTCGGGGTCGAGCGCATGGCGATCAATTGTGCCGTCTGTCACACGGTGCGCGCGCGACTGGCTGCCGATGCCGAGCCGCAGTTCTACGTCGGCGCCGCCGCCAATACCGTCGACATCCAGGGCTATCTTCGTTTCCTGTCGCGCTGTGCGGCCGACGACCGCTTCACCCCCGATCAGCTGATTCCGGCGATGGCCGCCAAGGTCAAGCTGTCCTGGCTCGACCGCTTGACCTATCGATTCGTCCTCATCCCTTTCGTGCGCAGGCGTCTGCTGGAGCAGGGGGAGGACTTGGCCTGGGCGAGTCGCCGTCCGGCTTGGGGACCGGGCCGGATCGATCCGTTCAATCCGGTCAAATTCGGGATGCTGCACCTCGCTGACGACGAGACCATCGGCAACAG
>Ga0310916_10002546_pt1 | contig 11175 bp, 7 predicted proteins | sample GREbulkMGLF176_FD_203444 | JGI IMG/M metagenome (GOLD analysis project Ga0310916, IMG submission 203444) | Lab enrichment of tropical soil microbial communities from Luquillo Experimental Forest, Puerto Rico - GRE.bulkMG.LF176 | ecosystem: Environmental > Terrestrial > Soil > Tropical forest >...
TGACAAACCCGCCGACATGCTGCGACAAATGGCGGGGAAAGCCGACCAGCTGCGCGGCGAGATCGAGTGCCATGCGCAAGGTACGGTCGGTCGGGTCGAGCCCGGCCTCGCGCACTCTGAGATCGGCGATCGGATCGTTGCTCCAGCCCCAGACGATACCGGCGAGTGCAGCGACGACATCGACGCTGAGACCAAGCACCTTGCCGACCTCGCGGATTGCCGAACGGGAACGGTAGCAGATCACCGTCGCGGCGAGACCGGCCCGGTCGCGGCCATACTTTTCGTAGACGTACTGGATCACCTCCTCGCGCCGCTCATGCTCGAAATCGACATCGATGTCGGGTGGTTCATTGCGGGCAGCACTGATGAAGCGCTCGAACAGCACGTCGATCCGCGCCGGATCGACCGCGGTGATGCCGAGGCAATAGCAGACGACCGAATTAGCCGCCGAGCCACGCCCCTGACACAGAATGTCGCGCTGCCGCGCGAAACGCACGATGTCGTGGACGGTCAGAAAATAGCGGGCATAGTCGAGCCGCTCGATCAGTTGGAGTTCGTGCTCGATCAGACCGCGGACCTTGTCCGGAACGCCCTCTGGAAAGCGCTCATCGGCACCTTGCCGGGCGAGTTCGGCGAGACGCTGCTGCGGCGTCTGTCCCTTCGGAACCGGCTCTTCGGGATATTCGTAGCGCAGTTCGTCGAGACTGAACCGGCAGCGTTCGACGATTTCGAGGCTGCGCTCGATGGTATCCACCCGGCCGCGAAAGAGCCGCGCCATCTCCCGCGGCGCTTTCAGATGGCGTTCGGCATTGGCCGCGAGACGATAGCCGGCTTCTCCGATCGTGCAGTTTTCGCGAATGCAGGTCAGCACATCCTGCAAAGGGCGCCGCTCGGGCACGTGATAAAGAACGTCGTTGGTCGCGACGAGCGGCAGCCCGGTCGCCTCGCCGCGCGCGGCGAGGCGGGCGAGGCGCCGCATATCGTCACCGCGATAGAGGTGATGAGCAGCGAGATAGGCACGTCCCCTGAAATCCGCCCCGACGCGGGCGGCGAATTCTGCTTTCTCCGTCAGAACGACGACGATTTGACCTTCACCGTGTGCCACCACATCGGCATAGTCGAGATGGCATTCGCCTTTGGGCGCACGGCGCTTGCCCAGGGTCAACAGACGCGTCAGGCGGCCATAGGCGGCGCGGTCCTCGGGGAAGGCGAGAAGGCTCGTGCCGTCGCGCAGATCGAGACGGCAACCGATGACGAGCCGGAGCCCGACCTCCTTTGCCGCGTGATGGGCGCGCACGACACCGGCAAGGCTGTTGTGGTCGGTGATCGCGATCGCCGCATGACCGAGTGCCGCCGCGGTCACCACCAGCTCGTCCGGATGCGCTGCACCGCGCAGAAACGAGAAATTGGAGGTGACCTGCAGCTCCGCGTAACGCGTCTCCCGCTCGGTCAAAATCCCCTCAGGAAAAGACGCCATGGACAAACCAGCGCGGCTTGTAATCGCCAATGTGAAAACCTGCTCGGAACAGCCAGAAGCGCCGCCCTTCCTCGTCCTCGACCCGGTAATAGTCGCGGATCGCGTCCCCGCTTTCGCGGGGACCAGTGCCGGAGCCCTCCGGTCGCCACCATTCGTCGGCGATCCTCTCCGGCCCATCGGCCCGCGTGACCCGATGCCGGCGTCGCCGCCAGGTGAAACGAAACGGCGGATCGTCGGGCAGAAGCCAAAAAGCTTCGACCGGCTCGGGCGGCTCGAACAGTCGGATCGGCCGCGGCGGCCGCGTTTCGTCATCCCCGCGAAAGCGGGGATCCAGGGATCCGGGCCTAGGTGCCGGTTGCTCCTGGGCCCCCGCTTTCGCGGGGGTGACGGATGAGGCGAGGGTCTCGCCGACCGGCACCCGGACCGAGGCGCGCTCCGGGATGTGGCTTGCGCGCGGATCGAGCCGCGACACTGCAGCGAACCCCAGCCTGCTACCGAGCCGGTCGAGAAGCGGAGCGATACCGCTTGCCTCATTGCCGATGGGATGGGGGCCGGCGGGGTGGCCGGGGAGGCCGATCTGCTCGGGAGGCAGGGGCTCGACCGCAAAGGCGGCGAGGATCACGTCTTCGATGCCGAGACCGGGATCGACAGTGTCGAGCCGCTCTTTGAAGAGGGTCACGAGATGGCGCTGATCACGGCTCGGACGAGCGGTGCCGAGGCGGATCCGCTCGACCCGGCCGTCGACACGATGAAAGACGAGATCGAGTCGCCGCGCTCCCGTCCCTTCCCCCGCCAGGCGGGGCACGAGATCTGCGACGAGCCTCTCGGTTGCACGCAGCAGATCGGCGGGATCGACAATCGGCTCAGCGAAGCTCAAACGCACGCGCCGGGTCGGCGCTTCGCCCAATGGCGACAGCGGCTCCGGCAGATCATCCTGCGCCTGATCGAGGCGCCGCGCCACGCTCTCGCCGAAGCGGCGGACGAGCGCAGCGCGCGGCATCGCATAGAGATCGCCGACCCGCTTCAAGCCGACCCGTCGCAGACCCTGAGTGATAGCCGGATCAAGGCGGAGCGCCTCCACCAGCAATGGGGCGAGGGCGGCGCGACAATCTGCCGGCGGCAGGATGATGGGGCTCTTGCCCTCCGCAAAGCGAGCCGTCCCCCAGGCGGCGCCGAGCGTGTCGGCAATGGCGATGCGGGTTGCGATATGCCAGCGATCGAGCCGAGCCATAAGGTCGGCGGCAAGCTTCCTTTCCCCACCCCAGAGATGGGCCGATCCGGTGATCTCGATGAGCACCCCATCCGCCCCGTCGGGAGCAGTCCACGGGCTATAGCGGCTGCACCATTCCGCCAACCTTCGGAGTGCGGCGGCGTCCTCTGCGGGCTCGGCGGCGGCGGTGGTGAGACCCGGAAGAAAAGAAAGTGCATCCGCCAGCGGCATTCCCGGGGCCAGACCGGCTGAAGCCGCGGCCGGATTGACCGCGGCGAGAAGCCGTCGTCCGGCGGCATCGGCAACGGTCGCGAATAGGGCCTCTTCAGCCGGCGAGCCGGAATTTTTGCGCTGGGACAGGTGCCGCCGGTCGATCGGCCAAAGCGGCAGCCAGAGATACATGACCCGTCGCATCGGCTTCCTCCACTTCCCAAGAGGCCGGCTCGCCACCGCGGCAACGCAACAGCTCGATCCGCCATCGCGGGCGCCCTACCCCGGGTTCTCCCGGCAGGGACTTCGACGGCAATGCGGCGATCCGCCATCGGGTCACGGCCGCATTCGGCAGAGCGCGTTCGTGCGCCGCCTGTCCGCCATTACGCCAGCGCCGCAACAGAAAAACGGTGATGCCGGAGCGCTCCGCGGCGAGCTGCAGCCGGCGGCTTGCTACCGCGGCGAGCGATCCGACCTCGCCGACCACCGCCGCGATGCCGGGCGCACGCAGCCCCTCCTCCATCGCCCACAGGATCTCGGCATCACGGGGTGCCCGGACTAGCACGAGGCGCGCGGGGTCGAGCCCGTGGGCGGCGAGGCCGGGCCCATAGAGATTCGGACGGGGCAGACACCACAGCACCATGCCCCCTCCCCTTCTCTCCTCCGTTGGCGGGGGAGCCCCCGGACGGCCGCCCGCCAGGCTTGCCCCTGGCAGGGAACAGGGGGCGGGCGTTCCGGGGGTACGGTGGAGGCCGACCCGTCCGAGGATGCCGGCGGCAAAGGCGGCGGCGAGCGCGCCATCCTCCTCGTCGCCCCCTACCCCGAGGATCTCGTGCAAGGCCCCTAGAGCAAGCCCACCACCCGGCAATACCTGGTCGATCGCGGCAATCCCGAACGGCAAGACCCCATGGACCAACGCTGTCGGCCGCTCGATCCGCCTGATGCGCTCGCGCAACTCAGGAAGATGCGCTCTCTCGATCATGTTCTATCTTTGTTCTAAGATTTGTAGATGTCAACGGCGAGCCGCGCTTACCGGGCCACACCGCCATGCCAAGGCTGCATTTGACTTGGCTCCGGCGCCCGGCTCACGCTTCTCCCATCACATTGGACGAGGTTTCATCCCCTTTTGGGAGCACGCTATGAGCGGCAACGGTCATCTGAGTCCCACGCAGGTCCACGCCAAGGTCAAGCATCCGAGTGCCCGAGGCCTGGGAATTGGTCGAGGACGGCTTGATCACCGATGACAATTTCCGCGACTTCACCTTCACCAACGCGGTGCGGCTATGGGGCACGCAGAACCCGCGCTTCTTCGAAGGCACGGTTGTCGCCAAGGAAGCCGCGGCGGTGCTCGCCGGACCAGCATTGCAGGCCGCCGCGGAATAACAAACCCTACGCGGTCTGCTTCTGCCCGGTATCGGAGGCTCGCGTAATCATGTCGAGCAGCCGGTGGCGGGTAACGGCCGCGTCAAAGCCGGGGCTCACCCGCGTGCCGTCGTGGATGCCCGTGCCGAGCTTTGCGTAGAGCTGCGCGACATTATAGGGGTCTTCCGCGGGTACCCCTTCCGGGACCCAGCGGTACTTTGCCGGAACCGGCAATTCGGCGAGGGCGGCACCGGCGCCGCGCGTGCCGAGTAGCACCAGCGTCTGGCGCTGCATCGAGTTGCGCGTGGTCGGGCTCAGCACGAGGTCGCCCTCTTCACCATGGACCTCGAACAGGAAGTGGGTGCCGCGCGCCACGCCGCCGCGAACCTGAAACGACACGACCGCACCATTACCGGCAATGCCGCTGACTGCCACCTGGTCGGGCACGGTCTTGGTCACCATCTCGCCGGTTTCGGCGAGCGGGATACGGTCGCGCTGGCTGACCGTAAAGGCGGAGAGCTCGCGAAACTCGCCGAGGCAATGGCACAGCGCATCGATCGTGTGCCCACCGGTGATCGTCAACAGATTGGCGCCATTGGCGCGATCGGCCTGATAGGCGCGATCGATCGTGGCACCCCAGTTGGGCGCGCAGCCGATCATCGTCGCCGACAGGACTCGGCCGACATAACCCTCGGCAATTAGATCCTTGAGGTAGTTGATCGGCGGGGACATCTGGCCTTGCAACCCGACCGCGTGGCGGATCCCTCTGGCATTCGCCGCGTCGCGCATGCGTATCGCCTCGGCGGTGTCACGGCCGAGCGGCCATTCGCTATAGACGTGCTTGCCGGCTTCGGTCGCGGCCATTACCGGCCGGTAATGGTCGGGTACCTTGACGCTGACCGTGACTAGGTCAACGTCGGGATGCCGGGCCAGCTTTTCACAATCGGAAAATGCTAGCCGCGCCCCTAAATGCCGAGCGGCCGCCTCGGCCGAATCCTGCCGGCTCGTGCACACGGCGGTGATCTCGAAATCCAGAAGCGCCTGCAAGGCCGGGATATGGGCGACCGAGGCAAACCCACGCTGCGGATTGGCGCCGACGATGCCGACGCGGATTTTGCTGCTGCTGGTGGCCATGATTCTATCCCTCGTCCGATCTCTGCTCCCCGAATGCCCCCACCCTACCCTCCCCCGCTCGTGGGGGATGGTTAGGGAGGGGGTCTCTGGGCGACGGCGCTGCGCGGGTTGAGGCTCTGGATGTGCCCGCTTTCGGTGCCGGCCGTCGGGTCGATCACCGCATTGATCAGCGCCGGCTTGCCGGAGGCGAGCGCCTCAGTCACCGCCTTGGTCAGGCTCGGCGTGTCGGTCACGTGATAGCCGGCCCCGCCAAACGCCTCGATGATCTTCTCGTAGCGGGCGTCCCGCAGTAGGCCGGTCGGCGTATAGGCGGTGCCGGCAGGATCGCCGCGATAGACGCCGTTATTGTTGAAAATCACCGTCGTGACCGGCAGTTCATAGCGGCAGATCGTCTCAATCTCCATACCGCTAAAGCCAAAGGCGCTGTCGCCCTCGATCGCGACGACAGGCTTGCCGGTGACCGCGGCGGCACCGATCGCATAGCCCATGCCGATGCCCATGACCCCCCAGGTGCCGCTGTCGAGCCGATGGCGCGGCTTGTCCATGTCGATGATGTTGCGGCCAAAATCGAGCGTGTTGGCGCCTTCGTTGACAACATAGACATCGGGCTGGGTGGCGAGCGCGTTGCGTACCGCGCGCAAGGCGCTCGAGAAATTCATCGGGCTTGGGTCGGCGTTGAGCCGTGCGGCCATGCGTTCGACGTTCTGCTGCTTGCGCTTGCCGATCTCGTCGAGCCAGGCGCCTTGGCGCTCGATCCGACCCGGCTTAAGCGCGGCATTGAACGCCGCGAAAACCGATTTGATGTCGCCGATAACCGGTGCGGCGATCGCCCGGTTGCTGTCGATCTCGGTCGGTGAGATATCGACCTGGACAAACTTGGTGTTCGCGTTCCACAGCGGCGCGCGACCGTGTGACAACAGCCAGTTGAGCCGCGCCCCCGCCAAGACCACAACATCGGCGTTACCGATCGCATAGGAGCGGGCGGCGGCGGCCGATTGCGAGTGCTCGTCGGGCAACAGACCCTTGGCCATCGACATTGGCAGAAATGGAATGCCGGTGGTCTCGATAAACGACCGGATCTCCTGGTCAGCCCGCGCATAGGCCGCACCCTTGCCGAGGATCACCAGCGGGCGCTGGGCGTTCGCCAGCAACTCGATGGCGCACGCGACCGATTCCGGTGACGGAGGCTGCGGCGGTGCCGGATCGACGACCTTGACCAGCGACTTCTTCGCTGCCTCGGTGTCGAGTGCCGAGCCCAGCACCTCCGCGGTCAGGTCGAGATAGACGCCGCCCGGGCGGCCCGAGGAGGCAGCGCGGATCGCTCGCGCAATACCGATGCCGATGTCCTGCGGTCGGTTGATGCGATAGGCCGACTTGGCATAGGGCCTGGCGGCGTTGAGCTGATCGAGCTCTTCGTAATCACCCTGCTCGAGATCGACGATCGACCGGTCGCTCGACCCACTGATCAGGATCATCGGGAAGCAGTTGGTCGTGGCATTGGCGAGCGCCACCATCCCGTTCAGAAAGCCGGGCGCCGAGACCGTCATGCACACACCAGGCTTTTGCGTCAGATAGCCGGCGATTGCGGCGGCGTTGCCGGCCGACTGCTCGTGGCGAAAGCCGAGGTAGCGAATGCCTTCGGCCTGCGCCAAGCGCAAGAGATCGGTGATCGGGATGCCGGCCACGCCATAGATCGTGTCGACCCCATTCAGCTTCAGAGCCTCCACCACCAGGTGAAAGCCGTCGGTCATATCCTCTGCGCTCATTTCGTCCACCGTTCTTAAGGTTAGGCAGGGTCTAACGAGAGCTGCCCTTGGTGTCCAGATTCCGCTCGGTCAAAGATTCTCCGCGAGCGGTTCACCCATTTGAGACCGGAAAACCGAGAGAAGTAGCGATCTGACGAGGATCAACGGTGAAGCAAGCCTTCTCATGCTCGATGAGTTCGGCGATATTGTTCAGGGAAAGCCTCGGTTTGAGATTACCGAGATCGCGGGCTCTCACCTCGAAGGCCGGCCGCGGGACCGTGGCGCGGCGGCTTTCCAGCCCCCGCGCAGCGTCTCGTTGACGATCTCGCGGAAAGACCGGCCGGCACGTTGCGCTTCCCTTTTGAGCGTCGCCGCAACGTCGTCATTGAGGGTCAATGTCGTGCGCATGGTGTTACGGTTGAAACATCATGATGTCAAACCAGACGACGCGATTCGTGGGGTCACATTTTGGTCGCCTGCCCTTCGCTCGGGCTGAAAGCGTCCTTTACCAACCCAGGCTGTGCGAAAACTCGCGCGTTCAATTTGCGCGTAGAAAGTTCTTCTCAATTTGGTCAGTCTGAAAACCCAAAGTGCTGGTGACGACTATCCGAAGAAGGAAATAGAGAAAACGGTTCTACGCTTTCTTGGCTCGCGCAGGTTTTCACACGGCCTGGACCCTCAGCGGTCGCTAGCTTCGGCTCGCAGCAACGCCGGCCCATGCCCCAAAAAGGCCGTTGCCGCCGGCGGGGGCGGGATGGAGTCACGCCGCATAGGACAATAATCGTTCGAGCAGCTCCGCAGTCTCTACGCCGCCATCGGCGCGGCGTCTGCCTCGCAGCGCACTGCACAAGCGAGCCTCGCTGCGCTGGGGAAGTGACTCCTCTTTTTGGGAGTGCCTGAACTCACAGCCTTTCCCGCACCGGCCGGAACGGACCATCCCAGATCCTGTCTTAGGAGGAACCGCGTCGGAACTCGACGGTTGCTCGAAGCCTTTCTTCCTGTTCCCTGAGCTCTGGGGCTCGCGTCATTCGGCTGTAGTACGCCGGCGCATACGCTCGATGACGATTTCATAGAGTTCGCCGATATTGTCGGTGCTACGCGCCTGGGTCGAGAAGCGCTGATCATCGGCCAGTTGTGGGCAATCAATCGCTTCGAAAGATGGCGCGACTGCAGATCGGTCGTCGCCAGGATGCAGATGTGGCCGTCCTTGGTCGGGAACGGCCGGCGGTGCTCGGTCAACATGCGCGGATAGCCGAGCCCCTTTTCCGGCTCGGCCAGCACCCCGTGCCAGAGATGGTCAGCGAGGTTGAAGGCGACCATCGTCTCCAGCATCGGGACATGCACTTCTTGGCCTTTGCCGGAGCGCTCGCGATGGAATAAAGCCATGCTCACCGCTGACGCCAGCGCATAGCCGCAGACCTTGTCGCATACCGCCATCGGCACATAGCGCGGCTCGCCGCCGGGGCCGCCATTGAGTGCCGCGAGACCGCTTTCGCCCTGGATCACATCGTCGAATGACGGGCGGTCGCGGTAGGCTCCATCCTTGCGAAAACCGCTGGCGGCGGCATAGACAATGCGCGGATTACGCCCCGCCACCGCCGAATAGTCTAGGCCGAGCCGCTCGGCGGCTCCGAGGCGCATGTTATGGACGAAGACATCCGCGGTCTCGACCAGTTTCAGCAACGCCTCGCGCGCCGCCGGCTGTTTCAGGTCGAGCGCCACGCTCCTCTTATTGCGATTGATGTTGAGGAAGTAGGCGCCCATGCCGGGATGGCGCGACGGGCCGAGTGGACGGATCGGGTCGCCTTCCGGCGGCTCGATCTTGATGACGTCCGCTCCCATGTCACCGAGGATCTGTGTCGCCACCGGCCCCAATACCGCGCTCGTCAAATCGACCACACGGATGCCTGCAAGCGGTCCGGACATCTCGTGACGCCTCCTTTGGGTGGCTTGACCGGCCGCTCAATACCACGCAGGTTCGAACCAGCGAAACGCGGAGACGTCTGATGGGACCGCTGGCCGGTATCAAGATAGTGGAGTTGACAGGCATCGGGCCGGGGCCGATGTGCGCGATGCTGCTCGCTGATCTCGGCGCCACAGTGTTGCGGATCGACCGGCCGGAGCCGAGCGATCTCGGCGTGCCCCGCCCACTGCGCTATGACCTTCTGCTGCGCGGTCGCAAGTGCTTGGCGCTCGACCTCAAACACCCGGACGCAAAGGCGCTCGCCTTGCAGCTGATCGATCGCGCCGATGCGCTGATCGAAGGGTTCCGTCCGGGGGTGACCGAACGGCTGGGCCTCGGCCCGGAAGATTGCCTGGCGCGCAATCCCAGCCTCGTCTATGGCCGGGTCACCGGCTGGGGCCAGGGAGGACCACTCGCGCAAGCTGCCGGGCACGATCTCAATTACATCGCGCTAGCCGGCGCTGTGCATGCCTTCGGCCGCCACGGTCAGCCGCCGACGCCGCCGTTGAACCTGATCGCCGATTTCGGCGGCGGCGCGCTTTATCTCGCCTTCGGTGTGGTCTGCGGCATTCTCGAAGCGCAGCGCTCGGGCCGCGGCCAGGTTGTCGACGCGGCGATGGTCGACGGCGCCGCTTCGTTAATGACGAGCTTCTTTGGCATGATGGCGGCCGGCCTCGGGAGCCATGAGCGCGGCACTAATACCCTCGACACCGGTTCTCATTTCTACGAGGTCTATGAATGCTCGGACGGGCGCTGGATCTCGGTTGCGGCGATCGAAGGCAAGTTCTACGCCGAGTTATTGCGCCGCCTCGACATCGACCCAACGACATTGCCGCCGCAAATGGACCGCGACCATTGGCCCGAGGCGAAGACCCAGCTGGCGGCACTTTTCAAAACCCGGACGCGCGACGAGTGGTGTGCGGTGCTCGAAGGGACCGACGCCTGTTTTGCCCCGGTGTTGACGACCGATGAGGCGCCCGAGCACCCGCACAATAAAGAGCGCCGGACCTATGTCGAGATCGACGGCATCGTCCAGCCGGCGCCGGCGCCGCGATTCAGCCGAACCATTCCGGATTTGCCGATCCCGCCGCAGCGGCCGCGCGGCCTCGACGAGGCCGAAGCGATCCTCGCCGATTGGCTCGACCCGGTCGAGATCGCAAGGCTGCGCGAGGCCGGCACGCTCGGATGAGCGGGAAGAAGATCGACAACGAGTGTCGCGAACGCGTGCTGCAACTCGCCTTCAACAGCGCAAGAGACAGAGTTAATCTGTCGTCCAGACAACAAATGAGCGGAGGAACAGATGGCTGGCGCAGTTCAAGACTTTGACGCTGTCGTGATTGGCGCAGGCTTTTCCGGCATGCACATGCTAAAGTCGCTACGCGACAAATTGGGGCTGAAGGTGCGAGTCTATGAAGCCGGCGAGACCGTTGGCGGCACCTGGTACTGGAACCGCTACCCCGGCGCGCGTTGCGATTCCGACGCCTACATCTATTGCTTTACTTGGGACAGGCAACTTTTGCAGGACTGGGAATGGTCCGAACGCTATCCCGAGCAGCCCGAAATCCTGCGTTATCTCGAGCATGTTGCCAAACGGCACGACCTGAAACGCGACATCCAATTCAACACGCGCGTGAACAGCGCGGAGTTCGACGAGACAACGAACCTTTGGACGGTGCGCACTGACAAGGGCGAAAACGTCACTACACGTTACATCATCGCGGCCGTGGGCAGCCTGTCTCACACCAACATGCCGCAGTTCGAGGGCTTAGAGAAATTCAAGGGCAATTGGTACCACACCAGCCGCTTCCCGCACACCGGTGTTGACTTCACCAACAAGCGCGTGGCCGTCGTCGGTACCGGCGCCACTGCGGTGCAGGCCATTCCCGAAATTGCGCAGCAGGCTAAGCAGCTCACCGTATTCCAGCGTACCGCCAACTATTGTGTGCCGGCGCGCAATGGCAAGGTAGACCCCGAATTGGTGAAAGCGCGAAAAGCCGACTATGACGGGGTGGTCAAGCGTATCCGCGAATCGTTCTTCGGCCAGGAACATTACTTCATTCCGAAGTCGGTTCTG
>Ga0310916_10002552_pt1 | contig 11152 bp, 7 predicted proteins | sample GREbulkMGLF176_FD_203444 | JGI IMG/M metagenome (GOLD analysis project Ga0310916, IMG submission 203444) | Lab enrichment of tropical soil microbial communities from Luquillo Experimental Forest, Puerto Rico - GRE.bulkMG.LF176 | ecosystem: Environmental > Terrestrial > Soil > Tropical forest >...
CAAGCACTCCTTTCGATACCAACGCAAATATTATTATTTCAATTACATAAGGAGAAAGTCCGCGACCAAATTAACAACGAATTCGGCACCGCGGATCAACGGAACCTGCACAGCGCTGAGGGAGCGAAAAACAACGAGAATGGCCGTCATCGCGCCGTTTGATCCGCAATGGTTAGAGGTTCATAAGACTAGCGACATTTCCCGCCGGTTTGGGCTCAGCTGAAAGCGATCCATTTGGCCAGATCCGCCATCACGGCCACGCCTGAACGCGAGGCTGCGGTGTTCCACCTGGTGCTGATCAAGCCGACGCATTACGACGACGACGGCTATCCGATCCAGTGGGTCAAGGCGGCGATACCCTCGAACACGCTCGCCTGCCTCAACGGGCTCGCCGAAGACGCGAGCCGCCGGCGGGTGCTCGGTCGCGATGTGGCGATCCGCGTCCACACCTATGACGAGACCAACCGCCGGATCAGGCCGGACCGGATCGTCCGGATGGTGCGCCGAGCCGGTAGCCGGTCCCTCGTCGGGTTGGTCGGGGTGCAATCGAACCAGTTTCCCCGCGCCGTCGATCTGGCGAGGCCATTTCTGCAAGCCGGCCTGCCGGTCTGCATCGGCGGGTTTCATGTCTCGGGCTCAATCGCGATGCTGCCGGAAATGCCCGAGGAGATGCGAGAAGCGATGGCCCTCGGCATCTCCTTTTTTGCCGGCGAGGCCGAACATGGCCGGCTCGACCAGGTGATCCGGGACGCTTGGAAGGGCTCGCTTCAACCCCTCTATAACTATATGAGCGATCTCCCCTCATTGGAGGGCGAGCCCGCGCCGATCCTGCCGCGCAAACACGTCCGCCGCGTTTCCGGCCAGTTGTCGAGCCTCGATCTCGGCCGCGGCTGCCCCTACCAGTGTTCGTTCTGCACGATCATCAATGTCCAGGGCCGCAAGAGCCGGTTTCGCACCCCCGACGATCTCGAACGCGCGATCCGCGAAAACTATCGCCAAGGCAACCGGCGGTTTTTCGTCACCGATGACAATTTTGCTCGCAACCGTCATTGGGAACCGCTGTTTGACCGGATGATCCGATTGCGGGTCGGCAAAGGCTTGAAGATCGGCTTTACGATCCAGGTGGACACGTTGTGCCACCGGATCCCGAACTTCATCGAGAAGGCAGCGCAGGCCGGCGTTCGCCGCGTCTTTATCGGCCTGGAGAACATCAATCCCGACAATCTCCTCGCGGCCAAGAAGCGCCAGAACAAGATCACCGAATACCGCGCGATGCTGCAGAAATGGCGCGAGCATGGTGCCATCACCTGCGCGGGGTACATCATCGGATTTCCCGGCGACACGAGGGAGTCCATCCTGCGCGATGTCGAGATCATCAAGCGGGAATTGCCGCTCGACGTGCTCGAGTTGTTCATGCTGACGCCGCTCCCCGGTTCCGAAGACCACAAGCTTCTGTGGCAGCGGGGCGCCTGGATGGACCCCGACCTCAACAAATACGACCTCAACAACCGCGTGACGCATCATCCGGTCATGTCCGACGAGGAGTGGGACGGTGCCTATCGTGAGGCCTGGCAAAGCTTTTACAGCTTGGAGCATGTGCGCACGATCTTGCGGCGAACGGCGGCTCACCCTCGCGGCCGCCCACACACGACATTGACCACATTGCTGTGGTTCAAGCTGATGACGATGTTCGAGGCTGTCCACCCGCTCGAGGGGGGCGCCTTCCGCCGCAAGTCGCGGCGGGACCGGCGCTACGGGCTGCCGACGGAGAGCCCCTTCGTGTTCTATCCGCGCTATGCATGTGAGATCGCCGGCAAGGCTCGGGGATATTGGTCGGTCTATCGCCAAGCAAGGAAGATTTTGAAAGATGTCCTCGCCGCGCCCGATCGATGGACCTACAGCGATCTTTCGATCGCTCCGCCCGATGAGGACGAATTCGAGCGGCTCGATCTCTATCACGCCACCGCCGGCGGTGAGGGAGCCCTTGCACGCAAGCGTCGCGAGGATGCGCTGCGAGCGGGTGTGGGGAGAACTGCATCTACCGAGGCCGCGGACTAAGCGCCTGACCCAAAGTTCTACATGGCTCTAATCATCGGCAGCAAAGGGCCGCTTTCGAAGCCCCACAACGACCGCTCGGCCTTGGCGGCGGGAACTGGTCTTCATGCCCCACACCTGCCGTTCGCGATACCCGCCGGGATCGGCTCAGTTGGGTGGAAACGGGACAACCCATAGGCTTACTGGAGGGTACCCCAGCGTTTTACACTTCCGCCGAATGGTTCAGCTCAATTCGGTAACCCGTAGAGAAGATAAAAACACATTGCTCGGCGCCTTCGTTACATATATGTCATCTATTCTTAAAAAGAGGTCCAATGAAGGTAGAGCGCGCAAGAAGATTTCAAAGGGCTGCCAATCATCAGCACTCACATAGACAACTTTATTGTCGGCCCATTGGCCTTGCTGATTCTCTTTCAGAACTACCCGGATTTGATGTGCTCCGCCTTCAACTTTAGCTTTGAATGTAACTCGAAACACACGCTCAGGACGGACCGACTTGCGTATGGTGGGTTCGGTTCGGCCGAAGGGCCTTATCTCAATCTCATAACGACCGCCTATGTTACTTCGCTGTATTTGCAAACTCCCATCCGGCCCGAAGATGAGATTACCTTCGCCCTTAGGATCGACCTGCTTGCCATCCGCCGAGTAATTCCTTCCGCCCTTATGCTCAAAATGGAACCGCTTATTCCAATCCGCCTCAAAAATCGTTGCCTCTGGTGAGCTGTGAAATTTGCGCAAAGATTGCTTCAGCTCGACCAGAGCAGTGCCCACAGATGCCCGAACATTCGTTGCACTAGGGTCATAAGAAGATGGCGTGATCCCACTTAGGTCACTCGGCAAGTGCAGTTGGCTCTTATCGGTTCCTTGCGGAGTTATGAAAAAATTTCGATCTCTACCGAGCCTACCCATAAATAAGCCAAGTTCAAAGAGAACATTATCTCTCACTGATAACGTAGACGTGTCTCTGATGGTTACAGGATCTTCTGGCAGCAAAATGAATAATGCAAAGTGATACTGCTCAACTGCAGACATTAGATTTTCAATAGGTACATAAGTGGTACGAAAAGTTCCATTATTCCACAGTTCCGGCTCGGCATCGTTCTTCAATTCTGCTTGAGCTAACTCCGCGATATTGAGCGCGTTTGTAGATGAGCCGATAAAAATTCGGGGTTTCAACGTACTCCTCCCAATGTTTCCTCATTCCCATTGATCACCTGACAGCCCGTTCTATTTCCACTTAACACTAAGAGTACGGCGCAGGCAAGGCTCCTAACCGATCGCGAAAGCCCGTTATCCACAGATAGCGAATGGGCGCTTCTGGTCGATCTGACCCATTAGCCCCGAGCCCGCTGGACGACCGCTTACGGCGCGCAACATCGCCGTTCACCAGGTCGTAGACGAAGGTCGGGTCGCCGCCCTTTGCGGACCTCCATCATTGCGGCGTGTACGACTTCCGACCTACGCCCCGGCAAGCCGCCTGAGGGCAAGCTGGATGGAGGCGAGGGCAAAGAAAGCGCCCAGAGTTTCGGCAAGGTTCTCGAAATCCTTGACGAAACGCCGGTTGCGTCCGAACCAGGAGAAAGAGCGCTCGACTTTTGGGTTAGGCTCTAAGCACCGACCGGTCGTATCAACCAGCCATCGAGCCTTAAACTTTGGGGAGGAGATACCATGACATGCCAGGACAAGAAGGGGCGGGTAGAGAGCGCAGCAATATCCCGCCGGACTTTGGTCGGCGCGATCGCCGCCGGCGCCGCGGTCGCCGGGTCGCGCGGGGTGATGGCCCAGGCCGAAAAGGGCACGCCGCCGAGCGTCGTCACCAGCCCGCCGCGCGACTTCAGCCCAAGCGCTCCGCCCAACGTCTATGTCTTCGATCCCGACATCATCATCATCGATCCTTTGTTCACGAATTATGTGCAAGGCAACACACCGATCAAACGCCTGTGGACCGGCGCGCTGTGGTCCGAGGGTCCGGCCTGGAGCGCCCAGGGGCGGTACCTCGTGTGGAGCGACATCCCCAACAACCGTCAGCTGCGCTGGCTCGAAGACAACGGTCAGGTCAGCGTCTTCCGCGCGCCGTCGAACAACAGCAACGGCAACACCTTCGATTTTCAGGGCCGCCAGATCTCCTGCGAGCACTTGGCGCGACGCGTCGTCCGCTATGAGCACGACGGCTCGGCGACGGTGATCGCCGACTCGTTCAACGGCAAGCGCCTCAACTCGCCGAATGACGTCGTCCCGCATCCGGACGGCAGCATCTGGTTTACCGACCCGCCCTATGGCGGCCAGCTCTATGAGGGCGAGCCCGACGCGGCAGGCGGCGCGAGCAATCCCTCGGGGAAGCTCAATCCGCGGATCGGCCAGCCGGCCGGCGTCGTCGGTGGCAAACGCGAGCTGCCGACGAACGTGTATCGTGCCGACCCGAGCGGGCGGCTCGACGTCGTCGTCACCGAGGACCAGCTCCCCGACCCGAATGGTCTTGTCTTCTCGGCTGACTACAAAAAGCTCTATGTGATCAGCACCGGCAAGGGCCCGGGCGATACCGGGCCGGGCGGCAAGCGCGATATGCATGTCTTCGACGTCGGTGCCGACAACAAGCTCTCGAACCAGAAGCTTTTCAGCGACTTCATGGTCGACGGGATCAAATGCGCGCCGGACGGCGCACGCTGCGACGTTGACGGCAATCTCTGGGTTTCGAGCAATGCCTTCCGCGAGCTCGGCTATAGCGGGGTGACCGTTTGGACCCCGGAAGGCAAGCTGATCGGCCGGATCCGCTTGCCGGAGAGTACCGCCAATCTGTGTTTTGGCGGCGCCAAGCGCAACCGGCTGTTCATGGCCGCCAGCCAGTCGCTCTACGCGGTCTATGTGAGGACCCAGGGTGCGGCGCCGGGATAACCGGCACAGGGCCCACCTTCGGTCGCGGGTCATTGAATTTTTCGACCATTTGGAATTTTGCACGGCATAAACCCGTTTTGTGCGTTCAGATAACAAGCGCCCACACAGCGATTACGGCAGAAATTTGAGTATTAAGGCAGAATTGCCCCTATAGGCAAAAGTTTTATTGGGTTAACCACCAAATTTATTCGGACTATGGAAGCAAATGTCCGGTGACTCGTTCTGGGCACGACGGCAAACACGCCGCCTATATTAGGAGTAATCGATGTTGAAGCTTTCACGCCTGCCCCTCGGCTTGCTGGCGTTGACCGTAGCTGCGCCCGTCTTTGCCCAGTCGGCACCGACCACAACCAACCCCACGCCGCCTGCGGGGACGATGGCGCCTGCTATGCCCGCTGCCCCCAAAGTCCCGGACCCGGCATCGCACAGCACCGCGTCAGTGCCAAAGGCCGGTCTGGTCGACATCAACACTGCAACCGCTGTCGAGCTAAAGGGATTACCGGGCGTCAGCGATGCTGACTCTGCGAAAATAATCCAAGGCCGGCCGTACGCCGACAAGATCCAGCTCGTGTCGCGGCACGTGGTTTCCGAGGCGACCTACGACAAGATCAAAGATCACGTCGTCGCTAAGCAGCCCAAGTCATAGAATTTCTATTGGGGGCCGCGGCACCAGCCGCGGCCCCCCATTTTTCTGTCTAATGGCTCGCTGTCAAACCGCGCTTTTCGAGCAGTGCTGCGATTGTCGGATCACGACCGCGAAGCGCGCGATAAAGCTCCATCGGGTCGCGTGTGTCTCCGGCGCTATAGATGGTTTTCAGACGGACGGAGAGCTCGGGATCGAAGACATTGCCGGCTTCGGTAAAGGCCGCAAAGCCGTCGGCATCCAATACCTCCGCCCAGAGATACGCGTAATAGCCGGCAGCATAGCCACCACCGGCGAATAGGTGCTGGAAATGCGCCGGGCGATGACGCAGGCCGACCTCCCGTGGCATGCCGATGCGGTCGAGAAACTCGGCCTCGAAGCGCGCGAGATCCAGTGTCTGCGGCGATGGTACGCGGTGAAGGTCCAAGTCGAACAGCGCGGAGCCCGTAAGCTCCACGGTCGCGAAGCCCTGATTAAAGGTTCGCGCCGCAAGCAGCCGGTGCAGCAGTTGCTCCGGCATCGGCGCTCCACTCTGGTAGTGGCGGGCGTAGCGGCGCAATGTCTCCGGCGCCGACATCCAATGCTCGAAGATCTGCGACGGGAACTCGACGAAATCTCGGCGGACGGCAGTGCCGGATTGTGACCGGTAGCGCACGTGGCTCAACAAACTGTGCAGCCCGTGACCGAATTCGTGAAACAAGGTCACGGCGTCATCGAAACTCAGCAGTGTCGGCTCGCCTTTTGCGAAGTTGTTGTTGTTGACGACGATTGGGGCGACCGCGCCGTCCAGAGTTTCCTGATCGCGGTACCGGCTCGACCACGCACCCGACCTCTTGCCGGGGCGAGCGAAATTGTCGTGCAGGAACAGGCCGATATGATTGCCCACTCTGTCGCGCACTTCCCAAAACCGGACATCAGGATGATAGACCGGCAGATCACTGCGCTCGGTGAAGGTGATGTCAAACAACCGGTGGGCGGTATCGAATGCCGCCTGCACCATATTGTCGAGGACGAAGTACGGCTTCACCTCGGCCTCGTCGAGATCGTATTCGGCCTGCCTCACCTTCTCGGCGTAGTAGCGCCAGTCCCACGGCTCGATAGGATCGTTCAACCCCTCGCCTCGTGCGACCTTCTCGAGTTTTACAAGCTCCTCGTGCGCCTTCGCGTTGGCCGGCCCCCACACTTGCTGCAATAGGCTTTCGACCGCAACGGGGGTCTTGGCCATCGAGTCGTCGAGCCGGTACGCAGCAAAATTCTCATAGCCGAGGAGCCGCGCCTGCTCGGCGCGCAAGGCCATGATCTCATGAATGATCGGCATATTGTCATGGGCACCCTGATGGGTGCCGCGGGCGGTCCACGCCTCCCACAAGGTTCGGCGCAGGTCGCGGCGTGACGAGAATGTCAGGAAAGGTTCGGCGGAGGACCGGGCAAGCGTCACGACCCAGCCCCCTCCGAGTCCACGGTCTTTGGCCGCTTGCGCTGCGGCGGAGCGGGCAAAGTCAGGCAGCCCGTGTAGGTCGGCTTCATCGAGCGCCAGCTGCCAATCCCGCTCATCGTGCAGGACATTCTGGCCAAAGAGTGTGTGCAGAACTGCCAATCGCTCGGCAATGGCCGCCATTCGCGCTTTCTGTTCGGGACCGAGCAATGCGCCACTGCGCACGAGGCGCAGATGGTGGCGCTCGAGGAGCCGCAGCTGGTCCGCCGCGAGCCCGAGCGTATCCCGCCGAGCATGAAGGTCGGCGATACGCGCGAACAAGCCTTCGTCGAGGAGGATCTTCGTCTGATGCTGGGCGAGCTTCGGCGCGTAGTCGCGTGCGATCGCTTCGAGCGCGGCATTGGTATTGCTGGAATCGAGGTTGCAGAACACCCGGCTGACCCGGTCGAGTAGACGCCCGCTGCGCTCCAGTGCCTCGATCGTATTGGCAAAGGTCGGAGCAACGGCCGAGACGGTGACGGCAGCGATCTCGGCACCGTGGGTGGCCATGGCTCTGTCGAAGGCCGGTGGGAAGTGCTCGGGGCGAATGCGATCGAACGGCGGCAAGCCGAACGGCGTGGTCCAGGTTTCGAAGAATGGGTTTTCGCTCATTCGACTTCCTTCGGTCGGATTTCCTCGATCATAGCGTATGATCAGGGTCGGGTCGCGCGGCGCGCCCGAGATCGCGCGGCAACAGCGGCGTACGACACGGTACCGTCAATCACGCTGGCCGCCGGCTGGCTGCCGCATCGAGGTCGCCTCACGGCGCGGGCGCGCAATGGCAGTCGTTGGATTTGACGGAAAGGGGATTGGGTAATGGCAAATGTCGTGACGTTTGAGCCCGGCGGCTACCGCTTTATCGAGCATGCGTTTCAGTATTCGGGCGGGGTCGTGGCCGAGCCCGGCTTCGCCATCGAGCGGGTGCGGCTTGCCAGAACGCTGCCGCTAGCCGAGGGGTTTGACGCAGTCGAAGCCTATCTGCAGCGGCACGGCCGGCCGCCCGGCGCATTCTGCGCTTGCGAGCTGCGCTCACCGGCCCAATTCACCGACGCCGGGTTCGTGGCTTTCAACCGCCATTACGTGCAGCGGCTGGAAAGCTGGGGGATTTTCCGCAATGAGGTCAACCCGGTGGCGCGGTCGAACGTGTGCCCGGAGATCGGCCCACCGGCGTCGCCGTCACTCCACGCCTTCTGCTACACGGTGCCGGCCGAGGCGCGCTATGCCAGGACCGATTTCGTCGCCGCCGGCAGTGGCGAGGCCGATGGCGTATCGGGTCCTTACGCCGAGCGGATCGTTCGCCATGGCGACACCTCGCCCGACGGGCTACGGGAAAAGGCGCGCTTCGTGCTCGGCGCCATGGAGCGGCGCATGGCGGCTCTTGGCCGCTCGTGGGCCGACGTCACCGCCACCCAGCTCTACACCGTCTTCGACATCTACCCTGCGCTCGCCGACGAATTCGTGCGGCGCGGCGCCACGGTGCCGGGCCTCACCTGGCATTATGCCAGGCCGCCGGTTCTGGGGCTCGATGTCGAGGTCGATGTCCGCGGTGTCGGCCGCGAGACCGTGATGTGGTGACCGCAGAATAGGTTGAACGCGGCGAAGCCCATCAAACGCGCGGCGGACGGACGCCGCGGCAGACAACAATGACTTCCGGCCAGCAGCAAGAAGGCCTGCTGCCACGGCACGGCCTATTTGCCCAGTGCTTAGACGCTTCAGATGACTCGGTACGGCGTCTCCTTCCTCGTCTTCCCGGGGAAGGCCAGGATCTATTTCTGCGATGGGCACCGGCCTCGCCAGTGTGGCAGGATTTTTGCGCCAGTAGCCGTTCGCCGAATCGTATGAACGGGTCACGACACTAGCGTCCAGGATGAAGGCGGAGGTGCGGCATTGGTGCGCCCTTGGAAGATCCCCCAATCGGCGGGTTATGTTCTTGCCACTCATCGCCGATGCAGCATCTTCCACACACCGCCGGTGGCAGACCCGGATAGCGGAGTCGCCGCCCATGCTTCAACCGAACCGACGCTAACTGTTGTCTGTGCTGTCCATAGGATCAAACAGAAATGCTGGTTCTCAATCTCGCTGAAGCGGCCACCCGCAACCCATGTCGTAGGGACTGCAGGTGAATTACTACCGGTGGGCGGAATTGCGTCGTTGATGTAACCGTAAAGTGTCCCTGTTCCATTCGGGAGGATAGGTTGTCCAGCGGCGGCGAAATTTGCAGCATTACCACGCGACATGGGAATAAGCAGACTGCCTAATGTAAGATTGGTTGTATATGGCCAGACACCCCACGCTGACCCGGGAATGATCTGCCCGTCACCAGGTATCGCTTCAAGAAGATGGGCAATACCCGTGCCAAAACCGGTCTCTATCCAATCCCATTCTACCCAAGGATTCGGCATTGGAGGCGCAGTAGCAGCTGACGCTGCTAACATTTCAATCGGCTCAGCCCAGAAAGCAGGTTGCATCGGATCCCCAGGTGTGGGATCCGGTATGTGACGAAAATTTGCTCGAAGATATGACGCAGCCGGCAACACAAAGCCCATATATTGATTATTCTGTCCATTAGTGCGGCAAGACACAATAGCGCCGCCAACTGGATTGGGCGCGCCATTGGCGCTCGTGATTATGCTGGGAGGACTGGCTGTGAAGTCGAGCCCACCGCCCGGATGCACCGCAAAATAGCTCGGGAGCGCCGTCGCGGTGGTTTGACAGTCAAAGATCGCGTTCACGCTACCAACGCATCTTCCAACAGCGGGCCAACCCTCAAACGGAAACCACTTGAAAGGCTTTCCCGTCGCGGGGTTGATGCAATCTCCCGGTGCGGTTTGCGACTGGCAAACATTTTGGACATCGATCGAATTGAGATCGGGCCAGTCATCACAAAACACTCGCACATTGTAGCCGACCGAGGCTGCCGGCGCGGGCGGCGTCGCATTACTACATCGGCCAGCCTGCGCAAATGCCGGCGCCGTCCACAACGACAGCAGAACGACGGCGCAGGTGAGAAAGCAGCGCCTAACCATACTTGAGACCAAACCCGACGATAGCCCGCGCTACGCCGCCGGAAAAGTTCAGCGTTGGGGTGGTGGACCCTGCCGCTATTGCCGCGTTCGTGTCAAAATATGACGGTTGGAAAGCACTACCACCACCGCCCACGGGTCGCCATGTGTACCCAGCTCCGGCACCCGTTGCAGCGCCGCCGTTAGAGCGCGCGATGCCAATACCCCAATCGTTGGCTGTCGATGCCGTCACATTCACGGACGCCGTGGCAGTTCCCGGAGCTATTGGTGGCCACCCCTTCTGTCGCACGGGTTTGTGCGACCATTCAGCCGCTCACATCAAATCCGCCTGTGCGGGCTACCACGCCTCACGGCCGCGTTCGGGACGTGCGACGCCGGCATCGGCATTTGCCAGTTCGTGCGCCGCTCGCTGCTCGGCTTCATGCTTGTCGAACATCGCCTTCGCCGCCGCATTGCGCTTGGCACTGAATTCGGCGCGGTTGTCGCCGCACCACTGATAAGAGGCTGCGCGCGGCGCATTGGCGCGGCTGAAATGCGGCATCACGTAGCGCGCGTAAAGCTCGTAGGACCGCTTGCTCGCCGCGAAATCGGCCCAGTTGTGCGCCTGGTGCAAAAATGCGCCGAACGTCCCCTGCTTTTCAAAGAGCCGTTCGATCAGCGCGATCGCGTCATCGGGCGTGCCGCAGACGCCATAGCGGTTCTCGACAAACCATTCGAGCGAGTCCCGGCCCGCCGGCACGATAAAGCGCGGCTGGTTGTTGTTCAGGTAGCCGAGATACTTCTCGAAGCCGAATTTGGCGTTGGCATAGGCCTGCGCCCGCGTCTCGGCGATGTGCATCGGCCCGACGAGGCGCAGGCGCGCCGGGTCCATCTCGCGCCCGTGCTCGGCGGCCACGTCGCACGCGATCTGCCAGTTGGCGCCGAGCGCGTCAAAACCGAACGGGTTGGTCGCAGCGACACAGATCATTCCGAGATCGTATTTGCCCGCGAGCCGCCCGCCCGATGGTGTTATCGCGCTGACCACTGCGACCTCGGGATAGGGCTTCGTATAGGGTAGGAGGTGCA